>Ga0315899_10000422_pt1 | contig 50938 bp, 17 predicted proteins | sample LakEriMetagenome_2_FD_203518 | JGI IMG/M metagenome (GOLD analysis project Ga0315899, IMG submission 203518) | Freshwater fungal communities from buoy surface, Lake Erie, Ohio, United States - Buoy 4 MA112 | ecosystem: Environmental > Aquatic > Freshwater > Lake | place: USA: Lake Erie, Ohio...
CACCACCCTGGAATTGGCCCTGCGGAAGCAGCGCACCGAGCAGCAATACCGCGAATTCCTTAGCGACTGCCGTGAATCGGCGGGGCACATGGCCCGCATTGTGGAAAAACTGCTGGCCTTGGCGCGCCTCGATGCCGGAACCGCCATGCTGCAGGTGCGTGATGTGGACCTGCAGGAAATGGGCCAGCAATGCCTCGACATGGTCCGCCCGTTGGCCAATGCCCAGGGGATTGACCTGGTCCACGAGGGGGATGCCCCCTGCATGATCAGGACCGACCCCGACAAACTACGGGAGGCGTTGCAAAACCTGCTCCACAACGCCATCCAATACAACCGCAAAAATGGCAGGGTCACTCTCAGGCAGCGGGCCTTGGGGGGTGATGTGATCGTGGAGGTGCAAGACACAGGCATCGGCATTCCCGCCGAGGCCCGCGAGATGATCTTCGAGCGTTTTTACCGGCATGATCCGGCCCGCAATACCGATGGTTCTAGCGCCGGTTTGGGCCTGGCCATCGTGCGAAGCTTCGTGTTGCTCATGGGTGGCGCGATCACGGTCGACAGCAAGGTGGGCGAGGGGACCACCTTCCGGATCCGCATGCCCCGGGAAAAAGCTGCCGGCGGCCCGTCAGCGAATCGGAACCTTCCCGCCCTGGCCGGTTGAGGCCACGCCCTTCGGCGCTCATCTTAGTGGCATCAACCTTCCACGAACCGCAGTTACTGGTCCAAAGTGCCGCATATCCTGTTCAAAAAGTCTGCGGAAACGGCCTCATTCATCCCTGCCGCCCGGTCGATTCCTGCCCGCACCCCGTTGCCCAAGTGGGCCAACCGCTCACCCATATTTTCGCCTGACTGGCCAGGTTCACCATCCCCTGCTTAATCAGCCCCGCGCAACTGGCGCGCAAGCTCCATTCCATTCAGGGGGGCTTCTGTTTGACGGTTCATAGCGAATTGCCGTTGGGGGACCCATTTCCATTCAATGCCCTTTCCAGCCTGAAAAAGGCACAGGCCGGCGGGAACCACCCGCCGGCCTGTGCTGGAATGAAAAGAGTGTCGGCTTAGCCCACAAAAGTGCCGCCGTAGTAATTGGCGGCTGGATCACTGGTTCCGTAGGCGAAGAAACTGTCAATCACCTTCACCTTGTTTTGCAGCAACAGTTTGCCGTCAAACCGAACCACATTGGGTCCCGCGCCCGGGCCGGGGCTGGTGATCACATCGTCAATGCCGTCGTTGTTCAGATCCTGGACGGTGCTGACGCGCACGCCTCCGCCAAAATTGGCTGCGTAGGCATAGAAGCTGGCTTTGACGAATTTTGCGGGATCAGCCGGATATTGCATGGCCAGTTTGGAATCAACCACAACCACATGCGGGGCAGAGGCACTCGCGGCGGTGATGATCTCGGCATAACCGTCGTTGTTCAGATCGGCGGCGGTGATGCTCGTTCCACCCATGTACCTTGGGTCGTAGGCATAGTAGCTTTGCAGCACTTTGCCCGTGATCACATTGAAGCTCACGATGTGGGGCGGCGCACCAGCCAAAGGTGCCGTGATGATATCGGCCGTCCCGTCACCGTTCACATCGCCCGAGGCCACACTCACTCCGCCCAGGAACTGGGTGGAGTAGGCGTACTGGTTGAAGAGGACTTTGTTGAAATCCTTTCCACTGATTGCGACAACCCGTGGGGCCAGACCAACGCCACCCGGGGCCGCGATGATGTCCCCGAATCCATCGTTGTTGACATCACCCACGGCAATGCTCAGCGGCGATCCAAAATTCTGGCCGAATGGGTAAAACGCCCCGATTGTGGAATAGTTTTTACCGTCGAGAATGACAACCTGGCCGCCGGTACGCGGTGAATAAAGAAGATCTTCCACCCCGTCGTTGTTCACATCGCCCTTGGCAAGGGTGAAGCCGTTTTTGTAGCCGGCACCCATCGGCTGGATAACGGCTTCCTGCTTGTTGGTGGCCCGGTTGTAAACCTGCAGGATTGATCCCTGTTGCGGGGCAACCAGGTAGAAATTCTCCTGGGTCCGTTTGAAGGTGGTCACGGTAACCGTGCTGGCGGACCCGTTGTAGTTCGTGTTACCGCCGTATTTGGCCTCGTAGGTGTAGGAGCCAATCGAAAGCGGGGTAGCCACACCCGTTAGGGTGGCGTTGCCGTTTACGATGGTGGAGCTGCCGATTTTGGCCCCGCCAAAATAGAAATCTACCGTTCCGCCAGGCTGGCTGGGCGGGTTGCTGATGCTGGTACCCACGGCGGCGGACAAGGTGATGATTCCGCCCGCCTCGATCCTGGTGGCGCTTGAGTTCAAGGTCAGCGTGCTGGCCGCCTTGGTCACCGTCACATTCACCGCAGGAGATGTCGACCCTGAGTATTTTGCTCCATCGCCGCTGTAGACGGCGGTAATTTGGGCCAAACCGGTTGCAAGGGCGTTAGTGGTGAAGGCAACCGGCAAAGGGTTTCCTTGGGCATTCAGTGGCAAAGTTTGGGTGCTCAACTTGGAACCGTTGGCCCAGAATTCAATGGTGCCACCTTGGTAGGCGGGAGGCCCGTTGGGAGAAACGGAGGCCGTGAAGGTTACCGCCGAGCCGAAGACAGTCGAATTCGTGCTTGCTGCAAGGCTAACTGCGGTCTGAGTTTGCGCTGAAACAGAAACCTGGGTTGAGGCGGTTGAGGCGGTGTAATTGGCTTGCCCGCTGTAAACCGCGCTGAAGATCAGGTTGCCTCCGGCGGTGGGAGTGTAGTTGAGCTGGGATGTGCCGTCGATCGAAAGGGATGCGGTTCCAATCAGAACCCAGGATGCTGGGTCGGATCCCAAGTAATAGTTGACATCCCCGCTGGGTTTTGTAGCCGGGCTTTGGGCATTGTTGGTTAGTTTTCCGGTCAGTGTGACGGAGGATCCAAGGTTGATGGATGAATTGTTTGGAGTCAGCGAGAGAGATGTGGAGGATTTGGAGATGACTATTGGCAACGAATCCGAGTAGGAGGAATTGTAATTGGCATCCCCGGGGAAGGAGGCGAGGATGCTGTAATTGCCAGTGTTCAGTGATGAATCGCTGAGCTGGACCGGCAAGGGCCACCCGGAACCATCAAGGCTCAGTGGGACGGCGCCCAAATCCTGACCGAGAATCGCGATGGTTTTCCACTTGGAGTAGGTGCTGCCTTCCACTCCCTGGAAACCCGTGTTTTGGAAAGTTACCAACCCTGTGCTTGGGTTATAGGCCGTTACTATCCCAAACTGGGAGACATAATTGCTTGTGTTTGCAGGTTTGGCCGGATCGACCAGGATCGGTTGATTGGTCCCGTCCAGGGCAATTAGCCGGATCGGTTTGTCCAGGGTGATTTCCTGGTTGGCGGCCAGGGTGACCGATTGTGTCTGGGGCGGATTGGTTGCCCGGGTAAGTGAGATCGGTTGATTGGTGATATTCTGGACCGAGGTGTTGTTGAAGGTGATCAAGGTGCCAGCGTTATAAGGCAGGCCCCCCGATGGTCCCACGCGGGCGGTGAATGTGATCGGTGTGCCATAGGGGGTATTGGTAGTGCTGGCTGTAAGGGTGGTGGTGGTGGTGGTCCCTATTGTGGCCTTCACGGTCTTGGCGACCTGCGACCCGATGTAATTCTGGTTGCCTGAATAAATGGCCTCGAAGTTCAGTTCCCCCACCTTCGAGGCGGTGTAACGCAGTTTGGCGGTTGAGCTTTTCTGGCCAGAATTCGTCAGGGAAACAATGGCCAGATCCTGGCCGTTCAACCGGAAAGTCACGGTTCCACCGGGGGCAGACGCCGGGTCACTTGTGGTAGTGGTGACATTGGCAACCAAGTCAAAGGTGGCTGGGACAACCACTTGGTCCGGAGCGATAAGAGCCGAGGTGGTTGAAGCCTGGTTGATCTGGATGTCAACTTGCCCTGATGTGCCACCGGAGTAGTTGAGGGCGTCCCCCGAATAAACCGCGGTAATCTTATTGGTTCCCGGAACCAACTGGTTGGTGGAATAGCTGACCGGGTTCGGGAATCCCTGGTTGTTGAGTGTCACAGGCGCGGGGTTGGGAAAGCTTGGGGTCGAGGGGATGATATTTCCGTTGGAGTAGAAGGTGACTGTACCCGGGCTGGTTGGATTGTAGGGTACAGTTGCTGGATCAATGGTCACAGCGAAAGAGAGGACCTCCCCGTAAATTCCTGTGGTGGATCCGGGCACAAGGTTGACGGTGGACTGGATTGGATTGATGGTCAGCGGCGTGGTGTTGGTGCTCGTTGCCGGCAGGAATGTGTCATTGGCGGCCCGATTGTAGGTCGCGTAGACGGAATTGACTCCGAATGGCAGCATCCTCGGATCAACCGTTGCCGAGAAGGTTTGGCTGGAGGCCGTGGAACTGGTTTTGGGGAAAGTTCCCACCAGGATGGGTGCACCGCCGTTGTTTGTCGCGTAGAAACTGACATTACCAGAGGGGGTCCCCTGCGCGCTATTGAAGTTGATGGTCGCCGAGAATGTCGCGTTCACCCCACGCTGGATTGAGGCTGGGCTGAATGCCGCAACATTGAAAGAGGTCAGTTTGTAACCAATCTCTTCAACCACTGAAGTGGAAGTAGAGGTTTGGAATTGAGTGGCAGTGGTGGGAGTGGGTGAGTAGATGGCGCGGACGTTCCAGTTTTGGGGATTGGGTGCAGGGGTGCTGAGGAATGTCGCGCTGATCGAGTAGTTGCCTTCGGAATCGATAGTTGTACTCGAGGTGAATGTGGCCCAGGTGCCACCACCAACCGGCTGTCTTTGAAGCACGACCGATCCAATAGGTACCAGGCCCGAGTTGTTGGCTGTGACTTTGCCGGTGAATGTGACAGGAGTGTTTGGAGTCTGCGAACTAGGTGACCCAGTGCTGATAGTGGTTGCGGTTGAATTGGCGGCCACTTCAATGGTGAACACATTGGATTGGCTCAGGGCGTAGTTGGGATCGCCCGAATACACCAGCATGTAGTTGTTTTTGGACGGGGGGACAGGGTTGATGGATAGGGACCAATTGGAATAGGTACCGCTGCCCACGAACGAGGTTTGGGTAAAAGAAAGCACACCTGTGGTGGCATTGTAGTTGGTGATGGTGCCAACTTGGTAGTTGGCGTTGTTGGCGATTGGATTGCCGTTTGCATCCAAAGGATATAGACGTATGACCTGACCCTTCGCCAGATTGGTGGCCCCTGCTGGAATCCATATGGACCGGGTGGCGCCGTTGGCCGCCAGGGTGAATTGATTGGCGCTGTCTAGCGTGACATTCCAAAGGGAATAGGCTGTTTGGCTGCTTGCGGGGTTAGAGGCCCCCTTGGTGAAAGCAAGAAGACCACTCTCGGAATTGTAGCTGAGCACGGTTCCATCCTGGAATTCGCCCGATTGTCCATCGACCGGGACAAAATGCAGTCTGTCTCCGGCTGACAGGGCGACATTTTTGGCGAATACCAGAGTTTGGGTCTGTCCGGCAGGCCCGATGTTGAAAGTGGCGTTGACGGGATAGATTTTCGGTAGAACCGTGTTGACCTTTTGGTTGGAATTGATGAGCAGCGCCGCGGTGCCGCCCAATGTTAGATCATTGGGGTCGACAGGTATGACAGGGGATACTGCGTAGACCACTGCGGTGTTATCCGCGTTGACAAGAGAGACAGTCCCGCCGATAGATCCGGTCGGAGTCTTATTGTCATTGGGCATCACGCTTGCGGTGATTGGGAATTCAACGCCATAGGTTGCGGTGAAGTATGGGTTGGGATAGGACGGAGGGTTGGCCAGGTTCAGCGTAGGACTCTTGACATTGGTGGCGGTGGCAGTTTGAACCTCATATGCCCCCATGTCCACGGAAAGATTGATCTTTCGGTTGATTCCACGCTCGTCAACGGCGAGCGGATTGGGGTATATGGTGCTGGTCCCGGCATCACGGCCCGGGCTGAACCGATCCAGGGCGATCGTTAACAGGTTGGCTTGACCGTTGTTCGGCAGAGCCACATTGGGGGAATTCAGGCCGATGGTCGGGCCAAGGTTGTTTCGCAATCCTCCGTCAAACTGGGGAGAAAGAAGGGTGGTCAGATTCCCCACTCCTCCTCCGGAGTAGCCAAATGCGTTGGAGTACATGCTGTAGCCAGAAGAGCCAAAGGCGCCTGGCCCGCCGGCAGAAAACCTCGAACCGGTGTTCGAGGTTGCGACACGCCCTACCCCATCAAATCCTGAGGGGCCCACATAGCTGATCCCGGTGTTGTTCATCAGGATGGTGTTCAGTGTTCCGATGCTGGAACCTGAACCGGTGTTGTTGAACACTCCGCCAGTGTCCGTTTGATTAGCCCAAGACCCGCCACTGTAGCCAACCGTCCGGGCGTTGGAATTCTGTACAACGCTTCCAGTGATGGCACCAGGGTTGATCAGTTGGTTGTAAACCACTGTCACATTCGTGAGGGTGGCATTGGTTGTCCCAGTGAATGGCCTTTCCTGGACAGCGTTCAGGGTGTCTGTATTCACCCCGGCGGCAATGATCATGGCACCGCCATTCAGGCCAGCGCCATTCGATATCGTTCCCACATTCGAAAGTTGGTTGACGGTGAAAACACCTTGGCCGTTGTTTTGGGCCAACTGCAGGTTTTTGCTGTTTGCGGGAACCCCGGCTACCAGGTCGATCAGGCCTGAACCGGAGTTTCTTTCTATGGTGGTGAGGCTGCCGGGTTTGGCTCCGGCGGTGTAGGGGGTGAAGGTCAATGCGCCAGCGCCATCGGCCAGGCCCACCTGCAGGTTGTCGGTATCATTTCCTTGGGTTATCGCAAAATCATCGTTGCCGTCCCCATTGAAGTCTCCCGCCACGATGTTGTTCGCGACGCTTCCCGCGGTGAACTTGGAGGTGTACGTGAAGCCGGTGCTGGCGTTCACGTTGTTGAACAGGAAGGTGTTGTCGGCTGTCTCGGCATTGGTGACAAGGATGGCGCTTCCTGCCCCACCGTTTGTTTTACCGATGGCAATCGCGGTTAAAGCGGGGGCTGCGACAGGCGGGTTGGCTGCAGGGTCACCACCTGCGGTGCCTGATCCACCGGTCAGGAACAGGCCTGGATTATTGGGATTGTTGAGCAGGGTGCGGACATTGTTGTTGGCAGTGGTCAGCGCGGCACCGATGTCGATGCGCCCGTCGCCATTCAGGTCGCCCAGGGCGATTCCAACGGCCTTGCTTCCCAATGGGTAATTGGTGGGACTGGAAAATGTTCCTGTAGAGGAGGCCAAGGCCACGGTGACACCCACGGATGTTCCCGCAATCAGGTCATCCCGACTGTCATTGTTGAGCCGACCGCTGGCAAGGGAGGTGATGGTTCCGGTGAAGGTGTAGTTGCTTCGGGTTCCGAATCCCAGCCAGGTCCCGTTCAATTGGCCGCGATTCAGGAAGACTGAGACGGTGGTTCCACTACTTGAGGCAAGGTCGGCCCAACCGTCGCCATTGAAATCCCCTGTTGTGAGAGCCGTGATGGCGGTGCCCCCCGACAGGATGGGGCTGGATGAAGCGAACGGATTGAAACCCGTGGTCCCGAGTTGCACCTGGATGTTTTGGTTCGTCTGGCTGGTCGCGATGGCGAGGTCACCCCGGCCGTCCTGGTTGAAATCGGCAGCGGTCAATTCACGTACCTGGGTCCCGACATATTTGTTGGGAATCGAGGCCACCTGCTCAACAGTGTTGTTGCTGATGGTCACATTCTGCAGGACCACATTGGCTTGGCCGGAATTGCTGGTCAGGTAGAGGGCACCACCGCCAGCGTACTGGGGCTTTGAGTCCGGAGGAGGGGGAGTATCGGGCATTTTGGTGTAAGCCCAGTAGTCCACCTGGCTGTACAGGCGATTGTCGTTAAAGTAACTGTTGGTGATGGTGGTGGGTCCTCCCGAGAATACCGCACCACCACCAGAGTTTGCTGCGGATGGCATTTTCTCAGGGTTTTCAGCGAAATCCGTTTGATCGTCGTAGGGTTCTAGATACGGGAAATGGGTGATTGCTATTGAGTTTTTGGTGAAACCGCATTGGTCCAAGGTCAACTGCCCGCTGTAGTTGAATATGGCGCCACCGCCGGAATTGAAGACATTGATACCGGAATTCTGCTTGCTGGGGTCGCCAATGGTGTTATTTTGAAACACCGATTTCGAGATGTTCAGGTTGGCCCCGCCGTAGGCGAAGATGGCTGCGCCCCCCTTGTTGGCGTTGCGGCCGTCGTTATACGATGAGGAATTGATTTGGATCCCCCCGGTCCGTTGGTTGCCTGAGAAGAAAGAGTTGGAAATGCTTGCATTGGTTCCTTGCAGGGTCAAGGCACCGGATGTGATGTTGGTGAAGATGGAATTGGTGATCGTGGCCGTCGGCGTCGAGGTGGAAACCCCGGAGGTTCCGTTGGCAAAGGTGCTGTCGGAGATCGTGACTTTCGACCCACCTCCGATGAGGGCTGCTCCCAAGGCAGAGTTTTTGAACACAGAATTAATAACGGTGGTGGGACCGGCCCCACCCATATTGACTTGTACATTGGCACCATCGAAGGTGCAGTTTGTGATTGTCAGGCTTCCCGCCCCAACGGCGGAAGTGATGAACGAGGATGCGGCAAAATCGAAAAGGCAGTTATCAATATTGAGGTTTCCCAGGTTTTGCACAATTGCTGAACCTGCCGAATCCCCGAATTGGATGCCGGATAGAGTGAAGGCTTGGTTGGCAGATGCGATTTGTTGTGACCAGATGATGTTGCTGGCTAACCCTTTGCTGGTGATTCGTAATGAGGCACCGGTACCCGAACCGGTGTAGGTGGATAGGTTGGTGACACCGGATGGGTTGGAATAGTTGAGGATGGTCCCGGTGGGCAAGGTGCTGTTGGCGCCGGCCAAAGTCACGGTGGCTTGAGTGATGCCCCCCGCGCTGTCGACGGCTTGTACCTGGAACTCGGCGCCACCGGACTCCAGCGTGGCCCCTTGGCGTAGTATGTCCCCCACGCTATAGCCAGATCCACCTGAGGAGATAGAAATGGACGCGATCCCGGTGTCGGCCTGAATCAGGAGTTGGTATTGGCCGGAGTTGGGACCGCTGGTGAAGATTCCCGGTCCAACAATGGAAACATTATTTTGGACAAGGTTCAAATAACCAACCGCACCATTGAGAGTCAGCGTCTGTTGGCTGCCGCTTTCGAAAAGTTTGCTGTCAAATTCAATGACATCTCCTGGTTTGGAGAGTGCAACTGCTTCCCGCAACGAACCGGGCCAAGGCGTCTGCTGGTTGGTGTAGTCATAAAGGTTGGTTACACTCAGGGTGGCCGGAACTTCCCGGCCTTCCAGTAATTCCAACGCAAGAAGATTCTTGGGTATTGGCTTGGCCTGCTTGGGGCCTTTCCCGGTGAACCAGTGGAGTGGGTTCCATGAAGTGTGGTTCTGCGCCATGTTCGACCTCGGCTATTCGCCATCCGGGCGGTGAAAGTTCAGGCATCCATAATTGGCACAAATAGGCCCGATCCCTGATAATACTTATCGGCTTGGATCGTCGTTCTTGGGCCCTGTCATCCACTTAGGTACAGTTTCAACGGCACAAGAATCGCTTGGCATCCTCTACAGGCAGAGCAATCGTCAGGGCCGGCAGAGGAGTGAACGCGGGTTGGAATGGCGATCCTGTTCCTCAATGCTCCGACCGAATTCCTGCCCGCCACTCTCTAGACGAATTCTGGGTCAAAACGGTTCATTTTCTAACCTATGACAAAAATGAGCCAACAAGATAGATCCGATTTAATCAGTTGTTTTGCGAATAAACATTAAAAAGCAATAAGGATTGCCGGTAATAATGGCTAAATGGGCAGCATGGATAAAATTTGGTTTTAGCTTTTGTTGGTGAATTCGGCTTTTGAATTCAAAAGTGAGACCAGGAAAAAATCTACAGCTGTTGATTAACTCGGAAAGAGTGGCAATCACACAGGCCGAGTGCTGCGCCCCATCCAGTGTGATTGCCTGTGCGCGGTCACCCCGTTACCCCAGGTAGGTTCCACCTAGATAATTGGTGCTCGGGTCTCCGGAACCGTAGGCGAAGAAGCTGTCAAGCACTTCCAGCTTGTTGAGCAGCGCCTTGGCTCCGTTGAGGCGCATCACATTCGGGCCGGCCCCGGGCCCAGGTGCGACCACGATGTCATCGATGCCGTCGCCGTTGATGTCCGCGACTGTCGTCACCCGCACCCCGCCACCAAAATTCGGCGCGTAAACATATTGGCTGAATCGCACATAATCCGAGGGGGGAAGCGTGTCGAGAATAAAGCGGTTTTCCCAGACGACCTTTGAATCCACGATCACGACATGCGGGGCCGCCGTTTGGGCCGCGGTGATGATCTCGGCGAACCCGTCATGGTTCAGGTCTTCAGCGGTGATGGAAACGCCACCCAGGTAATTTTCGTAGGCGTAATAGCTGGTCAGCGTTTCCCCGGTTAATCCGCTGAAAGAAACGATGTGTGGCTGTGCCCCGGCCATGGGGGCGGTGATGATGTCCTGGAAGCCGTCCCCGTTCGTGTCACCAGCGGCCACGCTCACCCCGCCCAAGAATTGGGCGGAGTATGCGTATTGGCTGAAGAGGGGTTTGGCGAGGTCCCTGCCACTCATGGCGATCACATGGGGTGGCAGGCCGGGACCGCCCGGTGCCGTGATAATATCCCCAAATCCGTCCCCGTTGATGTCGCCCACCGCGATGCTGAGCCGGGTGGGGAAGTTGGTGCCGAAAGGATTGACCACACCGATCGGGGTGTAGTCCTTGCCGTTCAGCACGGTGACCTGCCCGCCGCGGACCGGGGCGTACAGCATGTCGTAAATCCCGTCGCCGTTCACATCACCCTTGGCCAGCGTGAACCCTCCGGTGTAGCTGTTGCCCAAGGGTTGGAAGGCGTTCACCTGCCGATTGGTCACACGGTCGTAAACCTGGATGAAGGAGCCTTGCTGCGGGGCCACGAGGTAGAACCGTTCCACCGCTTCCCGCGACACCGTCACGCTGGCGACGGCAACCGAGGTGGTGTAGAGGCTGTCGCCACCGTAACGGACCTCGTAGACTTGGGTGCCCAGATCCTGGGCGCCTGGTGTCACCACGAAGGTTGTGACCAGCGGAAGGGCCGACCCGCTTACCGATTGGGAATTAATTTTGATCCCCTTATGCCACAATTCGATCACGCCGCCGGGAAGCGGGACAGGATTGGTCGTGCCTGTGCTCAGTTTGGCGGTCAGCGTGACCGACTTGTCTACTTGCGTGATCGCCGGGTCGGCGGTCAGGTTCAGGTTGGTGGTCGCTTTGCCGATCGTCACGCTCACCGGTTGCGAGGTTGCTCCGGTGAAATTCACGGTGTCACCCGAGTATTGCGCGGAGAAGGTGTAGCTACCCGGCGCCAGGTTGGTGCCGGGGGTATAAGTCACCTGGGAACTGGCGGGAAGGTTGACCGGCCCGTAGATCGGCGTGCTTCCGTTGAGAATGGTGACCGTCCCCACACCGCCGGCAGTTGTCGGGAACACAGTGGCGGTGAAGGTGACAGGTGTGCCGTACTCGATCAGGGGCTGACCGGGGGTGATGCCCAGATTGATGCTGGTCTGCGTCGGGTTGTAGAACTCAACGAAGGACACGGTGCTGGAAGGGCTGTAGTTGCCATCCCCGGCGAAGGTGGCCTCAAAGCTGTACTGGCCCGGTTGTGTGGTGATGAATCCGCCAGGCAGGGTGGCCATGCCGGCGCTGTTGACAGGCACGCCCCCGCTGGGCCCGATCGGTTGCCGGGTGCCATCCGGATAGGTCGCGTAGAACTGGACCAGTTGGCCAACCGGGGGCCCGGCCGGATTGGTCTGGCTGATTTGCGCCGCGACCCCGATCGTCTGCCCCGTCGGAAGCCGATTGCCGGGTGGGTTGAACTGCAGGTTGAGGGCGGTGACAGCCTGGTTGACGGTGATGTTCACAAAATTCGATAGCGCCGGATCCGAGGGCAGGTAATTGACTCCGTCGCCCGAGTACTGGGCGGTCATCTTGATCGGGCTACCGGCGTTGACCTGGCTCGAGGTGAAAAGAACGGGTTGGGGCACGCCGTATTGGTTCAGGGTCACCCATTCCTGACCGATGAAGGTGCCGTTTGCATAGAAAGACATGAATCCCGAATGGTTGTTTTCATCCAGGCTGAATGGAACCAATCCGCTGGGAGAAACCGTGGCCGTGAAGGTCACCGGTGTCCCGTAACTGCTCACGGTCGGGCTTGCCTGGATGGTGGTCCAGGTGACCGTGCCGGTGACATTGAGGTCGACAGGTGGGCTGGAAGGTCCGAAATTCAGGTAGCTGCTGGTGGCGGGGTCCCGCAGATAAACTGCTTCCACCCTGTTCGGCCGGGCTGAGAAGACGAAATAGGGCTCCATGCTCAGCGAGTAGGTGACCATCGATTCACCGGGATTGCCGGTGGCCGTTGGCGCGCTTGGCGCGTTGTCGGACCCAAGAACGATGTAGGCGGTCCAGGTGTCGAATGTTTGGCCGGGATAGCCGGTGTGCTTCAGTTGAGTGTAGGATAATTCCCCTGTCGCGGGGTTGTAGTTGTCCACCCGTACGGTCACCACGTAGGCCCCGTTGGCCACTGCGGTCAGGCTGCCATCGGGCTGTGCTTCCGAGGCCACCAGTTGCAGGACATCGCCCTGGATGATGGGCAGGTTGGTGCCCATCTTCAGGGACGGATTGGCCGAGGTGTCCCCGAGGGTGATGGATTGGTCGATCCCCATTTGGGCGTAAAGCGCCCAGTGGCTGTAGGTTCCGTTTCCTGTGTTTGGGCCCTTGGTGAAAGTCAGTTGTCCGCTGGCGGGATCATACGAGGTCACAGTCGCCTGCTGGATCAGGTTGTTCGCCTGAACCGGGACATGGTTGCTGTTGGTGGCCACCAGTTGGATGGGCAGGCCGGTGGGCAGTGTCAGGCCAGTTTCAACGGTGATGGTGGAGGTCCCGCTGCCGGCCAGCGTGAAGGAATTGTCGCTGGTTCCGGTCGCCGGCAGATAGCGGAAATAAACCGAGCCATTCGGTGTTCCGGTGGCGGTGGCGTAGGTTACTTGCGCGTCGAGGCTGATGGTGGTGCTATTGTTCACCACATTATTGGGGCTGATCGAAGTAAACGCTATCCCCCGGATCTGGTACCCGATCTGTTGCGACACGGTGTTGGATGTGGCATTCCCGAAACGGGTGAAGCTTTTCTCGATATTCCAGCGCGAATAGGTGCCGCTGCCGGTGGCCCCGTTCTTGGTGAACACAAGGGATCCGGTCGCCGGGTTGTAGGATTGGACAACGGCGTCCTGATAGGGGGGATTGCTGAGGTTTGGATCATCCACCCGCAGGCGGATCGTGTCTCCGGTGGTCAGGTGGAGTCCGCTGTTCGCCAGGATCGTCTCTGTGCCGGAGTTGCCGAAGCTGAAGGAGGTGTTGCTTTCTCCCACTTTCGAGTAGAAGGGGGTTTCGTTGGAAACAAAAACGGTCCTTAGCTGGTAGAAATCGGGTGTGTTGAAAGTGGCGCTTAGGGTGTAAAAGGGTCCTGTTGCCGCGTTGATGGGCGTGCTGAATCCAGTGTCAAGCCAGGTTCCCGAAACCGGGTCGAACCTCTGCAGCCGTATCTCGCCGGCGGGATCATCGATCGCCTGGGTGGCAAGATTTCCCGAGAAAATCACGGTGCTGCCGGTTGCCTGCGGGTTCGGGTTGCCGGCGCTCAGGCTCAGGGTGGTGGGGGCGGCGTTGACCTGAATGGTGAATGGGTCCGATGCGCTTCGGGCGAAGTCCTTGTTGCCCGAGTAAACCAGGTAATATGTCCCGGTTCCAACAGGTAAAAGGTTGGGGCTGACATAGGTATTGGCGGTCAGGTCGGTGAAGCCTTGGGTCGCGCTGCCATTGATGGTGGCGGTGGCGTATAACTTGCCATCCTGGGTGGGTTTGTCACGCAGTTCGACAGTACCGGTGATGGGTGTGGTCGCCTTGGTCAGGTCGAGCAGCTTGACCAGAGTGGACAAGTTGTACGCTGTGGCGTACTCCACCACCATGTCGGGGTTCAAGGTGGCTCGCACGGTCGAAACCGGTGTGACCGGGAAGCTATCGAGTTGCAGTTTCCAGTTGGAGTAGGATTTGCTGGTCGATCCGGCCTGGTTCGGGTTTTTCACGAAAGTGATGGTCACCGTTCCGCCCGCATTGAACACCACGGAGGTGATGGTGGCGGTGATGTCGATGGGGAGGTTGTTGGCGGTTAGTGCCGTCAAGGTGATTGGTTGCCCCGCGATCAGGTTGTTATCCACCGTGAAGGGTTTGCCGTTCACAGTGAAACCGGAGGCGGGAATGGTGACCGTTCTGGGGATAGTATCGTTGCCCAAGGGCATGGCCAATACGATGTTTTGGCTCGGGGGTGCGAAATCGGTGTTGGTAGTGAGTTGAACCTCGAAGGATCCCATATCCACCGACAGGTTGATTTTTCGGTTCACATTCATCCGGGCATCGGTGATGATCGGTCCGGGTGTGGTGGAGTAAACCAGTGAAGTGCCACCGTCCCGTGCCGGGCTTAATGGATCCAGGGCGACGGTCAAAATACCTTGCTCTCCACCGTTATCGGTCGGCTGGAGAGTGTAGGGGAATGCTGGATCGTTGGGGTTGGTTTGCAGGCCGATAATGATGCCGCCGTTGTAGGCCATCTTGCCGGTGGCAAAAACAGGCGTCTGGTTGATGTTGGGTTGCTCGATATCACCGGTTGCGCGGGTGCTGGAGTTGCCGATGGCTCCGAATGTCTTGTATGGATTGCCAGTTCCATAGCGGGTTGCAAATGCCGGATTAAAGGTTCCGTAGGCGTTGTTGTAGAAATTGTAGCCGCCGCCATAGGGATAGCTGAAGGTGCTGATTGGCGTGGTTGTGTTGGCTATAAATGTGCTGTTGGCCCCGGTGTTGCTCAAAGCCTGGGCACCGGTAATGGTTTGGCCTGCTCTCGTGTAAACGATGCCTGTGTTTTGGTACAGCACATTGTTGACCGGATTAATGGTAGCTCCGTCATTGTAAACCCCACCCGTGTCAGTGGTGTTGAAAACATCTACCGAAAGTCCCGAGTTGCTGTTCAGCAGGATGTTGGCGGGGCTGGAAGTGGCCACCGGATTGATCAGGGTGTTGCCGGTCACGGTGTCATTGATCAGGTTGACAACTGCTTCGGAAATAAGGATGGCCCCACCGCTCAACCCGGCGCCAGTCCCGGTGGAACCGGTAGCCTGCTGGAATCGGACCGAGTTGTCGGTGAAGGTGCTGTTGGCAATTCGGCTTTCCGAAGTCGATGGCGAGTTGCGTTCGGTGAGGTAGACGGCCCCGCCTCCGGCAAATTCAGGTACGGCGGCTTGGCTCAACCAAGCCGACGCACCGCTAGTTAGCTGGTTTCCCTGGAAAAACGAGTTGGTGATCACGCTGTTTCCGTCGGAATAGATCGCGCCACCGCCGTAACGGCTGAGTGTGGCGCCGATTCCTGGGTCCGGCACCGACACGCTGTTGTTAAGAAACCCTGATTGATCCACCGTCATTTTGCCGGCATAGTTGAATATGGCGCCGCCGCCTGATCCGGTGATGGTCACCCCGTTAACGCTGTTGTCCTTGAAGACCGATTGGAGCACCGACAGGTCCGAATTGACCCCGAAGGCGAACACCGCGCCGCTACCCCGCGCGTTGGGTGCCGGATAACCGTTCCCGGTGGGGCTGTAGTAATTGACGGGGAAGCTGGAGGGTTCCACCCCCAGGTTTCTGGCGAAATAGGAATTGGAAATGGTTGAGCTTGAACCGTTGAGCTGTCGTTGATCGATGACCACGGCCCCGTTGCTGGTGTTGGCGTCTTTCCGCATATCCGTGAAATAGCTATTGTTGATTAGCACGCCGAAGGCGTTGGTGTAAATCCCTCCGGCGCTGCTGTAGAAGCCTGAGTTGTCGATGTTCACCGTCGCGGATGATTGGAAAGAGTTGACATCAATGATCGCCTCAATCGCCCGCTCCCTTGCCCCGGTGAACTGGCTGGCATTGATGGTCAGCGGGCCGGTGCCCATGTAGTTGATTTGCCGTGCGGGGGTTCCCGAAGTCAGGGATCGGAAAGTGCTGTCCTTGATAGTTAACTCGCCGGCTCCTCCCCCCGCCGCGGTCGTGATGAAGGTGGTGGCGTCACTGTCAAAAAGACTGCCCTGTATGGATAAATTGCCGAGGTTTTGGAATATCGCCGATCCTTTGGACTTGCCAAAGTGCAGGTTCTGGATGGTGAACGGGGCGCTGTTATTGGCGATTTGTGTGAATGCCAAGCCGCTGGCTAGGCCGAGGCTTGTGTTCGATGGTGTGAAGGAAAGGGTCAACCCGGTCCCCGTTCCACCGCTGAAGGGGAATGTGTTGCGCCAAGGCTCAGGATTTGATCCCGGATTCACCACGGAGAGCCCCAGGATCGAACCAGCGGAATTGACACTGTCAACCTGAAAACGTGCCTTTCCGAACTGGTTGTTCCCTCCCTGGGTGATGATGTCTCCGATCCGGTACCCGGTCCCCCCGTTGGTGATGTTGGCGGTGGTGACCTGGCTGAAGCCAAAGTCCGATTGCAGGGTGAGTTGGTAATCCCCGTTGATGAACTCGCCGGGGCCGTTGACTGTCACCTGGCTTTGGATCACGGTCAGCGAACCCACGGCGCCATTCAGGGTGATGGCCTTCCCGGTGTTGGGGATGGTCCAGTCGGTGTAGGTGAGGTTTTGGCCGAAAAAATTGCCGGTCGGTTTCAGATCTATCTGGCCCGAGTTGCGGTTGTATCCGGTGACCTCGGCTTCCAGGACATTTTGCGAGACCCAGTTGCTGAAGTTGCCGGCGCCAGTCAGCTTGTTGGAGCGGAAAATCAATTGCCCGTTGGATCCGTCGTAGTTGATGACCACTCCCTCTAGAGTGTTTTTCTGGTTGGTGACCCCCTCCAGCGACCAGTTGGTGAATGTCTGGCCCAGGTTGTTCCCGGTGGCGGGTTGGACCTCATAGGCCAGTTGCCCAAGCGTTGAGTTGTAGCTTAAAACCTTCGCCTGTACTGTCACTGTGTTGGTGAGCGGATTCCCGGAAGCGTTGACGGGGGCGTTGAGGGTGGCTATCGACCAGCGTCCGTAGGTTCCTGATCCCGTGTAGGCGGTGCGTGTGAATACCAGTTCGCCGTTGTCCTGATTGTAACTTACCACAATGCCCGATTGGGTGGTCTGGCTGCTGTTGGTGATCACCGGTTCGTTCTTGTCATCCACCGCGGTGAGCGTGAAGGTCTGGCCGGGGTAAAGGGTGAGCCCTTGGTTATTGGCGATGCGGATGGTTTGGCTGCCGGTTTGGGCCAAGGTCAAGCGGGTGGAGACGGAATCATTCGAGCCGAAAATCAGGGTGGGATTGATGGTCCACCGTGTGAACCTTTGGCCAACGGCGCTGGAGGGAGAGACGGATGTGGGGTTCAGGATCAGTTTTCCGGCTGTGGCGTCATAGCTGGTCACAGTCGCGTACTGGACGACTTCGGAACCTCCGGAAATTATTGGAAGGCCATCGGGGGTGATGGCGTTCAGAGCAATCCTCTGGCCGGCTATCAAGGGTAAATTGAGCACATTATTGGGAAAGGTGGTCGAGTTGTTGTCGAAGACGATTGCGGTGGCCCCAGGCGAACTGGTTTGGAGGGTGATTGGCTGGTTCAGCAGCAGATTCTGGGCCGTGAGGGTGATCATGTCACCAGCGGTCAGTGCCTTTCCATTTTGCGTAAGCCCGGGGCTGACATAGGAGGTGAGTGTCTTCGCTGAGGCGGTAAGTTTAAGTTCTTGGATCAGGGGGGTTTCATTGGCGTAAAAGCGGATGTTTTTACCAGGGGTGTACGCCTGACCGGTGCCGACATTGATGGTTTGCAGGTAGGGCAAACTAATATTGTTGGGGTCCGGGCTGCCGGGTTGGAACAGGGTGATGGAGGCGTTCACGCTGTTGGTTTGGTTAGCCACCACAGATATGACTTTGCCGACGGGCAAGTTCAGGTTGGTGAGGTTGAGGTCGTTGTTCTCACCTGGAATGTCACTGTCGATGATGGCAAAGGGGCTGCTGGTTCCCAGGTTGATCGGTTGCACGAAGGACGGGGCATCGAACAGGGTGGTGGCGAACTGGATGGTGTCTCCGGGTTGAGCCCTGCGTTCAACCGCCTCGCGAAGCGACCCCGTCAAGGGCGCGGTTGGATTGGTGCTGTCGTCCAGAGTGGTGACCAGTAGGGTGGCTGGAACTTCCCGGCTTTCAAGACGCTCCAGGGCCAGGTTTTTCCTGACGCCGGCGGGGCGCTGGGTCTCCCGGGGGGTAAGCCAGGAGCTGACTTTTCCGAGAAGGCCGCGGCTTTTCATGGCAGATACTCCGTTTGCAGGCTCGTCTTGTATTTAAGGTCGGGGAAATCCAGGGGGATATAATCAACCGACGTTTGTACCGCCCAGGAAGTTGTTGTTGGGATCGCCCGGCCCGAATGCGAACAAGCTATCCAGCAGGAAGGCAGGGTCTAGAACCTGGCCTTCGTAAGCCAGTTCCCCGTCATAGACGAAGAGTTGCGGCGGGCGACCTGGCCCGGCACTGGTGATGATGTCCTGTTTCCCGTCCTTGTCATAATCCAGCGTGGTAACCCGAATGCCACCGCCAAACTGGTCGCCGTATCCTGCATAGAAGCTGGCTTTCACCGACTGGGTTCTGGAATCGATTACCACCACATGCGGGGCAGCCGCGCTGGCTCCGGTGATGATCTCCACAAAGCCGTCGCCATTCAGGTCCGCGGCTGCGATATCCGTGCCGCCCCGGTACAAAGGTGAATAGGCGTAGTAACTTTGGATCACCCCGAACCGGTCCGGTGCGTAAGGTTTCGTTGGGTCGTATTGGAACACCGCGATGTGCGGCGGGGCGCCAGCCAGGGGAGCCGTGATCACCTCCTGGCTCCCACCGCCTGCCACTTCGCCTGCCGCCACGCTCACACCACCCAGAAATTGGGTGCTGTACGCGTAGAAGCTGGCCATCGCCTCCGGATAGGCTTGGGTCACCTGGGTGGCGTTGAAAATCACCACATTGGGCGGTGCCCCGATCCCTCCCGGAGCCGCTATCAAGTCACCCTTTCCGTCCCCGTCCAGATCGCCCACCGCCAAGCTGATGGGGAAACCCTGCGGGCCTCCGAACGGGTAAAAAGATCCAAGCGGACTGAAATCCTTGCCGTTCAGGATCTGAACCAGCCCACCAGTTCGCCCTGCGTAGACCAGGTCGGTGATACCGTCTCCGTTGATGTCTCCCCGGGCAAGGGTGAAGCCCCTTGTGTAACTTGGCCCGAATGGCTGGATCACGCTCACTTGCCGGATGCTGACTGCCCCATTGGAGTCGATTTCCCTTTTTTGAACCTGAACAATCGAACCATTGTCCGGGGCGGTCAGGAAATAGTCATCCTCCACCAGCTTGACCGTGTTGACGGTTTGCTTGGTTTCAGAAGGCAGGTAGTTGGTGTCTCCGGAGTACTTGCTGGTGATGACGAAGCTGCCGATGGTTGCGGGCGTGTAAGGTAGTGCCCCGGTGGCGGTTCCGTCGGCGTTGACTGCGCCCGAGGTGAAGGGCACCGGGTTGTCATTGATGAAGAATTCAACGGTTCCCGAAGGTGCGGAGGCCGGTGGGGTGGGAGCTGCTGTCACCAGGGCCCTTAGGGTCAGGGGGCGGTTTAGCCCGGTTTCGGTGTTCGTTTTGCCGGTGGTGGTTGAACTCGCTTTGGTGATGGTGAGGGGGGCGAAGGCGGTTGCAGGCTCGTAATTCAGGTCGCCGCTGTAGTCCATGCGGATGGAGGTTGTTCCGGTTGGGATGGTGGTGGTGCTGTAGGGGAAACTGGTGACGGGAGTCCCGCCCACCACGGCCGGCAGGCTCTGCAGCAGGGTGTTGCTGGGCAGTGCGTAGAAGGACACGGTTCCGCCAACCATCGCTGTTCCTGCCAGTGGGGTGAGGGTCCCCTGCAGGTTGACCATGCCTCCGTAGAGGTTGGTGGACGGGCTGACCGTCAGGCTGGCCCCCATGGTGATGCCCGTGATGGTCAAATTCACGGTGGGGGATACGGCTGGCAGGAAGTCATCGCCAGTGTCAGGAACAAACCGTGCGATCACCCCGTGGGTGCCGACTGGAACGGTTGATGGGTTGCCTGTGGAGGTGTAGACCAGTTGGTTTGAACCGTTGGGAACCCCTGTAACACCGGAGATTATAATGTAGCCATCGGTCGTGACAAATTGGACGGTGCCGTTGGGTCTCACCGTGTTTCCGATCGGGTCGAAGTACTGGGTCGCCTGGAAAGTGGTGGTGGACCCGGGGCCGGTGCGTGTCACAGTGGTGGGATTGACCGTGAGGCCCAGCGTGGACTGGTAGCCGACAGACTGGCTGACCAGATTGGATGTCGAAGACTCGAATTCCTGCGGATTGGATGGAGCAAACCGCGCGCGAATATTCCACACCCCGGGTGTTTTGGGTGCCCATGGCCCGGGCACTGTGATGCTAAAGGACGGATTGAAGGAGGTGGCCTTGCCCAGCTCGATATAGCTACCCGAACCATTCATCGCGCCTTCCAGAACCACGGTGCCTGTGGGGGATACCAGGGTTCCTGGGGATGCCACTGTACCGGTGAAGGTAATGGATTCGGTGGGTTTGGCCGGATTCGGCGTTCCCTGGTTCAGGCTCACCGTGGTTGCTGCGGGGTTGACGGTGATGGGGAAGGAGTTGCTTTGGCTGATCGCGTAATTGGTGTCACCCGTGTACGCGGCAATGTAGCTGCTGGTGCCCGCTGGAAGGAGGGAACTGATCCCGGTGTTCAATGGAATGATTGCCTGGGCCCTAAGTCTGCCGGTGATGGGGTCCGGGGCGATGGCGGTCAGAAGGCCGGTGCCGAGAATAGTGTTGGGATCACCAACACTGTAAAGGTTGACCAAGCCGGAGATGCTGTTGCCCGGTTGGTTCACCTCGTAGGGGTCAACCTCAACCTGGATGGTGACGCTAAACGGGGTGGCGTAGGTTCCCGAGGCGGGTAGCACTGCGGAGGTGAGGGTCGCTGTCTGCACCTCGAAAGCGCCCATGTCCACCGCCCAGTTGATCCAGCGGCTCACCCCCCGCGCGTCAGAGGGGGGATTGCCGTTTTGGGTGGCGGTCGCGGTGTTTTGTTTGGTCAGATCGCCGCCATCGTAGTAGATAAAGGAAGGGGTGCTGGACCCGGAATCCCGCGCTGGACTGAGACGATCCAGGGCCATGGTGAGTATGTTCGCTTGGCCGTTCTGATTGGGGATGCTGTAGATCATCCAGTAGGAAACGGGGCCTGCCACGGAGCCTTGCGTGCTCACATTCAATGAAAAGGTGGTGACCCCGCTGACAACACTGAGGCCGGCCACCTTGCCTTCCAGGAAAGCGCCGGTCAGATCTCCTGCCTCCAGCCGGACGGTATCCCCTAAATTCAGGGTGTTGGTTTGGATATCGAGGCTGGTGAATGAATAAACTCCCGGAATAGCAAGAGGAACGGTTTGGCCGGAATTGGTGGTGCCCACAAGTTCGGGGGCATTGAGGGCGGCCATGTCCGGCGGCCCTTCCTTTTTCTGAAGTGTCCAGTTGGAATAGGTTCCCAGGCCGGAGGTTGAGGTGGCGTTCAGGGTGATGGATGTGGTGCCAATGTTTTGAACAACACCCTCGAGGTAGTAAGCCGGTGTGCCTGTCCGGACAACCTCGACGCGAACGGTGTCTCCAACTTGGGGGGCTGTCACGCCGGCAGTGGCTGTGTAGGCGAATGTCTTGGTCCCGGTGCCGATGGTTTCGCTGGTCGTGCTGGTGCCAAACGGGGTGAACGGGTTCAGGCCTATGACCGGCCCTAGGAAATTCCCAAGCCCATCGGTGGTGAAAACGGGGGAAAGCGGTTCGGTGATGATGTCCCCGGGACCTTTGACAAGGTAACGGTCGGAATCCTCGCTCAACCCGATCGTGTTGTTGTAAAGATTGTTGCCAAGCGTGGTGAAATTGCGGACGGATCCGATGGTGGCCCTCTCTCCGGTGTTGCTCAAGCCCGTTGATGGTTTTCCGTAGTTGGCCGGGTTCAACCAGTTGTAGTTGATGCCATCATTTTTGTAGATCAGCGTGTTCTGGACGGATGTCGCGGATGAATCACTGGTGTTGTTGAAAATGCCGCCAGTGTCGGCGCGGTTCATCGACAGGGAGTTCCTTCCCACCAGGTAGCTGTAATTGGATGACTTGGCCACGGCCTCGCGCAGCACATAATCGTTGGCCAGGCTGTTGGCGGTGATGGTCACATTGGTGAAGGTGGTGTTGGTCGTACCGTTGTAGGCGCGATCTGGCGTGAGGTTGTCGGAGTCGTCATCCACACCCGATGCCACAACGATCGCACCCCCGTTCAACCCTATCATGCGGGACGCGATGTTGAACTTCGTGGCGTTGGGAAGGTTGGGCCTGTCGATGCTGTTTGTCGGGGTATTATTTTCAGTTAGGTAGAAGTTAAGTCCGCCAGATATATTTTGACCCGTCCAGATGTTGCCTGGTTCACCCTTGTATGGATTGCCGATCAATGATTGTCCTAAAACAATATTGACGGCCCCTGAGCTATTGGAGGGACCGTCGTAGACGGGGACTGCCACTGCGCCTTTGCTGCCAAAGGGGCCGTTTCCGCCATTGTAGTCGTAGCTGTTTAAGTTGCTTAGGCTTCCAGAATTATTTCCAAATGCCGTTAAGATTGGGGCATTAGTATCCTGCGTAATGACGATGTCTTCACCGCCGGTGTTATCAAGGTTTGCCGATTCGAGTTTTGTTATATCCGTTCTTGTGGTAATGGCACCGGAAAGGGTCAAGGCTAGGTTAGGGTCATTCAGATTGCGGTAGGTCCAAATTGTGGTTTTGCTGGCGGTAATGGTTTCCCAGTAGTAATTTCCATCACCTCGCAAATCTGCAATTTTGACTGCGACAAGGTCAGCCTGCCCATCGAAATTCGCGGACATGTCCCACCCGCGAGGGGTTCCCCAGATATTGGCAGAGGTGGCGTTTGGTATCGATCTGTTCAGTATGGTGTATGCATTCGTTGCTCCATCCCAGTCAAAGCCCATTAGGATATCCGGATACTGGTTTCCATCAAGGTAGCCGGTTGACAGGCTGTTCATGCCTGACCGGATGTTGATTGTGGTGAAATTTAGGGTCAAAGCTGTGCCCGGGATCGGCCTGGGAGAAGTTGCTGTGGCCAGAGTGCCGGTGAACTCGCTGCTTCCGACTACTAGGTCGTCAATCCCATCTTGGTTCAAGTCGGTTGCCTCAATATCCACCCCGCTTGTAGTTGCCCGAAAGCGCACTGGCGAAGCGAAGCCAAGCCAATCAAAGGATGTCCCTTTTTCCGGGACGCCTTGATTCATGAAGACATAGACATAAGCCGCCGGTACAGCCACTCCAGGAATGGGAATATTCACCAGCGCCGCCAGATCCTGCCATCCATCCCCATTGAAATCTCCAGCCGTAAGGCCGACCACGGCATAGCCCGTGGAGAGATACTGGCGGTTTTCGGAATAATTGTTCACCTTCAGGGGAGAATCGGTACCCAGTCTGATATCGATGTTCTCATAGACCTCGTTGGTGCCAACGGCCAGATCCCCAACACCGTCATGGTTGAAATCTGCCGATTGCAAGTCTGTGATGAACGCGCCGATGTATTGGTTGGTGATGCGCGGATGGTTTGCGTCTGGATTTCCTGATTCCCCGGCGATTGCCTGGTTGTTGGCCAGGGTGGTGTTTTGAATGGTGTTACTGGTGGTTTCCGAGTCGTTGCTGGTCAAGTAGATGGCCCCGCCACCGCTGTATTGGGGAATGCCCGTCGTGCCTGCCGAATCGGTGGTCCAGAAATCGACACTGGCGTAAAGGGTGTTGTCATTCAGGTAAGAGTTGGTCAGGGTGGTGGAACCGCCTGAATACAGCGCGCCACCACCTGAGTTGGCCGCTGAGGGCATATTTTCCGGATTCGCAGCAAAATCTTCCGAATCCCCAAATTGGTTGATGGAAGGATAGGCCGAAATCGATGCACTGTTGCCGGTGAAACCGGTTTGATCGATTCGGACGGTTCCAAAGCCGGAACTGCTGTACACAGCGCCCCCACCCGAATTGAATGTGTTGATCCCTTCGGCGGTATTGTTGTTGAAAACGGTCTTGGAAATATTCAGGGTGTAAGCCAAATCGGTGGGACGCCCAGAGGCCGACATCAGTCGCCGACCGTCCCAGGCGAACACCGCGCCGCCGCCACGGTTTGGGTTGGGGCGAACCAGCAACGGTTCCTGGTTGAGGACCAATCCGCTGTAGGCTGTTTCGGGTTGCACTTTGGTGACTGTGGCACCTGCCCAGTTCCGGTAGGACACCAGTTCGTAAAGGGGTGAGGCATCTCCGATTTGTATGGTCTGCTGAGCTTGGTTCTCCAGGGTTGTCGGGTTGATTTGGATGCCGGTGGAACGGTTATTCCCTTCGAAAAATGAATTGGTGATGGTGGTGTTCGACGCTCCTAACTCCAAGGCGCCATCCAGCACATCCTTGAAATAGGTATTGTTGATTATGGTGTTGTTCGCCTCGCTGATCACGCCACCTTGGGTGAATGAGGAGGTTTCAATAGTCAGGTTGGTGGCCGTGGTCCCGAGGCCGGTATTTGCCACGGTGATGGAATTGATCGCGTTCTCAAACCGTGAGTGATTGACAATCACTTCACCGGACCCGAAAAAATTCACCTGGCTAGCCGGGGTAGTCTGGATACGCAGATACCCGGATCCGAAATTGGCGGCTGAGAAGTTCCCAAAAACCGCGCCGGTTCCCCGGCTGCTCCCTTGAACTGTTAGGGAGTGAGTGGTTCCTGAACCGTTCTGATATATCTGTTTGCTGTCTTGGGACCCGATAAATCCGGCTGGTTTTTCGATGTCGCCGCCAATGGCGGGAGTCACCCCTAGGATTGCCCCCTGAGAATCGACAGCGGTCACCATGAAAAGGGCATAGCCGTCCTCAAAGGTGCCACCCTGCCGTAGCATGTCTCCAACTGCAAATCCTGATCCTCCCTTGATGATGTTTCCGAGAAGTTTGACCGTCCAGTCAAAATAAGTGCCGCTGCCATACACATCCGACTTGTCGGCTTCAAAGGCAAGCAACCCGGTTACCGGATTGAAATAGGTGATGGTTGCGAAGAAATGAGCGCCTCCGGAACCCGGTGCTTCTAGCTCTATGCGCCGCCCCGCTTGGAAATAAACTCCGGTGTCGGTTTCAATATAGAGAGACGGGGTGGGGGTGGCGCCGGTGACTCCTGAATTGGAAAGGGTCAGTTGGTTCTCAAACAGTTTGTTTGGATCACTGGGTACCGTTTCGTTATTGGAATAAAAATTGGTGAATCCGGTTTTTTTAACGATTAATCCAGGGCCCCCCACATCCGCGTCGGCGGTGGTGATGTTGGAGGTGAAGGTGCTGTTGTTGACGGTGAGGGCCCCGCTGTACAGCATGTTTTTGATGTAGTGAGCCTGACTCCCGCCCGGGTTGGCAAAGAGACAGGAGTCCACTACCAAGCTACCTTGGTTGACAACGATGGCGCTGTACCGGGCACGGCCGAACTCCAGATCGTCTACAGTGACCGTGCTGGTGTTTCCGGCTGTCACCTGGGCCAAAAGCAGGTCGCTGGCTGAACCGAAGCTGGAAGGCTCCAGATAGCCCATCACAAAACCGCTGCCACCGCTGCCGGAAATGGGTTGAAGGTTGAATTGGCCGGTGGCTGTTTCGTCAAAAAAGCGGCTTTGTTTGGATGCCCCGGCTGTATTGGGCACGATCAGGTCCGAAATGTTCGAGTTGGCGCCGCCGTTGATCGAGACAAAGTCACGAACTTCGCCCCGCGGGCCGACCGCCGTGACCTGGAATCGGCCGCCACCAAATGTCGTGCCACCGATCGTCTGGGTTCCCTGTTGAAGGAAATCCCCGACCCGGAATCCGGTACCCCCGCTCACGATGTTGGAGAGTGATTGGACCTTCCACTGGGTGAAATTATCGTTGGGAACGGTGGAACTCAGTTCATATGTGGACCTGCGGAAGATCAGATTCCCGATACCCTGATTATCAATTGTGTAGGAAGTTACGATCCCGTATTGGTAGTTGTCTGTTTCTGTGTAGGAAAAAAGGCCTGTGTCAGGGTCTTGGTTTTGTGTCATTCCCGCCAGTCTGATGGCGCTGCCTGCTGGGAAGGAAAGTCCGTTGGCTGTCTGGACTTGAATGGAGACATTGTCTGGGTTTCCTCCTGCGAAGGAATTCCCGTAAGCCATCACAAACCCATTGTTGACGCTGGTATTGGTGATGGTCTGGTAGACAGATGTGGCTTCATGGGTGAAAAGATTGATCACACCCGTGTCGGCTTGGATTTTCAGCTTGTACTGGCCTTGGTTTGGGCCGGAAGTGAAAACGCCGGGCCCATCGATTCGGATTCCATCCGCGATGGCTCTGAGACTTCCAACCGCACCATTGAGGGTCAAGGTTTGGGGGGTACCGCTGGCGAACAGCGAGGGGGCAAAATCAATGACCTCACCCTGCTTAGCACTTGAGATAGCCCAACGCAGGGATCCGTAAAGGGGTGTGGAAGGATTGGGGTCATCTAGCAATGTAGTGACTGTTGCCGGCACCACCCGCCCTTCCAGCGTCTCCAAAGCCAGAGCCCGGCGACGATCCGCTTGCTTGCCTTCCCGCTTTTTCCACCAGGAAAACAGATTCCAGCCGGCATTCTGCTGCGCCATGATCAACCTCGTCGCTGCGCCACTTCCTGGCGTGTGGGTCTTGCTCACCGGTTTGACCCGGAAAGACGGTCCCTGACGGCACTCATCGTTAGGGATCGGCCTTTTCCGGTCTGAACTCAAATGGCGGAAAGGTTTTGTGAACCCCGCATCCTCCTCAGGCCCGGCACAACCCAACTTTCAACCGGTTGGATTTGTTTTTTCCGCTTGCCCGGCAAGGATTTGGCATCCAACCCTCCCACTGCCCTAACGACGAATCAAAATCAAAACCGGTTCGATTTATTTTGCTATCTTTTTGGCTGTTCGGGGTGTTTTCCTGATTTGGAATGATTTTTAATAATTGAAATCGAAAGTTATCATCATGTTTACCCCCCGCCGCATCCAGGCCCCCGGTCGGCCCACCCTCGCGCTTTTTGAGGGCGCTCGCCAGGGTCCAACGGTAGTTTTCCTCCACGGCTTGGCCCGCCGCGCCTGCGATTGGAATCCGCTGATTTCCCTGCTGAATTCGGCAATTCACCCCGTCTCCCTGGATTGGCGGGGCCACGGGGAGTCTGACCGGGCGGGCAGCTATCTGGTGGAAGATTATTTCAGGGACCTGGAGGCCGTTTTGCCCTTGGTGGCCCACCATCCGGTGGTGTTGGTCGGCCACTCCTTGGGGGCCCTGGTGGCGGCTGAAATCGCCTCCCGAAATCCTGAAAAAATAGCTGCAGTAGTGCTGGAAGACCCACCCACTCCGGGCTTTTTGCACCAGCTGGATAGCACTGGCTATTTCGAACTGTTCAAGGCGTATGTCCGGCTGGGTGGAAGTGGTGCCACAGTCAGCCACGTGGCGGGTGAGCTGGCCGGTCTGGAAATTCTGGACCCTTCGGGCAAAAAGCGGCCCCTTGGCCAGATGCGGGATTCGGCAAGCCTGCGTTTCATGGCCCACTGCCTCAAAAACATGGACCCTGCCTGCCCCATGCCCGTGCTCAATGGCCAGTGGCTGGAGGGTATCCGGTTGGGGCAATCCCTTGGACAAATCCAATGCCCATTGCTGCTACTGCGCGGGGATCCCCTGTTCGGAGGCATGATGCCGGCCGCCGAAACGGATCTGTTGTTTGCCCCCGTTAGGGACCTGACCCGCCTCGACATTACCGGAGTGGGCCACCAGATCCATGGGGCCGCCACCGACGCCATGGCCCGCGCATTGTGGGCATTCCTGCCGACGGTGGGTTAGGCTGGGGTGACGGGTCTGGTTTGGCCCGGTCCAAATCCCTTTCCCCTGCCCGGACGATTGCCAATGGGACCCTGGTGGACGCGGGATGCATCCGGTCGGCTGGAGCCCCTGGATGAGGCATGGCTTTCAGCCGGCTTGCACCAGGCGGCAATCCTGGTGGGGATCAAGCATCCCCATTGGCCCTTGTGGCAGGCGGAACTGGTTTCCGGGGCCTCCCACTCCATCACTCAAAACCTTTCCCCGGGCGAGGTGATCCCCAAGGGCGACCTGATCGACCGGTTGGGGACTATCCTGGCCCAGTTGGGGCAGCCTGATCTGGCCTCTGCCTTCCGGCAGGTGGCTCTTACCACTGCCCCGGCATTTTCAGGTGAAGAGGGCCACTCCAAAGGCCATTCCACCTCCTGGTTAGACCTTCTGGGCCCGGATATCGGGGAGTTGGTGCAGCGCCAGTGGTTTTCCCCCGTCTTTCCAGGGGGGCAGCGCGATTGGACTGGGGCCTACCCGGTTCCGCACGCCCGTTTCTACCTTCCCGGTTGCCAGGATCCCGCACGCGCCCTGGTGCGCCTCATCCACTTGGCCTCGGGGTGCTGGGGGGAAATTCATCTGGTGGGTGCAGCACTCTGGTTGGAGGAACTGGGTGCCGGCCCTGGCCGTGGGTTGGAGGCTTTCGACTTGCTCGAGGAGGCTGCCAGGGGGTTGGGCAAACGCTTGCGATTGCATTTGCCCATGGGCCCCGGGGCCGCACCGCATCACGGGCAAATGGGTCTGTTCTATTTCGGCAGTTCCCAGGGCCTGCGGGAACCGGCCCAGGCGCTTCAGCGTTGGTTGTTGGAAAAGGGTGACCGGGTTGCGGTGACCGGGTGGATTCCCCCCGAGGAAACAGGATCAGCGCGCGATTCCTCGCAGGCACTGTCCACCTTGGCGGAGTTGGCCAAACCGGGCAGACCTGTCCGGGTGGAACGATCCCACTTGGTTCCCGACCTTTTGGCTTGCGCCGGCGCGGGGAAAAAACCGGTGGAAGCCGTTTTTGGCGGGGTCATCCTGCGCTGGGAACCCGTGTCCGTTTCCAATCTTTCCGAAGGGGCCATGGACCAATTGGTGGGATTGGCGGTCCGGGCCGGGTGCCGTTTGCGCCATGGCCTCCGTCAGGCCGGAAAAAAACTCTGGCCGGCAGATCCCTCCATGCTGTGGCGTATGGGCTGGTTGCTTCGTTTTGAGGGGAATTGGCCCGCCGCTGTATCTCAACGGCTGGAACGCATTGCCCTTGAGGTGGCCCAAGCCAATGAACTTCCCTTGTTGCTGGAATCGGAAAACACGGAAGCGGCCAACCGGCTCGATGCCAGACTCTGGAGGTCGGGCACGCGCCCGGTTCCCCCCGGGAATGGCCCGTGGTTGCTCCATCTGGATTCGGAGCAGGAGCCGCTCATTCCTGGTATTAGGTGATATATACGGAAATCTTGTTGATTTCAAAAAGCAGGAATGATGTGAAACTTCTTGTGTGAAAAAGGCTTAGTTGCTAGTATTCTGGCTTGTGATCGAAATGATTTAGGGCCAGTTTGGTTCGCATTTTTATCGTAATTGGGCCGATTTGGGAGCCGTTGCCTCATGCCGCATACCAGAAGCGCAGCTAAAAACCTGCGCAAGAGCGAGAAGCGTCGCAGCTACAACCGCAATGTCAAGCGTGACCTGAAGCTGCAACTGAAGTCCTTTGACACAGCGGTTTCCGCCAAGTCCGATCCCCAGGCTGCCCTGAAGGCCGCCTACCAAAAGCTGGACAAGGCCGCTGCCCGCGGGGTGATTCACCCCAACGCCGCTGCTCGCAAGAAGTCCCAGTTGGCCAAGGCTGCCACCAAGGCCAAAGCCTGATCAGGACTGATTTCAGGATTCAAAAGACGCCGTGCCGGAGGGAGCCCTTTCAGGGCTTCAGCTGGCGCGGCGGTTCAGTTGACGGATCCAGGTAGATGGATCCTCATTCCGTTCCTTGCGTTTCCACAGCAGAAAACACAACGCCGGAACCAGAATCGGTCGCACGATGAACGTGTCCACAATCACGCCAAAGGCCAGGGCGAACCCGATTTGAACCATGGTGTTAAGACCCGCGAACACCAGGGTCGCGAAGGTGCCCGCCATGATCAGGCCGCAAGAGGTGATGGTGGATCCTGTGGCGGCAAGCGCCCGCCGCATCGCCTCCACCGGTGATTTCCGTTTCCGCTCCTGCACCATGCGGCAAATCAGCAGGATGTTGTAGTCTTCTCCCACCGCCACCAAAATCACAAACAGGAAGAGCGGCACACGCCAATCCACCTCTCCAAAGGGCCTGCCAAATCCCCAGTGGGCCAGCAACATGGTGGCTCCCATCGTTGCCAGGTAACTGAAAAGGACCGAGGCCAAAAGATAGCAAGCCAGGGGCACATCCCGGACCAGGGCCAGAAGGATTGCCAGAACCGCCAGAAGCACCAGGAGGTTGATGCGGAGGCGGTCCCCCTCGGTGACCCGCGCCAGGTCATCCGCGCCCACCGTGATCCCGTAGGTTTCCGCCCGCACCGGCGCGAAACTTGCCGTGTCGTTCGGCAGTTCGGTTGCAAGCCAGGCCTGGATCTTTCCCAGAACCGGAATGCTGCGGGGGTCAAACGGGTCGGTGTCCAGCACCACTTCCAACCGGGTCACATGGCGCCGGGGTTTGTCCTCCGTAGGCTCGATGACCGCCGCGTACTGTTGCGCGGACATCTTGCGGATTTGCTGGTCGATCCCACCCTTGAGGCTCGCCAACCCGTTGGTCAGGAAGGAGTTGTTCCCGGTTCCCGTTTTGGGGGCGGATTCTTCCAGTGGTTGCCCCAAGGGGCGGGTGAGCGCGCGCACTTCCTGCACATGTTCCAGTTGCAGGAATCCCCGGCTCAGATGCTCGACAACCGTGCGGCCTTCCGGGGTGTTGAAATCCCGTTCGGATTCGAGGAACACCGTGATTGGGCCGGCTTCGCCAGCCGGAAAATGCCTCTGGATGGCCTGCAGGCCTTGGATGCTGGGACTGGAGGAGCGCAGTTCTGCGGTAGCGCGGTAACTGGCTTTCGTCATGCAACCCAGGATCGCGAAAGGAGCCAGTGCCAGAAAGGCACCGATCCACCATAGCCCTGGGCGTTCGGAGATGACCCGGCTGGCCTTTTCCCAAAAACCGCTTTTTTCTGTTGGTTCGATCCCGTGATTCGCCAGAAGGTCATGGAACCGGCCAAATCCCCGGCCGGGCACCTTGCCCGGCCAGAAGGCCCAACGCCCTGCCAGTCGCAACAGCGCAGGTGTCAAGGTGATGGAGGCCAGGAAGGCCACGGTCAGGCTGAGGGCGATGGCCGGCCCGCCCGAACGGATTTTCACAAATTCCGCGGTGCCCATCAGTCCCAGCCCGAAAATCACGGTTCCAGCGCTGGCTGCCAGTGCATGCCCCACCTGGCCGAGACTGCGTTCAATGGCAGACCCCATCGGCCGCCCTTCGGCCAGTTCTTCGCGATAACGGCTGATCAAAAACAGGCAGTAGTCGGTTCCGGCCCCGTACAGCATCACCACGGCGAAAATCTGGCTGACATTCGCCAGCTTGAATCCCGGGATGGTGGTCAGCATCGCCAGCCCCTTCAGGGCCACGAAGACCGAAAGGGCAATGGTGAACAGCGGAATCACCACCATCAGCGGGGATCGGTAGACAAACAGCAGGATCACCACCACCAGCACAATGGTGGCCAAGGTGGTCTTGTCCAGGCTGTTGGTTCCCGCATCAATCAGGTCCCTGCCAATTCCGGCAGGTCCGCTCGCGTAAACGGTCGGCCTGGCCCCTGCTTCGGGAAATATTTCGTCCATCACCGCCTGCACACGGGCATTGGCGTTGTCCACCGTCAGGCGGGTTTGAGCCGCCAGGTACGGGCAATTCAGTTGCACACGCACCAACTGGCAGAACCCGTCCACGCTGCCGAGCTTTTTGCCGATTCCAGGGTCCTTGGGTGAGGCGATGGACCGGATTTGGAGGGAAGGTTCCCCCGTTCGCAGTTTGTCCAATTCGCCGACAATCCGGTTGACCAGTCCCTTGTCCAAATCGTCAAGGGGGCGATCCGTCCGCTCGATCACATAAACCAGATTGCAGGCGTAACTATCATTGGGAAACGCATCCTCCAGAAGCTGGTAGCCCCGGACGCTGGCGCATGAGGCCGGCAGGTAGCGGATATCGTCATCTTGGCTGTTGCGGTCCCAGTTGGGTGCGGTCGCCCCCATGAAGACGGCCACAAGCAGCCAGATACCAAGGATCATCCAGGGGTGATCGCTCGCCAATCGCCCCAAAAAACGGAACATCCCCACCCCTCCCTGTAAACGGCGAGCTTGAAGCCATTCTGCCGACCCCGAACCTGGGTCCAATGGCCCCGAGGTTAAGGAAACGGCTGGCTTGTTATTTCGATCGGTCGATTAGTCCATTAAAAAGAGATATGTCCAGAGCATTTGAATTTTCTTCCCAAGCTTAAATTTCCCAAAATTCCAAAATTGCCCATGTTTCCTGAGGGAGTGTTGGGGCTCAGGCCTAAAAAAAACGGGCCCTGCCAAAGCAGGGCCCGTTTGGGGTTCGTTCGGGACCTGAAATCAATCGTCCTGTTTCTCGGCAAGCTCCGGACGCCCCTCGGATCGTAGCTTGGAGGGATCGGGGTCTTTTTCAATGCGGATGGTTTGCTTGAACACTTGGCCATCCACCTTCAGCTCCAGACGATATTCTCCCGTTGGAAGCGTTTGGCCTTCACGGGGGCCGCCCGGCCGCCCGGCCGGTCCGCCCCGCCCTGTGCCCCTTTCCCGGTTGGGCGAATCCGGCTGGGCTCCGGCGCCACCAGGTTGGTTTCTGCCGGGGGCGGCGCCACGTCTTAAATCCCAGACCAACCGATGCCAACCGGCGTCTTGCGGGCACTCCAGGGTTCTGACAACATCTCCCTGGATGTCGTGGATCTCGATGGTCGGTTTTTCCTTGGCCTTCTCCGTCAGGAGGAAATGGATCACCGCGCCGCTCGGAGGATTTTCCCCGCGGTAACGCCTCGAACCCCCGCCGTAGATGGGCCCCCGGGTGGGTTCGAAACCCCATTGGGTGGCGGTGTCCGGCTTGAACAGGGTCGCTTTCGCTTTGGCTGATTCCGGGCCGCTTTGCCGCAACGGGGCTATGTCTAGGATCCAGACTCCCCTCCCGTGGGTGGCAAGCACGATCTCGCTTCCGCGCGCCGGTTGCGCGATCTCGTGCACGGCCACGGTGGGAAGGTTGCCCTTCACGCGGGTCCAGGTGGCGCCCCGGTCCGTGGAGACATGGAAGCCGAATTCGGTGCCACAGTACAGCACCCGTGGATTGACCCGGTCCTCCCGAAGCACCCGGGTGGAACCGGGCGGAAGATTGCTGGACAGTGCTGTCCATTCCTGGCCGTGGTTTTCGGTGACCAGCAGCAGGGGACGCTCATCGCCGTCTCGGTGCCCGTCAAGGGCGACATAGCAACGACCGGCCTGATGCCGGGATGGTTCGATGGTGGCCACCCACCGAGGGCTTCCCGCGGCGGGCAACCCGGGCGCCAGCAGGCTGTTGCTGAGGTTTTGCCAGGTGGTGCCCATATCCTTGCTTAGCCAAAGCCAGCCGTCATCTGTCCCGGCCCACAGCTCCTGCGGATCCAGCGGGCTTTCCGCCAAGGCGGAGGCTGTGCCCCGGCGGGTTCGCGACAGTTCGGGGGAAATCGGGCGTGAAGGGTCACCCGGGCCGAGGGTGCGAAACACGCGGTTGCCACCCACGAAGGCGATCCTCGGGTTGGCCGCGCTGAGGATATAGGGCGTGTTCCAGTTGAACCTGTAAGGCTCGGCCTGGCCCTCTGGGTTGCGGGGCCTGAGGAAACCCCGTTCGCCGGTTTCAAGATGAATCCGGCCCACCCCGCCATCTTGCGTCTCGAAATAAACCAGCGAGGGATCCTGGGCATCCACCCGGCAAACAAAACCGTCGCCTCCGCTCAGCAACACCCAATCCTCATTGGTGGGCCCGCCGGCGGACCGGGTCCGTGAGGGCGCCCCCCATGACCCGTTGTCCTGCAGGCCGCCGTAAACCCGGTAAGGATGCTGGTTGTCGACCGCCACATGGTAGAACTGCGAGATGGTCACATGGTTCAGAAAATCCCAGTTTTCCGACCGGTCATGGCTGGTGTACACGCCACCATCGTTGCCAAGGATCAACCGTCTGCCGTCCCTCGGATCGATCCACAGGGCGTGGTGGTCGGGGTGTGTGCCCTTTCCGGCGTCGTTCTTGAAGGTTTTTCCACCGTCACTGCTCTTGTAGAGCTCCACGCCGAGGATGAAGACCTGATCAGGGTTCGAGGGGTCCACCCGAACCTGGGAGAAGTACATCGGCCGGGGATTGAGGCTGTTCACCCTGCGGAAAGTATCACCCCCGTCATCGGATCGGTAAACGCCGCCATATCGGTGCGCGTTGGGGCCCTGTTGGTCTTGGATATTTTCGGCTTGCCCGCCGAGGTGGGCCGTGTAGGGCCTTCTGGCCGCAGGTGTGGCGGGTTGAGCTTCAGCCCCGCCGGGTTGTCCACCCCTGCCGCCGCCACCGCCACCAGGTTGTCCACCCCTGCCGCCGCCACCGCCGCCGGGTTGTCCACCCCTGCCGCCGCCACCCGGGCCCCTTTGGCCCTGTGCGCCATCAGCGGGCCGTTCCCCGAGGGTGATTTCAATTTCCTGCTGTTTGCCCTCCCGGGTGTATTGCAACTTCACCTTGTCCCCGGGTTTTTTACCCTGGAGGGCTTCCTGCATCTGTTGCTGGCTTGTGACGGCTTTCCCGTCGATCTTCTGTAGGATGTCGCCAGCCTTGAGTCCGGCCTTGCCAGCGGGGCCTTCAGCGGGAGGTTCCCGCATCAGGCCGGGCTTGGTTGGATCCAGGGCGAGCCCGAGGTAAGCGAACCGAGGCGGGGTACCCTTGCCGATATCGGCGCAATCCACCACGGCGTAGACCACCTTCGGGTCCTTCTTGCACCAATCCAATCCGATGCGCCCCATGGGCGATTCGGGCAATCCCTGGGTGATCTTCTGGAAGGTTTTTCCGCCGTCTTTGGTCCTATGGATGCCGGAGCCCTTGCCCCATTTCACCTCGGGATCATAGGCGTCGTAGCCGTCGGGGAGCGGCGGTTCTCCCCGCATGCTGTCAAAGCCGCCCCGGCGCACTTGCCAGGTGGCCACCAACAGGGTCTCGGGATCGGTGGGGTGCATGCGCATGTCGATGACGCCGGTTTGATCATCGACAAAAAGCACGCGGTTCCATGTGGTTCCCCCATCGACCGTCTTGTAGACCCCCCTCTCGCCTCCGGCTTTCCAATACGGGCCGAGGGCTCCCACGTACACGATTTTGGGATCTTTGGGGTGAATGATGATCTTGCCGGTTTGGAAACTCTGGCCAAGGCCCATGTGCTTCCAGCTCTTCCCCCCGTCCTCGGACTTGTAGACGCCATTGCCCCAGGAGACCGAATTGCGTGGATTGTTCTCGCCCGTGCCAACCCAGACGATCGCCGGGTTGGAGGGAGCCACCGCCACATCCCCCACGGAAACCGTTGTCTCCCGGTCGAATTGGTGGGTGAAGGAGTTGCCGTGGTTGGTCGTTTTGAGCAAGCCGCCAGAAGCGGTCGCTGCCCACCACGTCGAGGGATCGTTTTCGACAACCGCCAGACTGGTGATGCGCCCGCCCATCAGTGCGGGGCCAAGGTTGCGGGCGTGGATCGAGCCGGACCAGTCGGGAACCTTGTTCGGGCTATCGGATTTGGGTGATTCCTTCGGGGCCGTTTCGGGTTTGTTTTCTTGGGCAGGGGCGATGGGTTTTTCTTTTTCCTGAGCTGGCGCCTTATCTGGCTGGGCTTTTTTCTCCGGGGCAGGTTTGGATGCTTCCTTCTTGGCTGGCTCCTGAAAACCGGAGCTGAAACCTGTCGCCAAAAACAAAAGGCCGGGCACCAGGAAAAGCGCGCTGAAAAACCGTGGCATGGTTCGTCCCTGTCGGAAGCCTTTAAATAAGGTTTCTGTCAGGATATCAGCCTGGATGTCTGGATTAAATAGGGTATCTGGGATATTTTATTGAATTGCTACTTCAACAAAAGACGGGGCGGATGGGGACGATCCGGTCAGGAAAGTCTTCATCAGGGTTCCGTCTGCCTTGGTCACGGACCGGTAACCGTCAATCCCCACATGGCCGCTGACCACGTGGCGCACCTTGGACCTTTGCAGTATTTCCAGCCCAAGGTTTAGATTCCCTTGGTAGGCCCTCAGGACTCTTGGGTAACAATCCTTCCCAATGCCCGTGAAAACGGGTGATAGTTGCCATTCAAAAACCGGAAAATGGGTTACCACCACCACATCCTTGGTCTTGGGATCGCTCTCCAGCGAATCGAGTGTGGCCGAAAGGGAGCGGCTGACCAGGGTGGCGAATTCCAGGTCGGACCATTCCCAATCGATCCGCAGGGCGTCGGGGACATTGTGTTCCAGTTTGGACTGGATCCAATATTCCTGGGTGCGCCCCAGCTCCGGAATTGCCGAGGAGTAGTCATACCAGCCGATCGAACCGGAAATAACCGTGCTCCCGACTTCCAGGGTCGAAGTCTGAAGGTAACGCACTCCAAGCGACTCAACCTTTTTCCGCAAGGCGTGTGTCCACAGGTTTTGGCTGCTCAGGTCTTCCTGGAAAAACAAATCCTGGTTCCCAGGCAGGAAGGCAAGGGGGCAGCTCAGTTTTTTCTTGAACAGGCCCAGAACCGATTCCAGTTCACGAAGAGTCTCCCCCAGGTTCCCGGCAATAACAACCGCCGCTGGATTGCGCTCGGCCATCTGGTCCGCGAGATGGGCCAGGGCATTTTCGGCGGAGGCCCCAGGACTCAAATCCGAGGTGACCAGCAGGGAAGCCTTGTTCATGGAAGCCTCAAGAAAAAGCCTGAAACGTGTCTCAGTTGGCGAGGGTACCGAACGTTTCGTCAGTATAACGCAGCGGATTCGGGGGGACCTGTTAAACTAAACAGACTGGCAATTGCCTTGTTTGTCGCAACCGGGGAGGGATTCGCATGCGTGGAGAAACCCTGAAAAAAAGGGTTCGCCAGCATTTGCACCAGGTTTCCACGCCAGCCCAGTACCTGGGTGGTGAGGTGAACAGTGTCGTCAAGGACCCCAGCCAGGTGGAGGGGCGAATTTGCCTCGCTTTCCCCGACACCTATGCGATCGGCCAGAGCCATCACGGCCTTCAGGTCCTCTACAGCATTTTGAACAATGATCCTCGCTGGGCCTGTGAGCGGGCCTTCACGCCCTGGGTGGATTTTGAGGGGGTGCTGCTGGAACAGCGCTTTCCACTGTATTCGTTGGAAACCTTTACCCCGCTCGTGGAATTCGACATTGTCGGTTTCAGCCTGCAGTACGAGGTGCTCTACACCAACATCCTGACAATGCTCCATTTGGGGGGAATTCCGCTTGGCCGGGAGGAACGCGGCTGGGATCACCCGCTGGTGATCGCCGGGGGGCCCGGCGCCCAAAACCCGGAAGTGATGGCGGAATTTGTGGATGTCTTCGTCATCGGGGATGGGGAGGAGAGTCTTCCTTGGCTGGTGGAGGAATGGATGCGGCTGAAGCGTGCCGGCACCCTGACCCGCCAGGAGGCGATCGCCCGGTTGGTCTCCCAGGTTAGTTGGGCGTATGCGCCCGCCTTTTACGTGCCCTCCTACAACCAGGACGGCACCTTGGCCGCGCTGAATCGCACCCGGTCCGATGTGCCCGCCAGAATCCACGCCTGCCGTATCACCCGGGATTTCGATGAAATCCCGCTTCCCACGAGGCCTATTGTGCCGTTCGTGCGCACACCCCATGACCGGGTGGCGCTGGAAATTATGCGGGGGTGCCCCTGGCAGTGCCGTTTCTGCCAGTCCACGGTGATCAAGAGGCCCGTGCGGGTGCGGTCGGTGGAGACCATTGTGAAGGCCGCGCTTGAGGCTTATCACAACACTGGGTGTGACGAGATCAGCCTGCTCAGTCTCTCCTCCAGCGATTATCCCTATTTCGAGGAACTGGTGGGCCGGATGGCCGCCATTTTCGGCCCTTTGGGGGTCAATGTCAGTTTCCCCAGCCTGAGGGTGAACAGTCAGTTGCGAACCCTGCCGGCCCTGGTGCGTGGCGTCCGCAAGGGCGGGCTGACACTGGCGCCCGAGGTGGCCCGCGATGACATGCGGGAACAGATTCGGAAGAAGATCAAGAACGAGGATTTGTATGAGGGATGCCGGCAGGCATTCCGCAACGGGTGGCGCAAGGTGAAGCTTTATTTTCTGTGCGGATTGCCGGGCGAGCGGCGGTCAGACTTGGACGGCATCGTGGAGATGGCGCAAAAAATCGGCGAGATTTCCAGGGCGGAAACTGGCGGGTATCGCCCGGTGGTGGCGAGCGTCTCCAATTTTGTCCCCAAGCCGCACACCCCCTACCAATGGTCTGCCATGCGGGACAGGGATTATTTTGCCGGCATCCGGAAATACATGCTCGGCCGTTTGAGGACTCCCCGGGTCGAGATCAACCAGCATGATGTGGAAACCAGCATGCTGGAAGGGGTACTCACACGCGGGGATCGCAGGGTTGGCAAGGCGGTGCAACTGGCTTGGTCCAGGGGGGCACGCCTGGATGGCTGGAGGGAGAATTTTCAACCATCCCTCTGGAGGGTGGCCTTGCGCGACGCGGGGATCGATCCCGCTTTTTATTCTCAGCGGGAGCGAGGGCATGACGAGGTGTTGCCTTGGGATCACATCGAAACCAAAAGAGACCGCCCTTTTTTGGAAAACGAGCATTCTAAAAGCCGGGTCCAACTCCAACTGATGGCGGAAGTCTGACCTAGTTATCGGGCCATTCACAAGGTTTGGATATGTCTGAATCCCGTCTGATAGTGGGGTGCGGCTACCTGGGAATGCCGCTGGCCAGTCTTTGGGCCCATGCCGGCCACCGTGTTTATGCCACCACACGGGGGGCTTCGGGCAGGGAGGCGATTCTCCGGGCATTGGGGGCGGAACCGGTCCTTTTCGATGTGCTCAGGGGAGGTAAGCTTCCCCGGGTGGACCTGGTGGTCACCGCCGTCGGCATGGACCATGCCCAATCCAGTTCCATGCGCGATGTTTATGTGGATGGTCTCATCCATGTGGTGGGGGCTTTCCCTGAATTGCCAGCCAGGTGGCTTCATGTCAGCAGCACCAGTGTCTACGGCCAGGATGATGGGTCTTGGGTCAATGAGGCTTCGCCCACGAATCCAACGGATAAATCAGGTCTGATTGTCCTGGAGGCTGAAAATGCGTTGCTGGGACGAGTTCCCCATGCCTGTGTCCTGCGTTTTGGGGGCATTTATGGCCCGAACCGTTTGATGAAGGCCCGGGCTATCCGGCAGGGTGAGCCTTTTCAGGGGGACCCGGCACGATGGCTCAATCTGATCCATCGGGATGATGGGGTCAGGATCCTCGACCGCCTGGCAGTGGTGAAACCAGACCAGTTAAATCATCGCAGGGTCAATGTCATCGATCGGCTCCCGGTTCCTCGCGGCGAATTTTATGCGGAAATGGCCCGTTGCATCGGGGTGCCCGAACCCCGTTGGCAACCCCGTCCGCCCGGCAGTCCGACGGGCCGTCACGAGGGGAATAACCGAAGAGTGGATTCCGCTTTGTTGGCAGGTTGGCTTGGAAGGGATATTTTCCAGTTCCCCACCTACCGCGAGGGCTTGCCTTCCTGCGGGCCTTGGACCTGATCCTGTGGTTGATTTCTTGTTGGAGCGTAGGGGGGAAGGATGGGACGGCTTCTGGACTGGAGCACTGCATGAAGGGCCGCAAATACCTGTTTCCGGATGTGATCGAACTAAACTACCAGGCTGAACGGAAGCTTGGCGTCAATGTGTACCTAGTGGATGGGGGTGATTCCTTCATCCTGATCGACATCGGCTACGAGGACACGGTGGATGAGATCATCGATCTGATCCGTGAAATGGATTTTTCCTTGGCCAAATGTTCCGGCATCATTGCCACCCACGCGGATGCAGACCATGCCCAAGGGTTGGCCCGCGCCAAGAGCAGGTTAAAGGTTCCGGTTTTGGCTCACGGGGATTGTGCCAGGCTGCTTGAAACAGGTGATCGAATCGCCACATTCGCCTCGATTGACGCCCAGGATATCGATCTGGAAATGCCCCCGGTGAAAGTGGACCGCCTGATCGGCGAGGGGGAGAATATTGAAGTTGGTACCAAAAGGCTTCAGGTATGGCATACTCCCGGCCATGCTGTGGGCCAACTGGCCTTTCGGATGGGCAACCTGCTTTTCAGTGGGGACAATATTTACAAGGACGGGTGCGTGGGGGCCATCGATGCGCACCACGGTTCGGACATCGAAAAATTTATTCAGTCCCTGGAGCGAATCGCCGGCAGTGACGCGCAATTCCTCCTTCCCAGCCATGGCCCGGCTTTCAGGAAGGATGATGCCCAGCTTCACAAAACCATCACCCGGCTCAAGGGATATCTCAGCATGGCGGATTTTGGGACATGCGCCAAGCAGTGGCCCTTGCTGGAGCAATGGGAAAAGGATGTGCTATCGGGACGAATGCCAAAGTTTTAGCCGACTTCCTATTTCCACTCCCAGGCACTCAGCCCTTTTTGCTCCCGGATGAACAATTCATTTCCAACCACGGCCAAGTGGCCCCAGGTTTCCTGATCGCTGATTTTGCGCTCATCGATGATTTTGAATTCCTTCGGATTAGCTTCCATCAGGAACAGAATCCCGCGGTTGTCCAGCGCCAGAATTTTGTCGCCGTTACCCACCATGGACCAGTATTCCCCGTAACTCTTGGGGGAGGTCCAGGTGGTCTTGCCAGTGGAAAGATTCACGCACACAACTCGCTTGTTCCTGAGATGGAGGTAGGCATGGCCCTCATGGATTACCGGGCTGGACATGTTGGCCTCGGCGCCATTCTCCTGCCAAACCTCCTTTGCACCTAAGCCCTCGGTGGCAGATTCCACCTTGAAGAGATGGGCCTTTCCACCATAGGCGGAAGTAAAAATCGTCTCGCCGTTCAAGGTGGGAGTGAGGATGTTCATCCCCCGAAAGCTATTAATCGCCTCTTTCCACAAAACCTTTCCGGTACCAGGGTCTATGGCGGCCAAATGTGTGCGTGATTGGATGACAATCTGGTCTTTGCCTCCCAGTTTGCCCCGAACCGGAGAACTGAAGGCGCTACCGTTCATTCCTCCGGCATCCTGGAGGGTGCGCCAGACGATCTCGCCGGTTTTTTTGTTCAATTTTACAAAGGCGGCTGCTGCTTGCACATAAACGGCTTCATCATCCACCAGCGGCGAACAGACGAAGCCGAAGGCGGGAAGCGGGGTGCCAAACTTTTCCACGAAATCAACTTTCCAGCGCTCCTTGCCGGTGTTTGCATCGAGGCAGACCAGGACATCCCTCATTCCTGCCACATAAAGGCACTCGCCATCAAAGGCAGGTGTGCTACGGATCCAGCTACCGTTCCTCGCCGCGAAAAAGGGAACTGAAAGGCTGCCTTTCCATTTGGCTTCCCATAAAAGCTTGCCGCTGGCGCGGTCGAAAGCTTTGACAACCTCTTCCGCTTTGTTCACGGTTTCGGAGGTGAAAACCCTGTCCTTGCTCACAATGGGGCCAGGGTAGCCGTCCCCTAGGTCCACCCGCCACTTTTTGGTGAGGTGAGACTCCTTCAAATCGGATGGCCATTTGGTTCCGGGTGACGCTTTGGCATCCCGGTTCGGGCCACGCCACTGTCGCCATTCGGAGTCGGGATTTGTGGAAGGCGCTTCTTCAGCGAAGCCAAGGGGACTTACGAGGTAAGCTTGAGACAAACAGGTCGCCAAGGACAGGGCAAGTTTTGACAAAATGAGACTCATTTTCAGCTCCACGCCATGAAAAAGCAAAATATTACTATTAATAGTGCTGCTGCACTGAAAATATCCACCAAGGCTTAAAATCCATGAAAACAAGGAAAAAATCTGAGCTGCCTGAAAAAATTTGCCCTGTATGCCAGAGGGCCTTCAGATGGCGGCGGAAATGGTCTGCCAATTGGGATCAGGTCAAATACTGCTCGAATCTGTGCAGGTCAAAAAAGCACCCCCGCCAGAAAGGCGGGGGTGCTCGGGAAGGGCTAGAGCCCGGGAGCGTTGGTTGAATCAGTAGAGAAGCTGGGCCCTGTTGTATGCTTCCCCGCTGGAAGTGAATCCTATCACCCCGGCCCCTGGCCCCATGGTGGCGATGACCGATCCCCAGTAGGTGATCCCACTGGTGTCCCCTGCGCGGCCCAGGTACTTGTTGTAATCTAGGGCGGCTTGGCGCCTGGTCGCTTCGGTGGAAGTCAGCATCGACATCACAATTTGCTGGCGAGGTACGGATGAGAAAAAGGTCTTGGTCCACCCGGCTACTTCGGATGGATTGGCAGCCCGCGCAAAAATTTGTTGATAAAGACCTTGGATGTAATTAGTGATGGGCGGGTACTGCCTCATGAATTCATTGGAGGTCAGGAAGGCTGTTTGAACCTGATATTCGGTTCCACCCGCCAGGAAATAGCTGACCCATCGGTTTACTTCGGCAGCGGTCGCAGTTCGGTTTAGATAAGTCTGGTAGTAACCTTGAACTTGGTTCGAACGCTGTTCAGCGGAGTTGTACAGGGCGCTAGCGATGGCGGCGCGGGATGCACCGGCATTCAATCTTGCGACGAAGCTGTTGTAGCCTGCCACATCCGGGTTTCTACCTAGGATACTGTTGTAAAGATAAAAGACATAATCGCCGTTGCCAGGGGTGGGGGTGACATTGGGGTTAGGCGAACCAGATTGGGCTGTCAAAACAATGTCGTTGCCATCACCGCCAACATAAGTAACTGAGAAATAATACCCGCCGATATTAACGGTGCTTCCCTCGCTTGGCGCGTTGGCAAACACACCATTGATTGGTGTGGTGGTTGCGCAATTATTTTGAACGATTAAATATTTAGATCCAACAGAGGGGACATAATTGTTGAGAATGTTACCGGAAAGAGTTGCTCCCCCAATCGAAGGGGCGATCACAGTGCTTGTAGACACGAGGAGGTCGGAGGAGTTTGGAGAGGCGATATCGATAACCAAATTGGCCCTAGTGCTCAATTCGATCGTCTTTGAAGTCAAGGTTCCAACATAGGGATCATTTCGTAGGACTGTCACCCCATTGATTTTGGAGCTTGTCTGATTGAAGCCGCCGGGGGCTAAGAAAGTGTATGGGTCGGCTGCAAGACTTTTAACTTTTCCAACGGTCCCAGTTCCTGTCAAGGTGCCGCCCTTAAGTGATGCGGTGGAGTTGGGATAGTTCCCGTTGACAGCCAGAATGCTTGAAGATGAGGTGAAGTTTCCAAAATAGGAAGTACTTTGTCCCGCTATGGTGCTAATTGGGGCTACCTGTCCACCGATCCCGGTCATAATTATCTGCTGATTGGCAGACCCTGTTGTGACCGGGCCAAGAATATTGACCGGGGCATTCAAATTCAGAGAAAAACTGGATCCAGGTGTCGAGGATGAGCCTGGCTTAAAGGTGACCTGGTTCAGCGTGGAAGCTTTTTCGATCACTACTTGTTCTTGTGTTTTATTGATGGTCAACGGAGAGTTTGGCCCTAAGTTGAGGGAACTCTTAAAGTAGGTGTTCTTGCTTCCATCGATGGTAATTGCCCCGATATTGGTGAGGCTGTTTGTAATGAAAGTTTCGTAATCGGTGCCGGAATTAAAAGACAATTTCGTGTTGGCGGCTACAGAGGTGCTTTCGGTTAAAAAGAGGTTTTTGCCTGCAGGGCTCGCGGTTGTGGCGGTATTGATTCGAACGTCGGTGTCGAGATTTGCACTCCCCAATTCGATGGTTTTGGATGGGCTATTGAGAGAACTGTTGGAGATGGAGACCCGATTTTGGGAGTTTAGAAGGTCGAGGCCTCCCGCAAAATAAAAGTTGTTGATATTTGAAGGCGATTTTCCAAGCTGGATGGTTCCAGAGTTATCGAAAGCGGTCGGCGCGGTGGAATCGTTAAATGTCATACCTCCCGCTAATGTCAAGTTGTAGCTAGATTGAAGTGGGTCTGCTGCTATTTTAGACACAGCTCCTGAACTTCCTACAGAGACATTACCCTGTGAAGAAAACGTAACTACCCCAAGTGGGCGGTTGTTGTCACCTAGCCTTCCAGAAATCGAAATGTCCTGACCTGTCTGGGACACCATGGCAAGATCTGGATTCGTACCGGTAGTTGCAATATTTCCAGCAATACCGATTTTCCCGTAGGCGGAAATCGATCCTGCCCCACCCATGGAGATGATGCCGCCATTGTTCGGCGTGGTGCTTGTGAACGAGATATCCCCTTCCAAAGAGGCAAGTTTTACAGGGTTGGAGTCAAGGAGATTGTTGACAGAAACCAATTGGGCTTTGATGGTTATGTCAGCGATTGCTGTGAAGGGTATGTTGAATCGCACACTCGCTGAGGCGGCAGAATTCGTTCCATCAATATTGAATTTTCCCACGGTCATTGGTGCGGAACTGACAACGATTTTTGGAATGCCTGAGGATGCAGCACCATCAGATATAAAATTTAAATCAATATTATTAAGGGAATTACCGTTTGTTGCGAATGGCGTCGTAGATGTTGCGGAGCTTCCTGTTAGGATTATAGAACCAGCCAGGGTGCTTGGGTCTTGGCGGAAAGTTAGTGTCCTTCCTGTTCCCACAGGCAGAACTGAAAAATCAATTGATTTGGTCCATCTGATTTCACCGTTAAAGGCAGGATTTGTTGGTACTATGGGCGCGAAAGGGGGAGTTGGCGAGGGGGGCACAGGCTGCGCGGGAATTGTTGGCGCAATCCCATTGTCAATGATGACATCATAACCTGCGGCTAGCTGGGCTTGGACCAGGTCCGCTCCAATTTTAGTGGTCACTGGAACATAAGGGGTAACGGTCGGGACAGCTGCTCCCCCTGAGTAAGTATCAATAGCTGTAAATATGGCCGAGGTTGAGGTAAAGGTTAAATTATAGGTGGTTGGAAGATCGGTTGATCCGATTTCTATGTTGACCGCAGGGGTCAATCGGTCTTCCAAGTTTTCCAAAAGTAGGTTCTTTAAACCTTTCTTCTTTTTCCCTGCTGAATTTTTTGTATTGACAGACGATCCCAGCCAAGGCTTGAAAAAATCCCACATGGCTTATAACCCTCTCTTCCTGAATGGGGTGCCCGCGCACCGATGTGAGCCATAACTGAACTGGCCACCTTGCCTTGTCCGCTGATATCGGCCATCCCAAGCCGATATGACATCCGCAACCAGCCCCGGATTGGATTTCCTCAAAACGGGGCCGGTGTGCCGGGAATAAGGCGATCATTTTGCCTGTTTTCACAGGATTCAGGGGCGCGGTCCCTGCCAGTAAATGCGGACATTGCCGGTTGCGCGGCCAACAGCCACGATGTCCGGCTTGCCGTTTCCGTCCAGGTCTGCAACCAGGGCGTCTTCCACGGCCACCCCACCCGGATCCACCAAAGTGCGGGTCCACCGGTGGCTGGCCGGATCCTGGCAGGCATAGATGCGAACCCCGCAACGATCATCCGGTTTGTCCCCCAGGTTATCCCTAACTCCCACCACCAATTCATCCCTGCCGTCACCGTTCAGGTCGGCCCAGTGCACCGCGTGTCCCCATTTGAGACGATCGTCCAGCACATTCCGATTCCAGGATTGATCCTGATTTTGTGTGTAAGCCACCACTTGGTGGCCATGCCATGGCTCAATGGTGCCAATACAGGGGGTTTTGGGCCCGAGGTGGCCCCACCGGATTTCGCTGGCTCCACGGGACCCATTGGGATTTTCCTGGTTGGCGGGATGAAGGATTTGCTTGCTGAATTTCAGGTCCAGGCGATCGGCCGGTGTTGCGGGCTTGAGGAGACTGATTCCCTCATAGCTGCCAACAGCAAGGTTGATCCCTTTTTCCGTTGAGCTCCCGTTGGCCGGCACCGGGCAAAAATTATGGGCCACATGGAGGCTTTGATTCAAAACGGTCGGGACCCAGCGGTCCGTTTTCGGCCTTTGGGGGATTGTGAAGGCCAGAATCCGCAGGGGAACCCCATCCGCCCAGTTTGCTTTTTGACTGGACACTTTGCCCATCAGGGGAACAACAACCAGTTCTGGCCTGCCGTCTCCCTGCAAATCCAAAAACCGGATGCGGTGCAGGGTGGGTTCCTCACCGATCGCGTGAACAGTCCAGACGCCCTGACCTTTTCCAGGGTTTTCCACCCATTGCAGGGTTCCCCCGGAGGCCGTGTTGAAAGGTTTCCAGTCCGCTCCAAGTGCCAGGTCAACATCCCCGTCCCCATCAATGTCATGGGCAGCCAGGCAGACATTGTCCGGCTTGGTTTGCCCCTCCAGCAAAACCTGACGTTTCCAATCCGGGTTGCGATACCACAAGATCCTGCTCTTGTCCGCTACCACCAAATCGAGCCGGTTGTCTCCGTCCAAGTCGGTTGCCACAACCGCGTAGCCCACTCCTAGCCCGGAATCGATTTGTTGAGGGGCAAACTGAAAAGGCGTTGGATCTTGACCGCGGACATGTCTAGATGAGGCGAGATTTACCAATAATATAAAAAATATAATTTGATTTCTAAATGCCATTGGATTACCACCCTTTACCTTCTTGGTTGAAGTAAGCGATGATGATTCTATCTGGCTAGGAGATAATCGGCCAGATATTTGGACATTGAGTGATATCTCAACTGTGGCCTTAAAAATGTGAAACAGGGTATTCAGGTTTTTTCCATGCCTTGACCCGCTTTTGCTCCCCATGCGACTGTGTTCGCCTCGGACGGATGGGAGTCGCACATGGCCCGGTCGATCGAATTGGGGGACCCATCAGGCATCAGCCTGATTCTTCCAGCCTTCAATGAGCAGGAATGCATTCGTCAGGCTGTTCAGGAAGCTGTTCTGGCGCTTTCCAACTTGGGAATGCCCTTCGAAGTGGTGGTGGTCAATGATGGCAGCTCCGATGCCACCAGGCATCTGGTTGCGGCCATGGTGGAGAAAGACCCACGGGTTCGGCTGATCGATCTGCCCAAAAATCAGGGCTACGGCAACGCCTTGCGGCAGGGGTTTCTGGCTAGCCGTATGCCCTTGGTCGCCTTCACGGATTCCGACTGCCAATTCCACCTGGAAGACCTGCGCCTGCTGATCGACCGGATTCCCCAATCTCCTGTGGTGGTGGGTTGGCGTGAGGACCGTAAGGACCCCTGGCGACGCAAGTTCCTTTCGCGGGGCTTCAATCTGTTGGCGGATTCCCTGGTTGGCACGGGGGTCCGTGATGTCGATTGCGCGCTCAAGGTGTTTCGCCGGGCCGATCTTCTGAAAATTCTGCCTGAAACCGGTGGTTTTCTGGTCAATACCGAGATGGTGGTTCGGGCCCGGTCCATGGGCTTGGCTGTCCAGGAAGTGCCGGTTCGGCATCGCCCCAGGGCGGGTGGCCAAAGCAAGGTGCGGCTCACCGAGGTGCCTAAGGTCTTTTTGGCTTTGGCTCGTTTTTGGTTCACACGTGTGGCTTTTGCCCACACGGGCCAGGGGGGTGCAGGCACACCATTTCGGATGGGGGGGGGCGAGTTCCTGGGTCTGTTGGGGTTGGTCGCGCTGGCTGTGGCCCTGTTTTTGGGCAATGTGCGGGCTCCTCTGCTGGAACCGACGGAAGCCCGTTATGCGGAAATCCCCAGACAAATGCTCCTTCAGGGGTCTTGGCTGGTTCCTGTCCTTGACGGGCAACCGTATCTGGACAAGCCTCCTCTTTTTTATTGGTTGGTCATGGGGGCCTACCAGGTGGGCGGGGTCTCCGACCGGGTGGCTCGTTGGGTTCCGGGGATGGCGGGAATTTTGACGGTGCTGGTCGCCTGGGCCTGGATGCGATGGCGGGCTGGCCCCCGGGCCGCTTTTTTGTCTGCCTTCCTTTTGGTCACATGTGCCCGATTCATCCATTACGAGCGTATGCTGGCCATGGATTCTGTTTTGTGCCTGCTGGTACTTGCCGCCCTGGCCTGTGGTGATTTGGCATGCCATTCGGGCACATTGCGCCGGTCTTGGTGGGTTGTGGGAGCGCTGGCTGTCGGGCTGGCCCTCCTGACAAAAGGGTTTGTCGCGATACCTGTGGTGCTGGGCCCGCTTGCCGTTTGGTGGGTGTTGGATTGTGGAGTCGCCAAGCCTGGGTGGAAGGACGCCGCTTTGGCGGCATTTCTTGCCTTCCTTCCCCTGATGGCCTGGATGGTACCCATGACGGTCAGGCTGGAGGGATTCCTGGAATATTTTGTCTGGCGGCACCATGTGGTCCGTTTTCTCGAGCCATTTGATCATGCCGGACCTGTTTGGTTCTACTTGCCAGGATTGGTGTTTGGATTGGGGCCTTGGTTGGTGCTGCTACCTGGGTTGATCCGTCGCGTCCTGGGGAAGACAGCACTGCGGCAAGGGGGGGGCCAACCGGTTCTAGGATTGGTGCTTGCCGCCCTGGCTTTCAATCTGACGTTTTTCAGTCTGGCGGGCTGCAAAAGGCCCGTCTATTCCATGGCATTTGTGCCTTTTGCGGCCATAGCCCTGGGCCTGCACCTCGATCTGGCCCTACCTGCAGGTTGGCGGAAACTGGTCACCTTTCCTACCCTCTCAGCAAAAACAGCATTTGCCTTGGTGGGTGCCATTTGGATCGGTTTGGGGATTGGAGCCGGATACAGGGGCTGGATTGACCCCAAATCGGCTTATGCCTGCGTGGCAATCGGCACCGCATTTTTAGCAGCCTTGACTCTGTGGCATTGGGTGGGCCGTGGCGTTGCCTGGTCTGCCCCACTGGCAGCTTGTGCGGTTTTGGGAGTCTTCGCCTGCTGGGAGGTGTTGCCCGGTTACCACGAGGGATTCTCCCTCCGGGGACATTTACGGCAGGCTATGAGGCCCAAATCCGATCCGGAAATCCTGGCCAATGCGTCCGGTTTGAGGGATGTGGAGTTGGTTTGCTACCCTCATCGTTGGGATTCCGCAGGGTTTTATCTTCCGAATGCCAAAATCACGGTATTTGGGCCGGATGATCAAACGGCCATGGAAACTCATCTCAGGCAGAACCCTGACGCACTTCTGCTGATGAAACCGGGACGGGCTTTGAGCCAGTTTTTGGCAAGATTCCCCACCCGATCCCCAAGGATAGAAAACGCGATGGGAGCTGTGGCGGTGACCCGCCTCGAGGAAAGGGGCCTTACCCGTCTTTCCAACCGGTCTGAGTGATTGGTTTCAGGCGGCGCGCCTCAAACTGTCCCGAAACCCCAAGGCTTTGCCATATCCCTCCCGGGTTATCCTGGCCGTTTCAGCCCATGTGAAGCGGCTGGCCCAGTCCGTGGCGCCAATGCGCAAACTTTCCACCCATTCCGGGTGTCTCGATGCACGGAGCATGGCTTCCCGCCATCCTGTCTGATCCTCGATTTCCACCAGGTGCCCTTGACCGTCCAGCACTTCCCGGACAGCCGGGGCCGTCGAGGCGATGACTGCCCCGCCGCAGGCCATCATCTCGATGGGCGGCATTCCAAAACCTTCGTATTTTGTCGGGAACAAAAGGGCATGGGCCGAACTGTACAGGGCCGGCAGGTCCTGGTCATCCACGTACCCCAGATGGCGTATCCCCGAGGCAAACCCATTGGTTTGCAGGAAATCCCGCAGGTCATCGCAGCGCCATCCCCACCCACCCACAAGCACCAGAGGGTGGCGCTGCCGGTCTTCCGCGGGCAGGTCGCACCAGGCCTTTGCCAAAAGCAAAAGGTTCTTGCGTGGTTCAAGAGTGCCCACATGGAGAAAACTGCCCCTGGGCAAACCTAGGCGGCCAAGCACGATGTCCTGCTCGGCCAAAGGCACCGGCCTCAGGTGATTTCTGACTCCCATCGGAGTGATGGTGATCTGACCCGGTCGCAGGCCAAGGACACCGACCAGTTCATCACGCACCGCCTTGGAGAGCGTGAAAAAGTGGCTGGAACGCTCGATGCCTCCCCGGGCCCGCTTTTCAAAAACCTTCACCCGGTCCACCGGATGCCATTCTGGATGGGTCAGGGAGGACAAATCATGGAAGGTGGTGACGGTCGGCACCCGTGTCGGAACCGGTAGGAAATTCGGCTCGTGGTAAAGGTCCACCTGCCCGTGGTCATGCCAGCGGTCCAGCATCCGGGACAGGTAGGCTTCCTGAATGGCCCTGGCCCGGCCCAGAGCTTTCGATTTCCAGGTTTCCTCGGTGGGAGCTTGGGCGCCAGCAGAAAAGGCACCCGCTTTATTCCGTTTTCCTGGCTTTACCATCCAGGGGCGGATGAGGAACCATCCCTTGCGGAGCAGCCTGCCTGCCGTGCCTGGAAATTCCAGGTAGGTTTCGCCGCTTCCTGATGAGGCTTTCAACGCTTCCAGGGTGGCTGCGGTGTACCACCCCACCCCGGAGCGTGGACCGATGGAGGGCAGGATATTCCAGGCTACGCGCATCGTGCGGTTCATCCGTGTGCTGTGGTGCAACCGGGCCTCTCGGGTCAAGCTGCTGATCTTTTGAATCCGGGTATGAGACGGTGCAATTGATCCGCGATCCATTTGCCTTGCCGGGCAGGATCCAGCGACTTCGCAACCGATTCCTTGGCCCGCAAACCGATTTGTCTGGCCAGCACCGGTTGGGCGCGCACCCAACGCATGAGATTGGCGGCCTCGGCCAGGTCCGGATCCGCCCACTTCCAACCTTTCTGGAAGGGGGGCCGGTCATGTTGGATGGTTGTCATCCCGTGCCGCACCAGCAAGGCGGTGTTGGTGTCCAGAAAATCCAGCACGCCGGAATAAGCCGTGGTGATAACCGGTTTGCCCAGGAGCGCCGCCTCCGCCATGGTCAGGCCCAGGCCCTC
>Ga0315899_10000423_pt1 | contig 50935 bp, 44 predicted proteins | sample LakEriMetagenome_2_FD_203518 | JGI IMG/M metagenome (GOLD analysis project Ga0315899, IMG submission 203518) | Freshwater fungal communities from buoy surface, Lake Erie, Ohio, United States - Buoy 4 MA112 | ecosystem: Environmental > Aquatic > Freshwater > Lake | place: USA: Lake Erie, Ohio...
GACCGGTGGAACAATCAGGGCTACCTTGAACCTGGCAGATTATTTCGATCTGGTGCTTTCCAATTCTACAGGGCTCAACTTTACCCGTTATACCAATTCTACCCGGCAAAATGTGAATTTTTTCACGGAAAGGTTGTCTGTTGAACCCACCTTCACCACCAAGAGTGGATGGGTGTTCTCCAATGACCTGGATTATATCATGAACCGCGGCAGTGCGGCCTCTTTTAACCAGAACATTCCGCTTTGGAACGCGGGCATTGCCAAGTTGTTTCTCAAGAACCGGACCGGTGAATTGCGCTTGACAGTCTTTGATATGCTCAAGGCCAACCGAAGTGTTGGCAGACAAGTGGAACTGAATTATGTAGAAGATGTGAGGACCGAAGTATTGACCCGTTATTTCCTGCTGAGCTTTACCTACCATTTAAGGAAGTTTGGTGGTCGTCAACAACCAACTGAGCCATAAAGATTTGCCATTCCTTTTGTATATTCAAGGATCGGCAAAACCATCACATGAAACTTTACCGGATACAGGACCAGATCATCATCGAACATCAGCAAAAACTTTACAAAACCCATCAGCAGGATTGGGACGCATTGGTCAATCAGCAAGATCTTCATGCCTATCTTCTTGCGCTCATCAAAGAACAGACCTCTTTTGAGCAGGCATCATGGCTCTCAACGCAAAAAATACAAGCTCCCATCGTTTCACAGGAAATATGGGCTGCGGGGGTAACCTATCTGCGCAGCAAAGTGGCCAGGATGGAAGAGTCCAAGGTCAGCGGTGGAGCCGACTTCTACGCGAAAGTATACGATGCAGAGAGACCTGAGCTTTTTTTCAAGTCTACTGCTCAAAGATGTTCCGGTCCGGGAGAACCTGTTTTCATCCGCAGCGATTCTCATTGGAATGTTCCAGAACCGGAGCTTACCCTTTTTGCCAATCGTGAAGGAAAGATCGTGGGCTATACCATCGGCAACGACATGAGTTCGCGTGACATCGAAGGAGAGAATCCTTTGTATCTGCCGCAGGCAAAATGTTACGAAAGAGCGGCAGCCATTGGTCCCTGTCTTTGGATTCCGGAAGCACCCATCGATCCGGATACCCGCATTCACATGGAGATCCGTCGAAAAGATGAAACCGTTTTCAGTGGAGAGATTTCCATCAACCAAATGAAAAGAAAACACGATGAACTGATCGGCTACCTTTTCAGGGCCATGCGTTTTTCCCAGGGAGTATACTTGATGACAGGAACCTGTCTGGTACCCCCCAATGAGTTCACGCTACAAGAAGCTGATCTGGTCATCATGCAGATTGATGGCATTGGCAGATTGGAGAACACCGTTGAAAAATTGAATTAAAGCATCCATCATGAAAAATGTTTTCAACTGTTTTTTTCTCCTTTGCTTATTTGGCTTTCTGAATATTCCGGTTTCTGCGCAGGGAACAAAAAAAGACGGGTCAGCTGATATGAACCTGATTCGGCAAAGGATCATTGCTGAATTGATGAAAGGGGGTGTCAATGACGAACAGGTCAAACAAGTCGTCCGCTCCTATGATGCGGCAGGGAGTTTTACTGATATCGACTACAGTGATCTGTCAACGACAGCAGGTTTTCCTCACCAAAAACATTTGTCTAATCTCTACACACTTGCAAAAGCCTATGAGACCAAAACTTCAGTTTTTTTCCATGATGAGAAAATCATGAAGCAAATTCAAGGGGCCTTGTACTATTGGGTGCAGAAAGATTTTATCGGCGATAACTGGCACGACAACCAGATCACCACACCCACCTGGTTGGTCAATAGCTTGCTCATCATGGGGAAAGACCTTGACCATGATCTGGCGATGCAGACACAGAAGATGATTGGTCGTGCCAATTTGAATGCTTCGGGGGCAAGGCCCAGTGGCGACCGCATCGTCATTGCAGGAATTTTGGCCAGGAACCTGCTTTACCTGGATAGCCTGTCTGCCTTTGAAAAAGTGATCAAAGTGATTGAGGGTGAGATCAAATTCTCAACTGGTGAGCGGGGGATGCAACATGATTACAGCTTTCACCATCGGGTAGACAGGGTTAACAATACTACTTCCTATGGATATGGTAAGTATGCCAATGCATTTGGGGAATGGTCATTTTATGTAGCAGGAACCCGGTATCAGTTCTCCAAAGAAAAGATCAATCAATTGGTGGATTATTATATCGAAGGCATCAGCAAGCAGCAGGTTTACGGCATTTATGAGGATGTCAGTGTGAAAAATCGCGACATCACCAGTAAATCGGTCTTTCAGCCCAGGGGAACATTGGAGATTGAGCGATTGCTCATGGGTACAGATCACAGAAAGGCTGAGCTGGAAGAGTTGATCAAACTCAGGAAAGGCGAGATTCAACCGTCACGATCATTTGCCAAATTCTTCTGGCAGACAGAGCATTTCGTATTTCAGCGCCCAAATTTCTACACTACTGTTAGGATGTTTTCCACCCGTAACCAGAACATGGAAATGCCCTATAACGGTCCGGGCAAACCCACGCATCACCGTGCAGATGGCACCAATTATTTATTGATGAAAGGCGATGAGTACTTCAATATATGGCCGGTATACGACTGGCAAAAAATCTCCGGTACTACCATTTTGCAGAAACCCAAGCTGCATGGTCCAGACGAGATTCAAAAGAAAGGACTCACCAGTTTTGTAGGCGCCGTCACCGATGGATTGTATGGTGCAGTCGCATTTGATTTCAAAAGTCCACATGATGGGGTGGAAGCCAAAAAATCATGGTTCTTTTTTGATGATGAATATGTCTGCCTTGGAACAGACATTCGTTCAGATGTCAAATTGCCTGTTGTCACCACGATCAACCAGGCATTGTTGAGGGGGAATGTTTTGGTGATGCAGGATGGGAAAAAAATGGAAATGCCGGAAGGGAGCAGAAAGCTAGAAAAACTGAAATGGGTGCATCACAACCGGGTTGGTTATTTGTTCCCCGAGCCTGCAACACTCGAGTTGTCCAACCAGATAGCAACCGGAACCTGGGCCTCCATCACCGATCAGAAAAACATTAGTACTGCGATCGTAAAGGAGCCTGTATTCAATTTATGGTTCAATCATGGGAACAGCCCCGCCAATGCAAGCTACCAGTATATCGTTGTGCCTGCAATTGACCCTGATTCCTTCATAGCAAGTGCTGGCGATAACCGACAAATACAAATCCTATCCAATACAGGATCGATTCAGGCTGTATGGCATGGAAAGCAACAAATGGTACAGTCTGCTTTTTATCGTTCAGGAACACTTCAGGTGAAGCCTGGGATGCAGATCAAGTTAGACAGTCAGGGCATGGTGATGCTGAAGATGCAAAAGGAGCGCATTGCTGCTATTACCGTTGCCGATCCCTCCAGGATCTTGCAGCGGATCAATCTGACGGTTTCCGGAGTTTACAATAAAAAGCAAGAGGGTGTTATTTGCATTCCTGATCCTGCGAAGATGGAAACCCTTTTTGTCATTGATCTTCCGCAGGGTGTATGGAGTGGCAGCAGTTTAACGCTGCAGCTTTGATTTCTTGCACAATAAAAAAGCCAGTTACTAGAAACGACAACACGATCAAAATACAGTGAAAATGCAAGAGTCCAAAACAACCAAACCAGTTTGGAAATACAACATGGATTATCCCGGGATGGATGATATCATCCGAAAGGCAAAGCAACGCATTCCTCGCTTTGCCTTTGAATACATGGATGGTGGATGCAATGAAGATGTCAACCTCATCAAGAATACAGAGGAACTGCGGCAGGTGGAATTGCTTCCTTATTACCTCAGTGATCATGCAGGATCTGATCTAAGTACAACATTGTTCGGACATACCTATGATGCTCCTTTTGGGGTTTCTCCGATTGGCTTACAGGGACTGGTATGGCCCAATGCACCGGAAATACTGGCCAAGGCGGCTGTCAAACACAACATCCCTTTCATCCTGAGTACTGTCAGTACTTCCTCTATTGAAAGGATCGCAGAGATTACTTCCGGGAAAGCCTGGTATCAGCTCTATCATCCAGCAGACAATTCCTTGAGGGATGACATATTGAATCGCTTGGAAGCGGCAGGTTATGATGTATTGGTCTTGCTTTGTGATGTACCCTCCTTCGGATTCAGACCGCGTGACATCCGAAACGGATTAGCCATGCCGCCGAAGATGACATTGAAAAACATTTTGCAGATCATGGGTCGTCCGTACTGGGCATTGAATACGCTGCTGCAGGGTACGCCCAATTTTGCAACCCTCAAACCCTATATGCCCAAGGGACTGAACATGAGTCAGCTCGGACAATTCATGAACAAAACCTTTGCAGGAAGGCTCAATGCCGATAAGATCGCACCGATCAGGGATCGCTGGAAAGGAAAACTGATCCTGAAGGGATGTGCAACGGTGGAAGATGCAGACATGGCTGTATCACTTGGGTTTGACGGACTGCTGGTTTCCAACCATGGTGGTCGGCAGATCGATGCGGGACAATCTGCCATCAAATCACTTTCTCCCATCGTTGACAAATACAAGGGAAAGATCAAGGTCATGATGGACAGTGGCATCCGAACCGGTCCGGATATTGCGCGTACCCTGGCATCGGGGGCCGACTTCAGCTTTTTGGGAAGGTCTTTCATGTATGCCGTTGCTGCACTGGGCGATGAAGGTGGCGATCACATGATGGGCATGCTGAAAACGCAGTTGTACCAGGTGATGGACCAGGTATGCTGCAAGCGGGTCGAGGATCTGCCGAATCATCTTGTCAAATAAATCTTTAACCAGCACGCATGAAAATATTGGTATTGGATGGTTATACTTTGTTCCAGGAGGATATCAAATGGGATGGACTTCGGGATTTTGGTGAAATAGATTTTAGGGAGAGGTTGCATCAATTTGAGTTGTCCTCCTGCGATCCGGAAACATCGGTGATCATCACCAACAAGGCCCTGGTAGGCATTCCCGAATTGGAATATTTCAAATTGCTTCAGCTGGTCATCGTTTCCGCAACGGGATACAATTGTGTGGACGTAAAAGCCTGTGCAGAGCGGAACATACCCGTTTGCAATGTTCCCGCTTATGGGACCTATTCAGTTGCTCAACATGCTTTGTCGATGTTGTTGCATTACAGCAACCAGGTGGCCTTGCACGATGCTTCCGTCAAAAGAGGCGAATGGGCTTCCAACAAGGATTGGTCCTATACGCTCACTCCCATTAGAGAATGGCATGGAAAAACCATGGGCATCATCGGCATGGGAAATATTGGCTCCTGTCTTGCCGGGATGGCAGAAAGTTTGGGCATGAAGGTTATCTATCACCATACCCGTGATCTGGGTCTTGCCAACAGGCAATATGTTGACATGAATGCATTGGCATCATCGGCGGATGTCATCAGCCTGCATTGTCCCTTGAATGCTTCGACAGACAAGCTCATCAACGAAAATTTTCTCTCGAAGATGAAAAGCAGTGCGGTCTTGATCAATACTTCGCGGGGCGGATTGATCGATAACCAGGCCTTGCGCAATGCTTTGCAGGAAAACAGGATCGCTGCTGCCATGCTCGATGTTTTGGACCTGGAACCACCACCGGCCCATCATCCGTTGGTGGGATTGGGAAATGCCATCATCACGCCGCACATCGCCTGGATCAGTTTTGAAGCGAGGCAACGAATTTTCGAGGCTGTCCAATCCATTCTTTCATCATTTAAGGCAGGTGAGATTATCAATAGGGTGAATTGAAGGCCCAACTCCCATGTATGAACATATGCGAAACCAATCACGATATTTTTTGATGTTCTTCTTGTTCATCTTGATGGGCAGGGGACTATTGGCACAGGATACAAACATTGGATCTCAGCGTCTTGCAGGAAAGCTCTTGCGCACAAAGGGCCTGATTGCCTTGTGGGATTTTGCAGAAGCGCCCGGGAATCCAAGAGTAGCAAAAGGTGTTGATGGTTTTCAGCTGTTCGAAGGGAATGGAGCTGTCAATCGGGTAAAGGATGGCCCTCTTTCCGGGTATTCAATTGTATTGAATGGCAAGGAATACCTAACGATGGGTCATGATAAAACCGGTAAACTAAACCTGCATGGGAAGGGTCAGGGTGTTACGGTTTGTGCATGGATTAAATGGACAGGTCAACAGACTGGATTTGTAGGAGGAATGTGGAATGAATACCAGGATGGTGGAAAGCGGCAGTATGGCTTGTTCGTTTCCCTTCCACACTACAACGGAAGAGATCAGGTATGTGGTCATATATCGCATACCGGAAAGCCCACACCACCCTTTCCTTATTCATCAGACTATTCGGCGAGCAAACAAAAGGTAGTTCCGAATGAATGGACCTTCGTGGCTTTTACCTATGATGGCACCGATATTCGGTCATATGTCAATGGAGCTTTTGAAAAGAGGGAAGTGGAGCTGATCAATAACACGAAAGGATTTCCCGGTTATCCGGATGGTATGATGCAAATCAAGAATCCATTTTATTTTCCTGAAGGCATGGGAAACAATGGATCCGATTTCACAGTAGGGGCAGTTCTGTTGAAATCTGGGATGGGTAATTTTTTCAAAGGCCTGATCGGAGGGTTAGCGGTTTTTGACAGGGCTTTGTCAGGAACTGAAATTGCACGCATGAACAATTGGTCATTTAACTGAATGATTTTTTATGCTTAAAACATTTACAATCCTATTTCTCGTTTTTAGTTTTCTGATAGGACAGGCACAGACCGTTACAAAAACAGGATCTGATCGATGGCATGGTTTTGAACGGGATCGTTTTCAATTTGATGGAAGGGAAGCCTGGATTGTGAAACCCTTGCAGCCATTGGATGGTAAGCCCTGGATATGGAAGGCCTATTTCCCGGACTGGCATACAGACATGGATTCTATCCTGTTGAGTCGTGGTTTTCATTTGGCTTATCTTCAAACGAATGACATGTTCGGTTCGCCTATTGCCATGCAGATCTGGAACAAATTCCATGGCTGGATGCAATCGAACGGTTTTGCGGAGAAAGTTGCATTGGAAGGGATCAGTCGCGGCGGCCTCTACGTTTACAATTGGGCCAAGCGCAATCCTTTGAAAGTTTCCTGCATTTATGCTGAAGCACCGGTTTGCAACACCAGCAGCTGGCCTGGAGGCAAAGGCAAGAGCAAGGGCTCACCGCAGGATTGGCAGTTGCTGCTGAAGCACATGAACATGAGCGATTCACAGCTGGTTGCTCATTTCGATGATCCGATCGATGAACTGGAAAAACTGGCGGCGGCGAAAGTGCCGGTACTGCACAGCATCGGCCTGCAGGATAAGATTGTTCCCAATGATGAGAACAGTTTTCCCTTGATCGACAAATACATTCGCCTGGGGGGTATTGCCACCATCATGCCCATGACAAGGGGAGCGCAACAATTGGAAGGACATCATTTTGTTATTGAAAATCCTGAGAAGATTGCCGATTTTGTTTTCAGCAATAGCTATCCAGTAAAAAAACAATTGTCGCCATCATGGTTTCACGATCAGCGATCAGGGTTGCAAAACAGTTACCATCGTTTTGTCAAGGGGAAGAAGGGAAGGGTTGCTTTCATGGGGGGCTCTATCACAGAAGGAAAGGGTTGGCGAGAATTGGTTTGTCAATACCTGAAAGAGAGATTTCCAGACACTGAATTTGAATTCATCAATGCCGGCATATCTTCTACCGGCAGCACTCCTGGTGCATTTCGCTTGCAACAGGATGTTTTGTCAAAGGGACCGATTGATCTTTTCTTCGAAGAGGCAGCGGTGAACGACAGAACCAATGGTTTCAACAATGTGGCCCAGATCAGGGGAATGGAAGGCATTGTCCGACACATGCGCCAGTCAAACCCGAAGGCAGATATCATCATGATGCATTGCGTGGATCCGGATAAGACAGCAGATTATAAAATGGGTAAAGTGCCAGATGAGATCCGCAACCATGAAACAGTTGCCAATCATTATCGGATCAATACCATTCATCTCGCGAGAGAAGTGAAGGAGCGGATGGATGCGGGAGAGTTCACCTGGAAGGAGGATTTCAGAGACTTACATCCTTCCGCTTTCGGACACCAGGTCTATGCCAGGACCATCACTTCTTTTTTGGAGGCAGCATTTGAAAAAGCCAAAAACGATTCAGTGCAGGCACATGCATTGCCAACCATGATCAATCCCTTCAGCTATGCCAACGGAGACTATGTGGATGTCGATCGTGCCAAAGGGGTCAAGGGTTGGAGCATCGACCCGAACTGGCAACCCAAAGATGGAGTAGGAGGAAGAAAACAGTATGTCAATATTCCCGCCCTGATTGCTAACACTCCAGATGCAACACTGGAGTTTGAGTTTAACGGAACTGCCGTTGGCATTTGCATTGCTTCCGGCCCTGATGCCGGAACCATCCGTTACAGCATCGACGGCAAACCCTTTCAATCCGTTGATCTCTATACTCAATGGAGTGGCATGCTCCATCTGCCCTGGTACATCATGCTGAACGATGAACTGAAAAGAAAGAAGCACAAGCTAACCATACAAATGACTGCTGAGAGAAATGAGAAGAGCAAGGGAACGGCTTGTCGAATTCTACACTTTTTAGTAAATCAATAACATCTCGCACCAAAAGTTTTCACCAATGCTACCTAGTTTTGAAAAAAACAATATGTATCACATCTTCATATCAGCAGCAACCATCATTTTACTTTCAGCAGCATCTTGTAAAAAATCTTCTACTACTTCCTCCGGCAACAACAGCAGCAATGCTGCTGTACCGGAAGTGTATAAAAAAATTTACGGAGCTACCAGTATTAGCACTGATGGTAATTTCATCACCATCAAAGTGGATGGTGTGCCGGACCACAAGAGCATATACTATCCTGTGGGCAATGCCTTGTATGAGAATTTTTCAGGAACCACCTTCAAGGGAACCGCCTTCAGCAAGAATCCCAATTCGATCGCTTCTCAGTATTATACTTTTAAGATACCAGCCAATCCAACTGAAGCCAGCACAAAGCAGGCAACTCCGTTGGGCCCCATTGGCGTTTCTATCAACGGTGTTCCCTTTTTCAATCAATATGCAGGTCCCAATCAACCCCTTACTGGTGAGATCATGAGCTTCGACCAGGGCTGGGGTCATCCTGCACCGGGTAATATATATCATTATCATGTGGAACCGCTATATCTCACCAATGTGAAGGTGGGTAAATCCGGCTTGTTGGGATTTCTGCTGGATGGATTTCCGGTATATGGTCCGGTTGAAAATGGAAACCCGGTAACCAATGCCAATCTGGATGCTTATCATGGTCACAAACATGTGACGACTGAATATCCTGGCGGTATCTACCACTATCATATCACCGATGCAGATCCTTATATCAATGGCAATGGATTTTTTGGAACACCCGGTACGGTTAGTCGTTAGCATTTGCCTGATGCTTGGATCATGGGGTTGTCGCACTGCGCAGGATCAGCTTCAGCAGAAGGTTGAATGGTATCCCGGCACAAAAGACACCGCAGGCGTCACCTATTTTTTGAATGGCAAAGAACAGGGTCGGTGGGTAAAATATCATCCCAACGGAAAGATCAGGGAAGAACGTTTTTTTGATCGGGGAAAAAAAGTTGGTCTGATGAGAACCTGGTGGGAAGATGGGCAGTTGCAATCTTCTTTTCCATTCAAGGACGATGAATACGAAGGTGAATGCAGTGAATGGAATGAGAAGGGTATTTTGACCAGAAGGATGCACTACGCGAGAGGACATGAGTCGGGTGCTCAGCAGCAATGGTATGAAGATGGGTCGATAAGATCAAATTATGTGATCATCAAAGGAAGACGTTTTGGATTATTGGGAACAAAAAACTGTGTCAATGTATCGGATAGCCTGGATAGGTTTTAGTCTTTGTTTTTTCATGATGGCATGCCAACAAAAAACGGCATCCAGCAGTTTGCCTTATTACAATGATCCCGCATTTACAGCATTGTTTTTGGCTAATCCGGACAGCATTCGAACCAAAGTCACCCATGCCATTTCAGATTTCAGTTTTACCGATCAGCATGGAAATGCTTTTGGCAGCAAGGAACTCAGGGGCAAGATCCATGTGGCCAATTTTTTCTTTACCGGTTGTGGCAGTATTTGTCCGGGTATGATGCAAAAACTGAGAACGCTGAACGACAGCATCGGCAATGATCCCCAAGTTCAGCTGGTTTCTTTTTCCGTTACTCCCTGGCGGGATTCTGTTCCCCGGTTGAAGGACTATGCAGAAACCAATGGATACACGTCACCTCGCTGGCACCTGCTTACCGGTGACAAAGGAGCGATCTATTCCCTTGCACGCAGATCCTATTTCGCAGAGGAGTCATTGGGCTTCAGCAAAGACAGCACTGATTTTTTGCATACCGAACATGTGCTGCTGATCGATCCTTCTCTTCGCATCAGGGGAATTTACAATGGGACCCTGGCCTTGGACATGGAGCAGCTTTTGGCTGATCTTAAATTGCTCCAAAGGGAGTATGCGTTTCCTGCAATTCAATAGATTTCTTCCAGCGGTACTTCCTTCGTAACTTGTGTTCCTGACACATGAATGCAAGGGAATGCAGGAACTAAAAGCGATCATATCAGCCTATGAACTTGCCAATGCGGCAGGAAAAAAAACTGCCCTGGCGACTGTTGTGCATGTGGAAGGATCCTCCTATAGAAGACCTGGAGCCAGGATGCTAGTGGATGACGAAGGAATGGTCACCGGTGCGATCAGCGGTGGATGTCTGGAAGGGGATGCCCTGCGCAAGTCCCTGTTTGCCATTGCTCAGAACAGTTCCAGGTTGGTGACCTATGATACCAGTGATGAATCAGACATGAGCATTGGTATTCAACTGGGTTGTGAAGGACTGATCCAGGTCTTGTTCGAGCCCATCGATCCCGCCAATCCTGAAAATCCCATTGAACTGATCCGAACCGCCATTGGTGTTCGGCAACATGCTGTTTTGTCTACCCTCTTTTCTCTACAAGAAAAATCAAGTCCTCAACCCGGAACATCCTGTTTGTTGCTTTCCAATGGGTTGACCAAGGGAAATACATCAAAGAATGATTTCCATCAACAACTGCTAAAGGACATGCAGGCAGCTTTGCAATCCTGTTCTTCTGCTTTCAAAACCTATGCACATGATTCCCATTCAACAACTGCTTTCATCGAAGTGCTTCCCCCACCGATATCCCTTGTGATTGTGGGTGCAGGCAATGATGCAGTTCCCATGATGCAATTTTCACATGCTTTGGGTTGGGATGTCAGGGTAGTGGATGGACGAAATACCCACGCTAGACCTGATCGCTTTGCCGCAGCCTGCCAGGTATTGGTCAGTCATCCAGAGAAAGTATTAGAACAATTGCCCATGGATGAGCGAACGGTTTTTGTGATGATGACCCATAATTACAATTATGACAAAGCCATGCTGCGTGCATTGCTGCCTTCCGTTACGCCGTATATCGGTATGCTCGGTCCCAAGAAAAAACTGATCAGGATGCTCGAAGAATTGCAGCAGGAAGGAATGACCATCCCTGATGAAATGCTGGAGAAAGTATATGGTCCCACGGGTCTTGAGATTGGAGCAGAAACACCCGAAGAAATTGCCCTCAGCATCATTGGAGAAATCCAGGCAGTGATCAATGGGGTCAGTGGGGGCTCTCTGAAGTTCAAGGATTCCGTGATACATGATCGTTCCACCAGCCGAATCGAAAAAATCAATATCCATTGAAAGCTTTGCACCATATCGATCAGTGTGGAATCGTCATCCTGGCAGGTGGGCAAAGCAGCCGGCTGGGTAGTCCCAAGCAATTGCTGCCTTTCGGCGGCACAGCCTTGGTCGTGAGGGTAGCAGAAGCTGCCTGTAGAATCAAGCTGTATCCGGTTATTGTGGTCTTGGGAGCTCATGCGCCTAAGATCATGCCCTACCTGAACATACCCGGACTTTCAGTTGTTGTCAACGAAGGGTGGGAAGAAGGAATGGCTTCTTCCATCAGAAAAGGAATAGAGGCGATGGACCTGAACCATCCGCATGTGGATGGCATCATGTTCCTGGTTTGTGATCAACCTCATTTGAGTCATTCGCTCATCCAACAGCTGATAGAACTCCAGGATGAAACAGGATCACCGGCAGCAGCCTGTGCCTACAATGGAAAACTGGGAACACCGGCACTATTTCACAAAACCCTTTTCCCTGCACTCCTGCAGCTGAAAGGGGATATTGGGGCTAGAAAAATATTGGAGGAGATGAAGGAAGATGTGACCATACTGGATTTTGAAGAAGGTCGAATTGATATTGACACCATGGCGGATTATCATCAATTGTTGAATGAAAAAAAAGGGGAAGCATGATCATCGATGGTTTCAACAGGGTACATGATTATTTGAGAATCTCGCTTACGGATAATTGCAACCTGCGTTGCTTTTATTGTATGCCGGAAGAGGAATATGCATTCACACCCGCCAGCAAGCTCATGCAGGCGGATGAAATTGAATCCATTGCCAAAATATTTGTAGACAACGGTGTCAACAAGATCCGCCTTACCGGCGGTGAACCCCTGGTCAGAAAAGATGCAGCCGATATCATCTTGCGCTTGTCAAAGCTGGGTGCCAAGATCACCCTTACCACCAATGCAACCCGTCTGCATGATTTTGTGGATGTGCTCAAGGAAGCCAACATTCGTTCGCTGAACATCAGCCTGGATACCCTTAACAAAGACAGGTTCATGCTCATGACCAAACGAGATCAATATGAGAGGGTACGAAACAATATCGATCTGATGATTGACCAAGGCATTCATGTAAAGGTGAATATGGTGGTGATGAAAGGATTGAATGATGACGAGATCAATGATTTTATCCGTTGGACCAAAAAAGATCCCATTCATGTACGCTTCATTGAATTCATGCCTTTCACCGGTAACCAATGGGAGAGTGGTAGGGTTTTCACCTTGCAGCAGATACTGGAAAGAGCCACAGCGGCATTTGATATTTTGCCGTTGGACAGAGAAAAGCATGAGACAGCCAAGAAATACCAGGTGCCGGGCCACAAAGGAACCTTTGCTGTCATCAGTACCATGAGTGCTCCTTTCTGTGGCGACTGCAACAGAATGCGCCTCACAGCCGATGGAAAAATGAAGAACTGTCTTTTTTCTCAAACGGAGACCGATCTATTGACTCCCTTCAGAAACGGAGAAGATATTCTGCCCTTGATCCATCAGAGCATACGTGACAAGAAAGCCGCACTGGGCGGACAATTCACCGTTGAATCCTTGGAAAAGATTGAAGCGGACCAATTGGAAAACAGGAGCATGATCACGATCGGAGGATAAGCGAAAAGGGTTAACATGAAAACAATGATCAGTGTAAGCGAAGCAATGCATTTTATCAATGAGCATATTATGCCATTGCATCCCGTTGCATTGTCTCTTCAGGAAGCAGCGGGATTAACCCTTGCGGAAGACATCCTCTCACCCTACGATATTCCTGCCTATCCACAATCCAGCATGGATGGATATGCCTTTGCTTTGGAAGAAGGAAGATCGACCTATGAACTGGAAGGTGAGATGGCGGCAGGCAATCAGCAACAGTTCACATTGATGCCAGGAAAAGCGATAAGGATCTTTACTGGAGCGGCTGTCCCCAATGGAGCAGATACCGTGCTGGTGCAGGAAAAAGTAAAGGTCGAAAATGGGGTGTTGCATTTGCCGGAAACGCCCTTACAAAAAGGCGACAATGTAAGACCCATTGGCTCAGAGATCCAAAGAGGCGCGCATGCCCTATCCAAAGGAGATCGGCTACAGCCCGCGTCCATCGGCTTTCTGGCGGGCATGGGCATTGATACCGTGAAGGTCTTTCCTCGTCCAAGGGTTTCGATCTTTGTTACTGGTAATGAATTACAAGCGTTGGGACAGCCCTTGGGATATGGTCAGGTATACGATTCCAACTCATACACCCTTCGTGCCTGTCTGGAACAATGTCAAATCCATCAGATTGCTTTGTTGCAAGCAGGGGATGATCCTGATCAATTGCAGGTCTTGCTCGCAAAAGCCCTGGAGGATGCCGATCTGGTGCTGATGACCGGTGGTGTGAGTGTGGGTGACTATGATTTTACGATGCAGGCTTTTGAAGCCTGTGGCGTGATGCCCGTCTTTCATAAGATCCGACAGAAGCCCGGCAAGCCCATTCTGTTTGGCAGGAAAGAAAACAAAGCGGTATTTGGTTTACCGGGGAATCCCGCGTCGGTGCTGACCTGCTTTTATGAATATGTTCTGCCCGCGATCGGAAAGATGATGCATCAACCCTTGAGTCTTTCATCCAAGAAGGCAGTTCTGTCACATGATCACCAGAAGCCAGCCGGACTCACCCATTTTTTGAAGGCTGTTTATGATGGTGAAACAGTAAGCCTGCAAAAGGGACAGGAATCCTACAAGCTTTCTTCTTTTGCTGTTGCCAATTGTCTCGCAGTCTTTCCGGAAACCGAAACCCAGTTCACAAAAGGCCAATCCATTGAGATCCATCTTCTCCCCTAAAAATATTGTATGTCGCTCACGATACTTTTTCTGATCCTACTTTTTGCTGTGGCCTTTCTCTATGCAGCTGTCGGACATGGGGGTGCCAGCGGCTATCTGGCACTGATGGCGCTGTTCAGCATGACACCTGAATTCATGAAGCCGACAGCCCTCTTGCTTAATCTCTTTGTTTCGCTTTCCGCATTCATCCTCTTTTTCAAAGGCGGTCATTTCAAGTGGAAGATCTTTCTTCCCTTCGCGTTGGCCTCGATCCCCTTCTCTTTTTTGGGGGGCATGATCAGCCTGGATGCAGCCATCTACAAAAAAATACTAGGCATCCTTCTCTTGTTTCCAGTGATCCGGTTGGTGGCATTCCCCAACAAAACCATCGATGAACTGAAAACGCCTGATGTATTTATTTCTCTGCTCATCGGTGCCATCATTGGATTTTTATCCGGCCTCATCGGCATTGGCGGAGGCGTTATTCTTTCACCAGTATTGTTGTTGCTGGCATGGACCAACCAGAAACAGACGGCTGCTATCAGTGCGCTGTTCATTTTCGTAAATTCACTATCAGGTTTAGCGGGACAGATTACAAAAGGGATCGATTTTCAGTCGGGCATGATGGCCTATGTGGGGGTGGCTTTTGTGGGTGGGTCCCTGGGAGCATGGTTCGGAGCGAAGCGATTTAATCACACTGTTTTGAAATACCTGTTGGCAGTTGTTCTCCTGACGGCATCCGCCAAACTATTGCTGACATAAATTAGTATATGGAGGTTTTGTTTTTTGGACAATTAACGGATCTGACGGGAGTTACAACCTTGTCCTGTGATCATGTTGCCGATACGGATCAACTGATGACGCAGCTGAAAGAAAAATATCCGGCACTGGCCACTGCCACTTTCATGGTTGCGGTGAATAATCGCATGATCACCGGAAATACAGTGATTGAACCGGGCAGCAAGATCGCCATCATGCCACCATTCTCAGGAGGATGATCATGGGAAAAGAAAAATCATACGAACGATATCAACGACAGCTGATCCTGAAGGGTTTTGGTGAGAAAGCACAGGATGCGCTCTTAGCTTCTCGTGTGCTGATCATCGGAGCAGGTGGATTGGGTTGTCCCCTTGTGCAATACTTGGCGGCAGCAGGAGTGGGACATATTGGTATCGCTGATCATGATAAGGTAAGTCTTTCGAATCTGCATCGGCAGATTTTGTTTGGTACAGATGATATTGGTCAGTTCAAGGTGGATGTGGTCAAAAGAAAAATGCAACAACTCAATCCGGAAGTGGAGATCCATGTCTGGCAAGAAAAATGGTCGCATCAGCATTGCGTGGATCATTTCCCAAACTATGATCTGATTGTTGATGCCACCGATAATTTTGCTTCTCGATACATGATCAACGATGCTGCTGTGCTGATGAACAAAACGGTTGTTTTTGGTGCTGTTTCGCAATACGAGGGACAGGTTGCAGTTTTTCATCACCTGCAAAAGGATGGCAAGAGATCAGTTCATTATCGGGATCTTTTCCCCGAACCCCCTGCCAACGGAGAAGTGCTCAACTGTTCAGAAGCCGGTGTGCTGGGTGTTTTGCCTGGTATCGTGGGATCTGTTCAGGCAGCTGAAGTCATCAAACTGATCACGGGTTTGGGAGAACCCTTGAGCAACAGGCTCTGGAATTATCATGCCCTTTCGCAAGAGGTTTTCATTTTGCAATTGTCGCATCATCCCCATGCCGATGCAAAGATGCCCAAAACGATTGCAGAATTCCTTGCAACCGATTATGAATGGTTTTGTCAGGTACCACAGTCCGCCATAAAGGAGATCGATTTGCTGGAATGGCAGCAGAACCATTCGGGGGATTGGCTTGTTGATATACGCGAACCCTACGAACAACCGCGATTGGATTCTTGGGCAGCCGCAAGGGGAATACATTTACTTGAACTTCCTTTGTCGGCTTTGGAAAACAAGCTATCTTCTCTTGCCGGTAAGAACGTGGTATTCGTCTGCCAGGCTGGGAGAAGAAGTCTTCAGGCAGCATCTCTCAAAATGAAAATGGATCAATCCACTTCCGTATGCAGTTTGAAGGGTGGAGTGAATGAGCTGGTCGCAAAAAACATGATATGATGGAAACGAAAAAGATCAAAAATATTTTCACAGAAGGTCCCATCGATCCGGTATTTATTTCCGACAGCATTGCCAAGCATGCCACAAAAACGTCCATTGGCGGGCATAGTATTTTTCTGGGACAAGTTAGGGCGGATGAAATCGATGGCAAGAAAGTGGTGGCGATCGAATACACCAGCCATGTGGATATGGCACTCGAAAAAATGACGGAGATACGCGAGTATATATTTGCCAAGTATCCGCTGACTTGTATGCATGTCCACCATAGTCTGGGCAGCATCAAGGCTGGTGAGATCTGTCTCTTTGTTTTCACTTCCTCCGCACACCGCAAAGCTGCAATTGATGCCTGCACGGAATGTGTGGAGCGCATCAAAGCTGACTTGCCGGTCTGGGGCAAAGAGATCTTTGAAGGGGAGGGATACCAGTGGAAGGTCAATCAATAAACAATTCTACAATCATACTACATGGTCAACATCACCCATAAATCATCCACCCTTCGCGAAGCCATTGCTGTAGGCATTTTAAAAGTATCCAAACAGGAAACGATTGATGCCATCATCAACCGAAAAGTCCCGAAGGGAGATGTCTTTGAATTCAGTCGCGCTGCGGGTTTGCTTGCCTGCAAGAAAACCTATGAGGTGATCCCTGATTGTCATCCATTACCGGTTGAGTACACGGCCATTACCCATGAGGTGGCAGGATTGGAAATCATCATCCGCGTGGAAGTACATACCATCTACAAGACAGGCGTGGAAGTAGAAGCCATGCACGGTGCCGCCATCACGGCACTCACCATGTACGACATGTTGAAACCCATTGATGATGGCATCGAGATCGCCTCGATCAAACTGGAGAAAAAGAAAGGTGGAAAGTCGGATATCAAGTATGCCTATCCTGATACTGTAAAGGTTGCGGTGATCACTTGCAGCGACAGTGTGAGCAAGGGGTTGAACCCTGATAAGAGTGGGGATGTGATCGAAGAACATTTGCGCAAACACAAATTATCGGTCTCCAGCAGAATCGCCATTGCTGATGAGTTTGATATCATTCAGTCAACCGCCAAGCAATTGATTGCTGAAGGATTTCAGTTGATCCTTTTTACGGGGGGCACAGGTTTGTCGCCGCGTGATGTAACCCCCGATGCCATTCGACCACTCATTGAAAGAGAAGTACCCGGCATCATGGAAGTGGCCAGGGATTACGGACAACAACGCACGCCCTATGCCATGCTCAGCAGGGGAATCGCTGGTTTTGTGGGAGAGACATTGTTGATCACCCTACCCGGATCGCCCAGGGGTGCAGCTGAAAGCATGGATGCCTTGTTCCCCTATATCCTTCATGTATTCCGTGTGAGAGAGGGAGTTAGACACGATTGATCATGAATGCCTATCCCATCTATCTTGATTACAATGCCACTACGCCCTGCGATCCGCAGGTGGTGGAAGCCATGTTGCCATTTTTCTCGGAGCATTTCGGAAATGCTGCCAGCAAAGCCCATGCCCACGGCTGGTATGCAGAAGAGGCTGTTGCACAGGCACGTGAACAGGTGGCAGAGCTGATCGGTGCATCCTCATCAGAAATCGTTTTCACTTCGGGTGCAACAGAATCCATCAACCTTGCCATTCAGGGAATAGCCGAAAAGCAGGCTACCAAAGGAAAGCATATCATCACCATTGCCACTGAACACAAGGCTGTACTGGATGTATGCGATTACATAGAGACACAAGGATATTCCGTAACGGTCTTGCCGGTGAACAAAGAAGGCATGATCGATCTTGATCAGTTGCAGTCGGCCATTCAAGAAGAAACCATCCTCATTGCAGCCATGTATGCCAACAATGAGACAGGTGTTGTGCATCCTGTTGCAGCCATCGGTGCAATTGCCCGCCAACGAAGCATTCCCTTCTTTTGTGATGCCACACAGGCCGTCGGGAAAATTCCGGTGGATGTGAACCAAGACAATATCGATATGATGGCTTTCTCCGGGCACAAGATGTATGGACCCAAAGGTGTCGGTGCACTGTACGTCAGAAAGAAAGATCCGAAGATTGAGATCAGTCCACTTTTCTACGGAGGAGGGCATGAAAGAAAATTGCGTAGCGGAACGCTCAATGTACCGGGTATTGTAGGTCTTGGCAAGGCATCAGCTCTTTGCCAGTCCGCCATGCAGGAAGAAGCTGTTCGACTGCGTTCCTATCGGGATATTTTTTGGAATGCTATCAAAGACCTAAGTGGTGTGAGTTGGAATGGTCAGCAGGAAAATTCTTTGTCGCATGTCGTCAATATTTGTTTTGATCTTCCCGGAGGCGATAACCTGATCAAACTGCTCACCAAACATATCTCTGTTTCATCCGGATCTGCCTGCAGTTCTGCAATCGTAGCTCCCTCGCATGTGCTCAAGGCCATGGGCCTCTCCGATCAGCAGGCGCATGCTTCCATTCGATTCAGTTTAGGGAGATTTACCACACATGAGGAAGTAGAAGCATTAGTGGAAGAAGTCAGTAAGGCATTGTCTCGAATGCAGTAAAATGCATACATTCAATGATGCATTTATTGTTGAGAAAAAGTTTCATTTGCCTACTGTTATTGTTTCCCTTCGCAATTGTTGCGCAGCAACAAAAACCCAATATTGTTTTTTTCCTGATCGATGACATGGGCTGGCAGGATTGTTCTTTACCGTTCTGGGACAAAACAACACCGCAAAACAAGATTTTCCATACGCCCAACATGGAGCGACTGGCCAAGATGGGCATGAAATTCACGAATGGATATGCGAATCCAGTTTGTACACCTTCGAGGGTTGCTCTCATGACCGGAATGGATGTGCCCCGACACCATATCACAAATTGGACGAATGTAAAAAGAGATACACCCACTGATTATCCTGACAGCATCCTGTTACCTCCGGTATGGAACCACAATGGATTCAGTCCTATCCCTGGCATCAACAACACCATTGTAGCAACGCCTCTTCCGAAACTACTGCAACAAGCAGGCTATGAAACGATCCATGTTGGGAAAGCGCATTTCGCTCCCTATGGCACGCCAGCATCCGATCCGCGGGCATTGGGCTTCAACATCAACATCGCCGGCACAGCTGCTGGACATCCCGGCAGCTTTTTGGCAGTAGACAATTATCGTGGCAATCCAACCGATACATTCTTGGCGGTACGCGGATTGGAAAAACATATCAAAGAAGGTGAATTCCTGACAGAAGCGCTTACCCACGAGACCCTTGATGTTTTGAAGGGAAATGAAGCCTCAAAAAAACCTTTCTTCCTTTATTTCGCCCATTATGCAATCCATGTACCCTTGAGCAAGGATGATCGGTTCTATCAAAAATATATCGACAAAGGTCTTGCTGATGCTGAAGCCAAGTATGCTGCCTTGGTAGAAGGGATGGACAAAAGCCTGGGCGATCTGATGGACTATCTGGAAAAAACCGGCAAGATGAAAAACACCTACATCGTTTTCATGTCGGACAATGGAGGGTTGAGTCTTTCTCCACCCCGCACACCTCCGGCGCACCTGCACAATCAGCCCCTTCGACAAGGAAAGGGCTCCATCTATGAAGGGGGTATCCGTGTTCCATTGATCGTGGCAGGTCCTGGTGTACCATCATCGACCGTGCAACAACAGTATGTTGGCATCCAAGATTTTTTCCCCACCATGCTCGAATGGGCAGGTATAAACAATCCATCCCTGATGCAAACGGTAGACGGTCGGACGATCACTCCTTATTTGAAAAATCCAACTGCAAAGGATGATACAAAAATCTTGCTCTGGCATTATCCCAACAATTGGACGAACATCAATCTGTCGGGAACCAGTTGGGCATCTGCGTTGCGAAAAGGAAATTACAAACTGGTCTATTTGCACAAGACATCCAAGCTGGAGTTGTATGACCTGAGCAAAGACATTGGTGAAGAGCATGATCTTTCACAAAGCCATCCGGAGAAGTTGAAGGAGATGGCCTTGTTGATGACGACCGAGTTAAAAAAGAGAAAGGCTCCGATGCCCACTTACAAAACAACCCGCAAACCCATTCCCTGGCCGGACGAAGCCTTGATACAGCGATCAAAAGATTAAGTTAATCGCTGTACCAAAGCAGTTCATCTAGTTCAGTATAAAAGTCAGGCTATTTGATTTTTGCAAATGCCTGCTCAAAATCAGCCTTGATGTCTTCGATGTGCTCAATGCCCACGCTTACCCTGATCTGGTTGGGTTTCACACCACTGGCCAGTTGTTCGGCTTCACCCAATTGTTCATGGGTAGTGGAAGCAGGATGGATCACCAGTGTTTTGGCATCGCCCACATTCGCAAGATGACTGGCCAGCTGAAGGGCTTCGATGAGGGCAGCTGCTTTTTCTTTTCCGCCCTTGATGCCCACTTGCAAAACGCCACCGTATCCATTGGTCAGGTATTTTTTGGCGAGGCCATGATAAGGACTGCTTTCCAAGCCAGGATAAATCACATATTCTACTGAAGGATGTTTTTCCAGCCACTGTGCCAGTGCCAAGGCATTGTCGCCATGCCTTTGTGCACGCAAGGAAAGCGTTTCAATGCCTTGCAAGAGCAGGAAGGAATTGAAGGGGGATTGTGAAGTACCATAGTCGCGCAAGCCTTCTACTCTTGCGCGGATGGTGAAGGCAATATTGGGCAGTCCCAATGGATTTCCTTCGCCAAACACATCCCAGAATTTCAATCCATGGTAGCCTTCTGAAGGTTCCGTGAACTGAGGGAATTTGCCGTTGCCCCAGTTGAAATTGCCGCCATCCACAATCACACCTCCAATGGTAGTGCCGTGGCCGCCTATCCATTTGGTAGCCGACTCTACCACGATGTTGGCACCATGCTTGAGGGGTTGGAAGAAATATCCTCCGGCGCCAAAAGTATTGTCGACGATCAGCGGAATATCGTTTTGTTTGGCGATGGCTGCAATCTTCTCAAAATCAGGGATGTTCAATTGGGGATTGCCAATGGTCTCCAGGTAAATGGCTTTGGTATTTCTATCGATCAGGGCTGCAAAGCTCTCGGGTTTGTCGCCATCTGCAAAGCGAGCTTCAATGCCAAGTCGCTTGAAGGAAACCTTGAACTGGTTATAAGTGCCTCCGTAGAGATAGGAAGTAGAAATGAAATTGTCACCTGCCTGCAGGATATTGCTAAGTGCAAGGAACTGGGCAGCTTGACCGCTTCCCGTGGCCAATGCTGCCACGCCCCCCTCCAGTGCTGCGATGCGCTGTTCAAATACATCGGTGGTCGGGTTCATGATGCGGGTATAGATGTTACCGAATTCACGCAGACCAAAGAGGTTGGCAGCATGTTCCGCATTGTTGAATCCGTAGGAAGTGGTCTGGTAAATGGGCACAGCCCTTGATTTGGTAGTAGGGTCGATCTGTTGTCCCGCATGCAATTGCAATGTCTCAAAACGTTGTGTGCTCATGGTGGTCGGTTTTAATTCGGGTGCAAGGTTAAGGCGATTTATTTAGTCTACCAAAAATGTAGACTAATATTTTTCAGAACAAAATGACTTCAGGATTGTTTAACCTGCAGACCGATATTTCACCACATGATCTTCAACAACATGTCAACCTCTCTCAGACTGATTTTAGCCCTTCCCCTTGTGTTTGTCCTTTCATTATCCGCCCTTGCCCAGGGCAATGGCCGGATCAGCGGCACGGTTAGCAACCGCAGCAACCTGCAACTGCTTTCTGGTATCAGCATCACCCTGAGCCCCGGGGGGAAATCAACCGTTTCGGATTCACTGGGTAATTTTAGGATAACCGGCATCAACCCGGGTTCCTATAGCCTCAATCTTTCTGGTGTCGGGTTTCAGCCAAAGTCACTTCCCAATATTGTGATCACCACAGGAAATGAAACCGTATTGAACATCGAACTGGAACCCGCCGTAACCCAGCTTACGGATATCGTCATCACCAATAAAAAAAGTACGGCAAAGGCCGCAACGTTGGAGAACCCCTTGAGTGTGCAGCGACTTACAACGGAGGACATCAAAGCCAATCCAGGTGGAAACTTTGACATCAGCAAGGTGATTCAATCATTGCCGGGTGTAGGGGGTGGAGTAGCTGGGGGAAGCTACCGCAATGACATCATTATCCGTGGCGGTGCTCCCAGTGAAAACGTTTTTTACCTGGATGGGATTGAAGTTCCCATTATTAATCATTTTGCTACACAGGGCAGCGGTGGTGGACCACAGGGTATTCTGAATGTGAGTTTCATCGAAGATGTCAAACTCAGCACTTCTGCCTTCGATGCGCGATACGACAATGCCCTTAGTTCTGTTTTTCAATTCAAACAGAAGACAGGCAATGCCAACCGGTTGCAAGGCAATTTTAGGTTGAGTGCAACCGATGTGTCAGCCACCTTTGACGGACCGCTCTCCAAGAAAACGACTTTCCTGGCCTCTGCCAGAAGAAGTTATTTGCAATTGCTTTTTGAAGCCATCGATCTGCCGATCAGGCCCAACTACTGGGATTTTCAATTCAAAACCACCACCAAGATCAACAGCAAGACAACCCTCAATATCTTGGGAATCGGCGCAATTGATGAATTCAGTTTTGCCAGACCCAAGGAAGCCTCTCCTGAAAAACTCTACGTAATTGGAAGCAATCCCCTTATCAACCAATCGAGTTATACAATAGGAGCAACCCTAAGACGACTGATCAACAATGGGTACATCAATGTTGCTTTGAGCAGGAATACATTGGATAATAACATCGAGAAGTTTGTCGATAATGAAAAGCCCCTGATCGAGGAAAGAACACTCAACATTTCCAGTAACGAGACAGAAAATAAATTTCGTTTGGATGTGACGCAAAATTTTGATGGTTGGAAGTTGAGTTATGGTACTGTGGCGCAATTGGTAGAATTCGACAACAGTTTTTCTCAGTTGCTTCGACCAGCAGTCAAGGATGCCAATGGCAATATCATACAGTCTCCTTTTATTATCAATTCCTATACGCTGCAGAATTTTCTGCGTTACGGGGCTTTTTTGCAAGCAGGAAAAAGAGTGCTGGGTGACCGATTGGCCTTGAGTGGCGGATTGAGAATGGATGCCAATAGCTTTGACAGAAGCGAGAGCAACCCACTCAAGCAATTGAGTCCACGCCTGAGTGCCAGTTACTCGCTAAACGATTCCTGGAATGTTAGTGCTAGCTATGGAATTTATTACCGTCTTCCGTCTTATACCCAGATGACCTATTTCAATACCTACCTCAGTAGTCTGCAACCTTCACAAGGCGACTATATCCGCAGTGCCCATTGGGTAGGGGGACTTGAATACCTTCCCAGCAGTACCACCCGCTTTACACTGGAAGGATTCTATAAAAAATACAGCAATTATCCAGTGAGCATCAACGATGGTATAAGCCTAGCCAACAAGGGCAATGGATCTGAAGCTTTGGGAAATGAACCCGTCTCTCAAACTGGGAAAGGAAAGGCATATGGCATTGAATTCTTTGCACAACAAAAACTGACCAGTCGGCTTTTTGGGGTATTCAGCTATACTTTTTACAGAAGTCTTTTTACCGGTGAAGATGGCAAATACGCACCCGCGAATTGGGACAACCGACAGCTGATCAGTTTTACGGCTGGGTACAAGTTCAACAAAAACTGGGAACTGGGTCTCAAATTCCGTTACCAAGGCGCAGCACCCTATACTCCCTACAACCTGGGCGAAAGCCGTTTCAGTTACCTAACACTGGGCACTGGCGTCTTTGATTATAGCCAAGTTAATTCCCTTCGATTGCCAGCCTTTCATTCGGGCGATTTGCGTGTCGATAAAAAATGGAATTACCGCCAGTTCACACTTGACCTATTTTTGGATGTCACAAATTTCTATTCTTCCAAAGCAGTGGGCATACCGCAGTATACATTCCAACGAAATGCTGATAATACTGCTTTCCTTACAACAGATGGTAAACCGATTCAGCGGAATGGAAGCAATGCCATTCCCTTTATTTTGGACAACCGGGATGGGTTGTTGTTGCCGACGATCGGGTTGATCATGGAATTTTAAACGTGCGCTTTTTCTTTTGTTCGGTTTTTTCCCTGATCCAATAGATCAGCTTTGTGGTGCCCATGCCAATGGCAGCGCCTGCGAGCACATCGCCCAGCCAGTGTTGATCATTGTACATTCGAAGATATCCGGTAAGTCCCGCTGTGGCATATCCGGCTACACTGATCCAGGGATATTTTTTACCAAATTCCTGGTTCAAAAATTCTGCTGCTACAAAGGCTGTGCTGGTATGTCCTGATGGGAAAGAACGGAAATCTGAGCCATCCGGTCGCTCACGACCTATCATCCGCTTCATGGGCTGCACCACCGCCGCTGATCCGATCACACTCAAGCCATACATCAATAATTGCTGTTGGGGTTTGTATTTCCCCTTCATGCCTGCAGCATCCAGCGCAAAGACCAAAGCAGCAGGAGCATATTGAGTATAGTCATCCACAAGGGTATGTTTTCGGTTGACATCAAAGCCGTTTCTGATATTAGCCTCCAGTTTTCTGCCTGCTGAGGTGCCGGCGATCAGCGATCCTCCTGCAAAGCTGTAGATAGGAATTGATAGGGTTTTGAGAAGAGTCTTGTTTGCCTGGGATGGAATGCTATCTTCCATCGAATGGTTTGTTGCCAGACAAGCTGATTGGGCAAGGATGAAAATAGAAACTAACAGCGAGGGCTTTTGCAAAATCTTCATTGGGCAAAAATCGATAAAAAACCATCAACCTTGAACTGCCCCTAACAAATCTTTCATTTTCTGAACATATTCTGGTCATATTGATTAAATTGATTTGTAAAACCAGAACCATCAATCATGAAACAGTTATTCCTGCTTAGTCTCTCATTGATCACTTTCTTTTTCTCATTGGCCCAGGACAAGGACCAGAAGTTGATCATCATCACCACAGATGGATTCCGTTGGCAGGAAGTTTTCAATGGGATGGACAAGGCAATCGCACTAGACAAGCGCTTCCACCAAAGAGACAGTCTATACATACTGAACAAATATGATGATAAGTCGCCAGAAGCCAGGAGACAAAAATTGCTTCCTTTTATCTGGGGTACAATGGCCAAGCAGGGACAATTGTATGGAAACAGAAAATATGATAACAAGGTAGACAATGCCAATCCCTATTGGTTTTCCTATCCGGGTTACAGTGAGATCCTGACGGGTCATGTGGATACCCTCATCAACAGCAATGATTATCCCCCCAATCCGCATACCAATATTTTAGAGTTCTACAACAAGAAGCCCAACTACAAAGGTCGTGTGGCTGCCTTTGGTGCCTGGAATGCATTTGACAGGATATTGAATGAACAACGTGCAGGATTTCCTGTGATCAATGCATTTGATGATAACAGCAAGGCATTGAATGATCCAACCATGCAAATGTTGAATGAAATGGTTAAAACCAGTTTCAAACCTTTCGGTACCTCAGAAGTTTTGGACGTATTCACTTTTTACCAGTCCTTCCATTACCTCAAAACCAAGAGACCGAAGGCTTTCTACATTTCTTTTGGCGATACCGATGAATTTGCCCACCACGGAGACTATAAATATTACCTGGATGCTGCCCATCAGTTTGACGAGTGGGTAGGTCAGATCTGGAATTGGGTGCAATCCAATCCGGATTACAAAGACAAGACTACTTTGTTGATCACCACCGATCATGGTCGCGGAGATCTCGACAAAAGCCAGTGGACCTCCCATGGCCAAAGCGTGCCTGATGCCCATGAGATCTGGTTTGGCGTGATGGGTCCCAAAGTAAAGCCCCTGGGTGAGATCAAAACCTCACAACAGCATTATCAAAAGCAATTGGCACAAACCGCTGCCTCCCTGACAGGCTTCAAATTCGAGTGTGAACATGAAGTGGCAGATGCGATCAATGTGATCAAAAACTGATCTTCATGCCTAACTGGTTCTGTAAAAATGTTTAAACTATCTTAATGCTCTGGTAATCTTGGGGTAACGCAAGTGTATAAAATTTGTGTAACCCATTACCATGAATAAGAGAAAATTAGATGCTGTAGTACTGAGTGATGTTCACTTGGGAACTTACGGATGTCACGCTACTGAACTAATTACTTATCTGCGCAGTATTGATCCCAAACTGCTTGTTTTAAACGGAGACATTGTTGACATCTGGCAGTTCAGAAAGCACTATTTTCCTGCAGCGCACATGCAGGTGATCAAAGAGATCTTCAGTCTGATGTCAAAAGGGACTGAGATTGTTTACATCACGGGCAATCATGATGAATCCTTGAGAAGGTACAGTGGTCTTCGATTGGGAAATTTTCGGTTGGAGGATAAGCTGGTGATCGATATGGATGGTCAGAGAACATGGATCTTCCATGGGGATGTATTTGATGCCACCACCAAGGGGAGTGCGAAACTGATCGCCAAATTGGGCGGACATGGTTATGATATCTTGATCCTGGTCAACAGGGCCATCAACTGGATATTGAAATCCATCGGAAGAGAAAAGATGAGCTTGAGCAAGAAGGTTAAGAATAGTGTGAAAAAAGCTGTTTCCTGGATCGGTGATTTTGAGCAGACTGCTGCGGAATTAGCGATAGAGAACCAGTATAGCACAGTGATATGCGGTCACATTCATCAGCCGCAGATCAGGACTGTTGAAACCGATAAAGGATCAGTTGTTTACATGAACAGTGGTGATTGGATTGAAAATCTCACTTCCCTCGAATACAATGAAGGTCAATGGGAGATTTACCAATATGATGAAAAGCAGGTTGATCAATCCGCCGTTGTTATCCCACTCAAACAAGATAAAAAAATCCCAGTATTGGATGTGTTGACCGACGAAGTGGGAGTGTTCTTTCAATCATTGACCGTAGCCTCGAGGTAAGTATGAAAATATTTTACGCTGTTCAGGCAACCGGGAATGGGCATATCAGCAGAGCCGTAACGCTGTTGCCTTATTTAAGCGCGTATGGTCAGGTGGATGTTTTTTTGAGTGGCAATAATTATGCACTCAAAACTGAATTACCCGTTGCCTACAGAAGCAGGGGACTGAGTTTGCAATATGATAAACAAACCGGAAGTGTTGATCTCTGGAAAACCTTTCAAAAAGCGAATCTTCGCAAGGTTTGGAATGAAGCCAAATGCCTACCTATCGAAAATTATGACCTGATCATCAACGATTTTGAGTGCATTACGGCCATGGCATGCAGGTTGAAGAAAATACCATCTATTCAGTTTGGGCATCAGGCAAGTTTTCAAAGTTCGCGTGTTCCCCGTCCCCCAAAAAAAGACTGGATAGGAGAATTCGTATTGGCGAATTATGCAAAGGCAACCCATTATTTGGGATTGCACTTCAAGCAATATGATGATTTCGTTTGTCCTCCTATTATCAAGCCTTCCATCTTGGCTGCTGATCCCAAAGATGAAGGGCATATCACGGTTTATCTTTCTCATGTCTCTGATGAAATTCAGGTCAAAATCTTTAGTGGGTTAAAGAATTTTAAATTTCATGTTTTTTCATCAGCTGTTTCGGCTCCGAACCAGCAAGATAATATTCGCTTTTTCCCCGTTAACCAGGAAATGTTCAACCACAGCATGATTCATTGTCACGGTGTGATCACGGGTGCAGGCTTCGAAACCCCTGCTGAAGCACTTTATCTTGGCAAGAAGCTGATGGTATTTCCCATGAAAGGTCAATATGAGCAACAATGCAATGCAGCTGCATTAGCATCTTATGGTGTCCAGGTATTGCAGAACTTCGATTCCTATTTTCCAGCTTTTTTCAACAAGTGGATTCTTGAATCAAATGCCCAATCCCTCGAGTTAACCATGTCAATTGAAGAAATAATAGAAAAACTTTTCTCTCTTCAGAATAAGATTATCCAGATGAGACCTGATGATGCTGGCTTTAGGATTGATGCTGCTGTATTTTGAATGATTTGAATCTTTCACTTTCATAATTTCCCAATCTCGCAACCTCTTTTTCCGTTCTCGTAATCGTCTTCTTTTTTTGCAAGAGAGATTTGCAAAAAATATTGACACAGTGCGCAGGAAGATATTGGTTTGTTTAATCTTTTCTTTATTTTATTTCGTTTCATTTTCACAAGACACAACTGCTACCCCCAAATTCCTGCCTGATATCACGGTAGTGGGTCGGTACAGCCGTTCTGATATCCAACAAATGCCTGAGGTGGTGGGTACTTCGATCTATGCCGGAAAAAAAAGTTCCCTTATCGTACTTGACAATGTCAAGGGAAATGTAGTGAACAATGTCATGCGACAGGTGGTTGCAAAAGTCCCGGGTATCCAGATATGGGAGAGCGATGGAAGCGGCATTCAAATTGGGATCGCGGCCAGAGGGTTGAGTCCGAATCGCAGTTGGGAATTCAATGTGCGACAGAATGGATATGATATCTCCGCAGATCCTTTTGGTTATCCGGAGGCCTATTTCAACCCGCAGTTGCAAGCCGTTCAAAGGTTGGAGATCATCCGGGGTCATGGTGCTCTCCAGTATGGTCCGCAGTTTGGCGGCATGGTCAATTATATCCTCCGCAATGGCAGTGAAATCAAGTCGCCTGTAGAAGTAGAGGCACAACAATCAGCCGGCAGCAACGGCATGATCAATACCTATACCGGTGTGGGTGGCAATACCGGGAAGATCCATTACTATGGTTTCTTTGATCACCGCAGTGCAGAAGGATACAGACAAAACAGCCGTTTTTATACCAATGCGGGCTTTGGAACCATTACGTATAAATGGAGCGACAAAACATCCTTGACGGCTGAAATCATGCGATCGAATATCCGCAGTCAGCAACCGGGTGGATTGACGGATGCACAATTGCAACAAGACATCCGACAGAGTTTCCGTTCGAGAAATTGGATGGACATCACGTGGACCACCTTGGCTTTGATCGCCCATCATCAGATCAATCCCCATGCCAAATGGAACCTCAAACTTTTTTCAGTGCTGGGTGATCGGAACAGCGTAGGATTCATGCCTTCTGCTGGCATCACCATCCCAGATACCGTTCATCGTGCAACCCTTCAATTCAATCCCAGAAACCTCAATACCGATTACTATAGAAATATGGGGGCTGAATGGCGTTTTATCACAGATCACCAATGGCTGGGTATTTCCAATACCCTTTCAGCAGGATTGAGATTGTATCGAGGGAATACCTGTCGCTATGCCGCTGATGGAAAAGGATCAACAGGAGCGAATTATGATATGAGCTTATCAGATGGTATCTGGACAAGAGACATTGATTTTGTAGCGAACAATGTTGCTGCTTTTGTAGAAAATGTTTTCAGGATCAACTCTAAACTCTTGATCATACCAGGAATACGGTATGAATACATTACCGGAAGTGCAAGTGGCAGAAATGGATTCAATGGAACCACCGAGATCCGGTTGCAGGACCAATCCCGAAAACGTGGGTTCCTCATCGCCGGTATCGGCACTGAATATCATGTGGGCAAACAGACTGAATTCTATGCCAACATATCACAGGCATACCGCCCGGTTCAATTTGCAGATCTTTCCGCTCCTCCCACAACCGATATCATCGATCAAAATCTCCGGGATGCCAAAGGGTTCAATGCAGATCTTGGTTACAGAGGGAAGTTAGCCGAATATCTTTTTTTCGATGTCAGTGCCTATTGGTTGCAGTACAACAACCGTGTGGGAACGCTCCTGCAGCAGCGCCTGGATGGAAGCTTCTACAACTTCCGAACCAATGTCGGCAACAGCCGTGCAAAGGGATTGGAGGGCATCGTCGACTTCAATCCAACCAAGCTCTTATTTGGCAACAGCGGATGGGAAACAAGTCTTTTTGTTTCACATGCTTACAATGATGCGCGTTACGGAAACTTCAAGGTAGTTACCCGCAGCAGTGACAACAAGCTGATCGAAAAAAATCTTCAGAACAAGAAAGTGGAAAATGCGCCTGAACAGATCCTCAGAACTGGATTAACCTTGGGCTATAAAAAGATTTCTGTTACGGCTCAATACAGTCATGTAAGTAAAGCCTATAGTGATGCCAACAATACAGGGCTGCCGAGCGCCAATGGAAACAACGGACTCATTCCTGCATATGACCTGATCGATTTGACAGGAAATTATAAAATCAGCAACCGATTCAACCTGAAGGGAGGTGTTAACAACCTGACCAATGCCTTTTACTTCACCAGAAGAGCAGGCGGCTATCCTGGTCCGGGTGCCATGCCAGCCGATGGAAGAACCTGGTTCGTCAGCCTCGGTGCCAAGTTCAATTGATCCGATCAGGCTTCGATCCTTTTGATGGAAGCGCCCAATGCAGTCAATCGTTTGTCGAGGTACTGATACCCCCGATCGATTTGTTCAATGTTGTGGATGATGCTCTTGCCTTCTGCACTGAGGGCTGCAATGAGCAGGGCCATGCCGGCGCGAATATCAGGGCTGCTCATGGTGATGCCCCGCAATCTTTGTTTGCCTTCTTGTCCAATGACCGTTGCCCTGTGTGGATCGCAGAGGATGATGCGGGCACCCATGTCGATCAGTTTGTCAACAAAGAATAGTCGGCTCTCAAACATTTTTTGGTGAATGAGCACGCTGCCTTTGGCTTGTGTAGCAATAACCAGGATGATGCTCAATAGATCAGGTGTGAGTCCGGGCCAGGGGTGATCATAGATGGTCAGCACCGATCCGTCGATGTTGTCGCGAATCTCATAACCATCCTGTTCCGGAACAAGGATGTCATCACCAACAATGTCAAATGCAATGCCCAGTTGTCTGAACTTATCTGGGATCATGCCCAAGTGTTCAACGCCGGCACCCCTGATGTTGAGGGTGCTTCCGGTCATGGCTGCCAATCCGATGAAGGATCCCACTTCGATCATGTCTGGTAGGATTTGATGATCAGTACCTTTCAGTGAGGTAACACCTTCAATGGTCAGCAGATTGGATTTGATACCGGATATTTTGGCACCCATCCTGTTGAGCATATGGCAAAGCTGTTGTAGATAAGGTTCGCAGGCTGCATTGTAGATGGTGGTGGTGCCTTTGGCCATGACAGCTGCCATCACGATATTGGCAGTACCGGTAACAGAGGGCTCGTCCAAGAGCATATCGGTTCCGATCATCTCCTTGCCAGAAAGTTTGAAATAACCCAATGCTGGGTCGTATTCCCATTTGACACCGAGCTTCAAAAAACCATCGATATGGGTGTCCATCTTTCTCCTGCCAATCTTGTCGCCACCTGGCTTGGGAATGAAGGATTTGCCGAAGCGGGCCAAGAGGGGGCCAGCGATCATGACAGAACCGCGAAGGCGGTTGGCCTTCTGTTGAAAAGCAGGATCATCCAGCTTTTCAAGGTGAATATTTTCCGCTTTGAAGCTATAGGTATTCTCATCGATCTTGTTGGTCTCTACCCCCAATTCTTCCAGGATGCCGATCAGCAAACGCACATCCAGGATGTCCGGGATGTTGCGGATGACAACAGTTTCCGGAGTGAGCAATACTGCGCAGATCACTTGCAGGGCCTCATTCTTGGCACCTTGTGGAATCAAGTCGCCTTTCAGTTTTTTGCCACCGATGACTTCAAATGATTTCATGCTGTGTTTTTACAAAGATATTCCATCCTTTCAATTCGTTATTTTTACAGTAGCATCATTTTCATATAATCTGACGGCTTGCAACATTTTACCCAATACTCACTCAAAGAGCTCAATACTTTCGGCATTGACGTTCATTGTCAGCATTTTTTTTCGGTAGAGGATGAGCTGGCGTTGCAGGACTTGCTGACCGATCCCAGTTTCAAATTCCTTAAGGACAGTTATCCTGATTTTTTGGTCATCGGAGGAGGCAGCAACATTCTTTTTACCAAGGATGTGAAGGGTATTGTCTTGAAAATATCCATTGGTGGTGTGACCTTCAGGGAAGAGACGGACGAGCACATTGTGGTGAGAGTAGGGGCGGGAGTGGAATGGCATTATTTTGTTGACTTTGCTGTGATGCAAGATTGGGGCGGTATTGAAAACCTTTCCTGTATACCAGGAACCGTTGGTGCCGCACCCATGCAAAACATCGGAGCCTATGGGGTAGAAGTTGCCAATGTTATAGAAGCTGTTTATGCCTATGATGTGAATGAAGATCGGTTCGTCAGGTTCAACAAGGAAGAATGTGCTTTTGGCTATCGCGAAAGTTTTTTCAAGCGGGAAGGGAAGGATAGGTACATCATCACCAGTGTTGATTTCAGGTTAACCAGGAAGCATACGCTACACCTAGAATATGGAGCGATCAAGGATGAGTTGAAGAAGCAGGAAATTAAAAATCCTGGGATCGCTGATGTTGCCAAACTGGTCTGTGCAATCCGTGCCTCCAAATTGCCACAACCGAAGCAGATCGGCAATGCCGGAAGTTTTTTCAAGAATCCGGTGATCGATGTCCAATTGATGGAAACTTTACATTCCCATTATCCAGATATTCCTCATCACGTATCAGGAGAGGGTTTTAAAGTGCCGGCAGGATGGCTTATCGAACAAGCCGGCTGGAAGGGATATCGTGAGGGGGATGCTGGCTGTCATGAAAAGCAGGCATTGGTATTGGTCAACCATGGAAAGGCAACAGGCATGGAGATCTTGAATTTGGCAAGTAAAATCCAGGAGGATGTTTTTCGAAAATTTGGCATCTCATTAGAACGAGAGGTAAATATATTCTTATGAAGCCATCAAATCTGATATGGGTAATTGTATGCATTGCGATCCCTTTTGCATACGCATTTTATTTATTCCCTACATTGCCGGAGACCATCCCTACTCACTTCAACCTTGAAGGGAAGGCGGATGCGTGGGGAAATAAGAGTAGTATTTTTTTGCCAGCTGGGATCTTGGGATTGACCAGTTTGTTTTGCTATTTTTTACTGATCAATTTGAAATCAATCGACCCTAAAAGAGTAGCCAAAGCAGACGAGGGCCTGTACACAAAAATGGCCCTTTATCTCGTCGCTTTTCTTTCTGCGTTGAGTCTTGTGATCATCTATTCAACTGCACACGAAGGGATCAAAATCAGTCAATTGTTGTTTCCGCTCCTAGGACTTTTCATGGCGGGATTTGGGGCTTACATGAGAAATATCAAACAAAATTATTTTGCAGGATTTCGGTTGCCCTGGACATTGGAAAATGAAGAGAACTGGAATGCAACCCACAAGCTCGCAGGTAAGGTTTGGATGATCGGCGGAAGCCTTCAGTTTTTGTCAGGTTTGATCTTTGATGGCCAACTGGCTTTCGGAATTTTCTTGACCCTGGTTTTACTCATGATTCTCATTCCATCAGCTTATTCGTCTATACTTTTCAGAAATCGATTTTGAGCCAATGTTGTTATAGGCGCCAACAGTTTATTCTTTATTGCATAAATCTGTTTCCGCACTGCATCTAAATCGCCAATCAAGATATAATATTCATATTCGTACACTGAGTTTTTATATAGGATCTCATTTCTAATGGGAGCGATATAGGAGGTGGAGGCATCGTTTGCATCCTTATCGGGAACGCCAGCCATCCCTGCCAAAAACATTGTGCAAATGGGATTGTACACTGCCATCCCAAATAGGGTATCATCAACAAAAGCCATCCAATTTTCAGTCACCTGTTCATACCTACCCCAAAATCCAGTGGATAGGTTTTTGACATCCAATTTTTTAACTGGACTATTTGAAAAAGGGCTATCCCCCTCATACATGTAAAGGTTTTTCAAGGCAGAAATAGGATAAACCGCCGGTAATTCCTGGTTGCGAACCAAACTGTCTCCATAGATCTGATCGGTACGGTGACAGGTTAGTCGATTGCGAATTTTTAAAATATTGCCATCCAAAAATGTCCATTGTTCCATTTCTGCCTCTGCAGGCTGGTTATTCATGTCCCATTGCATGGGAATACATTTCACATACAAGGTGTCTTTTGATGCTTTATAATCAAGGATACGTGCCCTGTTGCGAAATGCATCTCCCACCTGTATGGGGTTCCATGCCCAAGGAGACCAACTGGGTGATTGCCCATCTGCTTTTCGATCAAGGCTTTTACCAGCATAATATGACTGTTGGATATAGCGACCTTCATCGGCAATATTCACCAGACTGAGCTTAGAGCCAGATTTTGAAATCCATGAAATAGCGCCTCCCCGGGTCAGATCAAATTTTACGGTTAGTACGCCATTATCCGCTACCAGTTCTTTGGGAGTCTTTAGGCTGTCTATTTTTCCTGTTTGCCCTGAACAAAAGCCTAAGGCTATCATTGCCAGTAAGGTCAAAATTATTCTCATGAAACTTGCTCTTTACCCACGATAAAAAAAGAGAATCAAAATTTACATCAAAATCCTGTGCTTCCTAATAAATTATAGTTTCATACCAGTATGGATGAAAAAGAAACCGAACATACAGAAATCCTGAACTCTCCCCGAATCCTACCGCCTAAAAAATTCGTAAAAGCTTAATAATCATATTCTTATAAAATAATGATTGACCAATGTCTGTTACGGTTATGCCTAATGCTGGTTATAGCATGTTTGTGCTATTATTGTTTTATATTTACTCGATACGGCTTTCGGCTATGTCAAAGTTTTTCGCAGAGATAAAGTGGTTTTTTGGAGCATTATTGGCAGCTTGTATGCTGTCTTTTCTTTTCTTGTTGTTTGTTCGTATTAGTTTTCAACAAGGAGAGGCTCCTCCTTTTTTTACTGTAAAAAAATATTTGGCAGGCATTGCAGTGATGCTCGGTTCGATATATTCCGTCCGTTGGATGGTAGGTGCAATTAAGTCGTCATTATTGGGTTAGTTATTCTAATATGCTATGATTCATCAGGTTGTTTCTGCCTTTGTAAGTCAGTTAAATGAGTTTATTCGCAATGAACTGGGTTTAGCAGATGATATGGTCATAGCCTCCAATATAATGGATATTAACGGAGGGGCTTTGATGCAGATTGAAAATAAGGTTTGTGTTTTTGTTCAGAATATTGAAGAAGAGAAATTACTCAAGAACACGAGCTTTCAGGCAAATGCTGGGATGGCACCTCCCATGTTCATTAATATTTATGTGGTTATTGCGGCCAATTTCCCCGAACCAAATTATAAAGAAGCACTTCGTTATATATCAATGGTTATAGAATTTTTTCAGGGCAAACCTTTGTTCGATAGGTCGAACTCCCCTGAATTACCGCCTTCTGTTGACAAGGTATCGTTAGAATTTTATAATCAGTCGATCCAGGATTTAAACAACCTATGGAGTTTGATCGGGGCCAAGTATATTCCTTCAGTGGTATACAAGGTGAAGATGTTGCCATTCCATCAACAAATGATCAAGCAGGATGTAGGTAAGGTCATGTCTGGCGAGGACCTGGGTGCAGCCAGAAAAAAATTGCTAGAAAAATTAGCAGTTCTTGGGTTGGAAGAAGCGTTATTGCGAAGAAAAAAAGATGATGAGCAGCAGAGTTGAATAATGGATGGAAGGGATCAAACAATCATATAGAAACATTACCCAATATGGACTGTCGCTGCGGTTCTTTGTGCTCCATGATTACTATGTGAATGGATGGTGTCCTGATTTTAGTTTTCAGCCTACAGCAGAAACGCTGGAGAAGCTCCGTAATTTTCGGTTCAAATACCGGAATCTGGAGAATGGTATAGAACTGGCTCTTGACATGCATCACGACTTTTCTAATCCGATCTTCCAGCAGGAACAGATTTTTAATTTTACGTTCAGGAACAACAATCCATTTTTTCTTCAGTTTACTGACATGCCGTTTGTATCATCGGGGATGATGCTCTTTGACACTTCCGAGGCTCATGGCGAGTCCTTACACGAAGGAAATACAATCCAGGCCCAACATTTCATGAAAACCGGGAAGGATGGCCTAAATGGCGTCTTGCGGGTACGCCATCAACCAGCAAAACCCTTATGGGGGGAGGGGGGTAAACCGTATCAATATTATATCCGTTTTGGGGCGCGGAAGGTCAAACTCCGGTACATATTTTATGGTACCAAAGATTTAATGGATATTTTTTCAAAATTTATTGTGGAAGAAAGTGATAATATGCACAAAATTGTTACATTCGGTTCACCTAATTTAATCCAATTAAAGAATGGTGAACCTGCTTTTGAGTGTACCTCTGAGCAGGAGATAGCTATGAAAAACCTATGGAACAATCCGTTGATTGTGAAACGTGAGAAGGGTAACGGAACGCCATTTGATTATCGAAAAACATTGCCTTATCCCAAACCGGATGGGGTAAAATATGATGAAACCATCAATGGTTTTGTCACAGAAATATTTGTAAAACTATAACACATATACAATGGCAACAGTTCTAGCAACCCCTGGCGTTTACATAGAAGAAAAAAGCGCCTTCGCCTCGTCCGTAGTTCCGGTAGCTACTGCAGTTCCTGCTTTCATTGGGTATACCCAAAAGGCTCAAAGAGGAACCAAGTCAATCAAAAACGTACCAACAAGAATTTCATCGTTCGCCGAATTCGAACAGTTTTTTGGGGGTGCGCCAAAAACCAAATTCACTTTGGCAGAAGATGCAAGTGCAGTAGGGTACAAGTTGGATGTAAATCCTTCATCTCACTTTATACTGCATAGCGCAATGCGCTTCTTTTTTGCCAACGGGGGTAGTGATTGTTATGTTGTTTCTGTTGGTGATTACACTAACGGAGTGAACGCCAAAGACTTTAATGACCTGGCAACGGAATCCGGTTTGCCTACTTTGTTAAAGGAGATGGAGCCAACGTTGATAGTGATCCCTGAAGCGATCTTGTTGAGTGAAGAAGAATGTTTCTCTCTTCAACAGGCTATGCTCTTGCATTGTGGTCACGAAATGAAAAATCGTTTTGCAATCCTCGATGTCTACAGCGGCAACAAGGCGAGAACATTCGACGAATCTGATGTGGCAAACCGTTTCCGCGAAGGTATTGGTTCGAATTTTCTTCAATGGGGTGCTGCCTATTATCCATTTGTTAAAACAACTATTGTAGCAACGAATGAAGTAGATTTCACCAACATCGAGAACAAGGATGCATTGGTAGAACTATTGTCAAAAGATGTAAACGGAGATTTAGAAGCAGGCGTTATCAATCAGGCGAGAGCAGAAGCCATCAAAGCTGAAGTCGCCAAGATCGTTACTGCTACTACCGCTAATGATATCACTTCATTGCAGGCTACGTTAAAAACTATCAGCCCTAAGTTGAATGGTATTCTTAAAGACATGGTAGACTTCCTGAATGTATTGCCTCCAAGTCCAGGTATGGCAGGGGTATTTACCATGGTGGATGCATCAATCAATGTTGCCAAAGCACCTGCAAATGTCAGCCTTGGTTCTGTTGTTTCTCCCGCTATTTTGATTACCAGCGACAACCAGGAAGAATTGAACCTTCCATTGAATGGTAAAGCCATCAATGCCATCAGAAGTTTTCCTGGACGTGGCGTACTGGTCTGGGGCGCTCGTACCTTGGATGGCAATAGCCAGGACTGGAGATACGTAAGTGTTCGTCGAACCATGACCTTCCTTGAGCAAAGCATCAAGAGTGCAGCAGAAGGATTTGTATTCGAACCGAATAATGATACTACCTGGTCAACGCTTCGTGCTACCGTTAACAACTTCCTGGCTAATCAGTGGCAGTCTGGATTGCTCGCTGGATTGTCTCCGGAAGATGCATTCGAAGTGAACATTGGATTGGGAGTTACGATGACCCCTAATGATATTCTCGATGGAATCTTGCGTATGTCTATCAAAGTGGCCATCACAAGACCTGCAGAATTCATTGTGATCACATTCGAACAACAACAGCAAAAATCCTAAGAACTGTATTAGATTTTATTAATTAACACTACAACGTATATAGATTATGGCAGCTCCTACCGCAGGTACAGGTGAAAACCAAGATCAATTTTGGCCCTTACCGAAATTTTATTTTTCTGTTGACATTGGAGATCAAACAGACATTGCTTTTCAGGAAGTGTCCGGTTTAGATATCGATACCGATGTGATCGAATATCGTCATGGCAATAGTAAGAATCATTCTACTATCAAGATGCCTGGTCTTAAGAAATATGGTGATATCACCATGAAGAAAGGGGTCTTTACAAAAGACAATCGTTTCTATGACTGGATCAAGGAAATCAGTCTTAATACCTACAAGCGTCTTACCGTGGTAGTACGTTTGATGGATGAAGACGGAAATGCCAAGATGACCTGGACCCTTACCAATGCATGGCCTAAACAAGTTACCTCAACCGATATGAACTCTCAAAGTAGCGAAGCTGCGATTGAAACTATCGTCTTCGTTCACGAGGGTCTTACTGTCGCTGCAGCGTAATCTTAGTCGTATCGCATAAGGAGCAGGTGTTCTTACGCTGCTCCTTTTTTTTATTTTTTGAAGATTAATGATGTGGCAAGAAACTCATCAAAAAAAGCAGGAAAAAGTTCAGGAGGTAGTATCTCTACATCCAAAAAGTCAAAGTCGGGAATCAGTAAAGTGATTACTGCTACCCCGTCTTTTAATTTCCATGTGTTTATTGATGGTTTTAAGGCAGAGGCAGACTCTATGTTCTCTGAGGTTGGAGGAATGTCTTTTGAGCTGGAGGTTGACCATTTTAAAGATGGGGGCAATAATGCAACAGTTCATCATCTGCCCAAAGGTTCCAAGCACTCTAATTTGATTCTCAAGAGGGGAATATCTCCCATGGGCTCGGCATTAACCACCTGGTGCATGGAAACCATGAATTTTAAGGATAATAAAATTACCCGTAAAGTAATTTCTGTTATGCTGATGGGCCCCGATCCTAAAGGAAACGAAAATCCTAAGTCAATCCCTATTCATACTTGGGAATTTTATGATGCGTTTCCGGTAAAATGGCAAATCAGTGAATTCGTTGCCGATAAATCTGCCATCGCCATTGAATCCATAGAGTTCGTATACGCCGGTATTAAATCATTTGTTTAAAACAGAACAATATGCCTGTAGAAATAAAAGAATTAATAGTACAAGCGAAAGCCCAAACTGCCGGAAAAGGGAACAAGACTTCAAAATCGGATGCGGATGAAAAAACATCGGCTCCTGCTTCAGGGTCTGGTGTGGTAGGCAGAATTACGTATGATCTTCGCCGTCAACTGGTCGAAGATTGTGTATTAGAGGTAATGGAGAAACTGCAAAAAAATAGAATGATATGAGTGGAGGGCTGAGCTCTTTGAGTATAAAAGGGTTCAAAACCTTTAAAAATGGAGTCACAAAAGACCCTATTGGAAGTTTTGTATTACAACTAAACCCAGCGGAACTGAAGGCTGGCTATGTCGTTAATGATAAAAAGGGTCCTGAAAACAATGAAGAAGCCAAATCAGCCATTGGCAACCCAACGAATCCACAAACACTTTCAAAAGCAAAAGAATCTGTAAGCTTTGATTTTATCATCGATACAACGGGTGCAGTTAAACAAAATGCATCCGTAAGAACCATAGCAAAAGCGGTCAAAGATTTACGAAAAATAACGGTTGATAAGATCAGTGGAACGCATGCCACTCCTTATGTTTCGGTTCAATGGGGGGGTATCATCTTTAAAGGGAAAGTTGACTCACTTTCAGTAGATTATACACTTTTTGATAAAGATGGTAATCCATTGCGAGCAAAGATTGGATTAACCCTAACTGAACATTTTGATACCAGTTCCGAATCTGCCAATAACCAAAGTCCGGATATCACCCGTATCCCAACCATTAAAGAAGGGGATAGTTTGGTTTCTCTTTGCCAGGAGTTTTATGAGGACTCCCAATTGTTTATTCGCATCGCTGAATTCAACGGACTGGCTTCCTTCAGAAGATTAACTCCGGGAACAGTATTGGAATTTCCGCCTATTGAAAAATAATTATCTATGGCAACTTCAAAACTTACTCCTTTAACTACAACGTCTGATCCGGTTTCCTACACAATAAAAGTGAATAAAAAGGAATTGAAAAGCGATTTGACGGTGATGAAGGTGGATGTTTGGGGTGAGATCAATAAAATTACACGGGCATCACTGTCTATAGTGGGAGGAGATATTCATTTGAATACATTCCAAGAAAGCGAACTTTCCGATTTCGAACCGGGCAAAGAGGTAGAGATTTCATTGGGATTCAAACAATCCAATGCAATCGTATTCAAGGGTATCATCGTAAAGCATCGTATCGAAGCAAGAGCAGGATATGAGCGCTTGAGAACCAGAAGTGTTTTGGTACTGGAATGTGCCGATAAGGCAATCAAAATGTCGATCGCCAGAAAATCTGAGATCTACGAAAACAAGAAAGACAGTGAGGTAATGACCACCTTAGCCTCTGCTGCAGGACTTTCGAAAACGATAACGGCTACTACTACCAAACATGCTTTTCTCACCCAATACGATATAACGGATTGGGACTTTATGCTCCGCAGGGCAAAAGCAAATGGTATGATCGTCATCAATGCAGATAATGCAGTCACCATAAAAGTTCCTGCTGTTTCCGGAACCAGTGTGGCCACGATTACCTACGGAAAAGATACCACCAGTTTTCAGGGGGAAGTGGATTCATCCTCACAGCTTCAGGGTTTAGAAGCATTGGCTTGGGATTTCTTTAAAGAGACAGATGTAAAACAAAAAGGTGCAGAACCCGCAAACCTTTCTAAACCCGGTAACCTGGCCGGTAAAACCATTGGGAAAACAGCTAGTCCTTCCACCTACACCTTGAATACAAAAACACCCATAGATGTAACCACCGAAGTGAAAGATCTGGCCAATGCTGCATTGATAGAATCCAGATTGAAAAGAGTACGTGGATTCATAACCTTCAGAGGAATCAATAAGGTTAAATTGGGTTCAGTCATCACCCTTGCCGGTTTTGGTGCCCGCTTCAATGGAGATACTTTGGTTACATCGGTGCGGCATATTTTGGAAGATGGGGTGTTCTCCACTACCGCTGGCTTTGGTTTGCCGGGCAATGATCAGGAACCAGAACTGTTGGAAGAAAATAATTCCTGGATCAGTACAATAAAAGGATTGCATATCGGCATCGTCAAGAAAATTGATGGGGATCCCTCTAAAAAAAATAGGATCCAGGTCAATATTCCTTCTTTAAAAGGTTCGGGTAATGGTTTGTGGTGTATACTTTCCCAATTTTATACCACCAATCAAGCGGGAAGTTTTTTTATTCCTGAACTCAATACTCCCGTAATCGTAGGGTTTCTAAATGAAGATCCCCGGTATCCGGTTGTGCTGGGTTGTTTGTACAATAGTAAAACGAAAGCTAAAGAAACCATCACCAAAGACAATAGCGTTAAATCTATCCTTACCAAAGCGAAACTGAATCTGAAGTTTGATGACAAGGACAAGGTTATTACCATTGTAACTCCTGGTGGACACAGTATCGTTATTTCAGATAAAAAGAAAGGGATCAGCATTACCGATAAGAACGGGAATTCAATGGTGACCAGCGATAAAGGGATAACAATCAGCAGTAAGAAAAGTATTACGATCGATAGCAAGGATAAGATTAAAATCACAGCTACTAAAGGCGTTACCACTTCAGCTTCAGGTGGGGATATCGTATTAAGCGGAAAAGGTGTTTCTGCCAAGGCCAGTGCAAAATTAACGATGAAAGCCAATGGCGGCGCCGACATTAAATCTACTGCTACTGTAAATATTAAAGGTTCAATGGTTAACATCAACTAAACTCAATTCAATGGGAAATCCAGTTGCCAGTTTATTGTCCATGCATAAATGCAATTCTCCTGATGCCGCAGGAACACATTTAACCATACCCATTTTTTTCCCTTGCAGCCCCAAGGTGAAAGTGATGTGCCTTAAACCGGCTATTCAGGGGGATATGACATTGTGTTTAAACCGGATTGCTACTCCTTTTGGCCCTGTGCCCATTCCGATGCCCAATACCATTCAAAAGGGTTCACAAAAAGTAAAGTTTGGTGGTAAGCCAGCAGCTAGGGCAAAAGACAAAATGGCTCATGGAGGTGAAATTTCCATGGGTATTCCTAATGTTAAAATTGGTGGATGATGCAAAATGGTAAATCATTTTTAGGCAGAGGGTGGTCGTTTCCACCAATCTTTAATAAGGAATTGGGATCTGTTGAGCTGGTTTCTGAACTGGAAGACATCCGCCAAAGCCTGCATATTTATTTATCAACTCGTAGAGGCGAACGATTGATGCGTCTAGATTATGGCAGCTTCCTTCATGAGAATATATACGATGCTGGCGCAACAAATAATTTACGATACCTGGCCGAGCAAATGAAAATCGATATCAGGCTTTATGAGCCTCGTATCATTGTTCATGAAATCGATATTGACGATACAAAAATAGCTGATGGACTCGTTCAGTTTAAAATCCATTTTGAAGTGCAGGCTAATAATGTTCGTGACAATATCGTATTCCCTTATTATATTCTAGAAGGCACCCATATTTAACATGAGAGGAAACGTTTCCGATACCAACAATTTGAACCTAGCGCTTTCCAATAAAGCGCTTAATCCTCGCCATTTTCTGCCAGATGAACGGCAGTACAGCGATCTGTTGACTTTTATCAACCGGTTGTCTAAGAAGATCCAATACTATAATCTTCAAAACAATCCAGATGGCAACTGGTATGAATTCTTTGTATCTGATGAAATATTTTTATTAGCTGAAATTGATAATTTCCCCTTAAGCCAGCTAGAAAAACAGCGCGTTAACGCGATGATATCTTTCGAGAATCAAAATGTTCTCGGTGAAAAACAGCAGATCATCCAACAATTTTACAGAACTATCCTGTTGTTGTTGCAACGCATGAATGAATGGTATAGTATTTCTTCCCGATACAATAAAAACAAAGAAGCTTCAGCTATTGAGAATGAATTGACTGCTGCAATTGAGTTTACCGGGCAGGATGCACTGAACCGATTAAAAGCAATTTATACCGGAACGGTAGATGAAAAGAATAAAGCTTTATTTGAGTTTGATGAGTCTCCATTCCTTGCTATTTGGAATCTGTCCAAGAGCATTGCTCCAGAAAACATTCTAGGTAATTCCTCCAGTAAAGATGCATTAAGTCTTGCGCTGAAACAACTGCTGCTGATCTATAAGCCAGTATATAAAACCATGTCTACACTCATGGTTAGGGCAAGAACAATCTTGCAACAATCCTTGCATCATCAATCAGACCACCAACCCCATATTGGACTAATCCTGGCTTTTTTAGATCTATATAAATACGCTCAGCAAGACCTCAATGCCATTCCGGAACGGCAGCTCGAGTTTTATTTACACAAAATATTAGGTCAGAAAAAGAGACCACAGATTTCTGACAGAATGTATTGTGTATTTGACATAAGTCCCGATATCAAGGAATTGTTATTGCCAAAAGGAAGTCGAATTCTTGCAGGTCAAAATGAGCAGGGGAATGATAGGATTTATATTTCAGAAAGAGATGTATTGCTGAATCATGCTCGATTGTCTTCCATACATACGCTGTTTGTTTCCAGGAATCCGTTAATCGATCAGAATTCTCGCTATCAGTTGGTCTCCGGTATTTATCAAAAGCAGATTGATCCGGAATTTTCGGATAGACATTCCATTGCAACCTTGGGTGAAGAGCAACGTTTTTTTCTGGACGAAGAAAAAACAATGGAGGAAGGGAAAATAGGATTTGCCATTGTTTCGAATGCATTGAAATTGCAGGCTGGCTATCGGGAGATCTTGCTTACATTTCAATTTACTGAACAGAGTTTTCATTATCTCACCACGGTGTTAATGGATATTGCAGCAAAGCGTGAGATCAAACCAGATGAAGCCTTTTATGCCGTTTTCTCTCAATCTGTTTTCCCGGAATTTACAGCAGAAGAAGGTTGGCTTCCTTTCTCGCAGGTTGATATGGTGCCTCCTGATGATTGGAGCTTGCGCCAGTTCTCCATGCGGATGATTTTATCAAAATCCATGCCCGCCATGGTCCCCTACAATGAGGATATTCATGCGCAAGGTTGGAATGTCCAACAGCCGGCTATCCGTATTCTGTTGAAAGGCAGTAATACTTATCACCCGTATTCACACCTATATTTCCTGGATCTAGATCAAATTACGATAGATGTTGAAGTGGAGGCCTTGAAGCAATTTCATTTATTGACCAATAGCGGAGCTGTGGATGATACAGCACCTTTTGAATTGTTCGGGGCCAGCCCTCGCAAAGAATCTTATTTACTCATAGGAAATGAGGAATTGTTTTGTAAGCAGCTTACCCGGTTGGATGCAGGTTGGGATTATTTCTCGCTGCCTACTGGTGATCAGGGATTGGGGGGATATTACGCCGCTTATCCATATCCAATGGGCAATGAAAACTTCACTTTCAGTGTAAGGGCATTAACCGACTTTGGTTTCTATCCATCCAAAGATGATCGAGTACAACGTTATCGGTTATTCGATTATGATGATGCAAACGGACCTATTCATGCGTCCAGAGTGATCAAGGACATTGATTTGTCTCTCCTCAAAATTCAACCCAATGCAAAGCTTACCCTGGAAGATCTGCAGGAGTATACCCCCAGATTGGAAACAGGGTTTTTAAAATTTGAATTGGATTCCCCGGAAGTGGGTTTTGGATATGAAGTGTATTCTTCTGTGTACAATGCAACGGTTTCCCAGGCGACAGATTTGAAAACAGCCAGATCGGCAGGTCATTTGCATATCCAAGCCCCCAATGAACCATTTTCACCGCTTGCACAGAATTTCTTTATCAATTATCATGCGCAATCACAACTGATCTTTAATGGTCGCCGTGCTATTGAGAATAATAAGCAAGACGATAATACCTTTATTCATATTCACCCCTTTGGTAGTCATCCTGTTTACGAAAAGTCAACGCCTATTGGTTCTCGGCTAGTTCCTTATTTTGAATTGGAAGGATCTATATATCTGGGTTTTGAAGACCTCAATGCGAATGAACTCCTGAATATGCTATGGGAGTTGGTGCCCAATGATAAATGGACTTATGGGGAAGGCGCTGAAGTGAAATGGCATTACCTTTCTAAGAATGAATGGATGCCATTAAAAGGCCAGTATTTACTATTTGATGAAACCAATGGGTTGATCAACTCCGGGATCATTAGCATTGAGATTCCGCCGGATGCTTCAAAGGAACATATCTCATTACCATCAGGAAAGATCTGGTTAAGGGCAGGGGTATCACAGAAAGCAGAGTTGGTAAGCAGGCTCAAGCGTATCTATTTGTCTGCGGCTAGTGCAGTTTATCAGTTTCCACCAGAAGGAGAGGAAAACCATCCGATTTCTTTGGAGGCTTTTTCTGCCGAAGCTGTAGCCGATAATATAGATGGTATTTTGTCTGTTATACAGCCATTGCCCACTTCAGGTGGAAGAGCCAAAGAAACGGAGGGGGAATTTATTTCCCGTATAAGTGAATATCTACGTCATAAACAACGGGCCATAACCACATGGGATATGGAAAAAATGTTATTGAGGGAGTTTGATCAACTTGCTTATGTGCGTGCGTTTGGACATTTTGGGCATGAATCATTTGTTGCTCCCGGCGAAGTGGTAATTGCTGCGATGCCCAAGATTTACAATACAGAAGTCTTTTTTCAGCCTAAATTAAATTTTGGCGAGATAAAGGCAATGGAGGAATATTTAAGAAAAGTAAGCAGTCCCTTTGCCAAGATCACTGTACGCAATCCACTTTTCGAATTTGTATGGGTAAAATGTAAAGTTGTTCTGAAATCTAAAGAAACAGGAGCTATTTTAAAACAACTGCACAAAGATTTATTGCATTACTTATGCCCATGGTTTTATGAAGATCCAAAAATGGCTATGACCATTCGCTCATTAAGGCGTTCAGACGTGTACATGTATTTACAAAGCCTTCCATACATATCCTATATAACAGGTTTTTCACTTGTTCACCTGACAGTTGATGATCAGGGTAAATACCATATTGAGGATACAGCACAGACCAATAATCTTAATGATGAGATTATTTGTACCCGTCCATGGACGGTTATTGTTCCTTTGGCGGGAAATCATATTGAGATTATGCAAGAGGCGGAATATACGGAACCAGAGCCAACACACTTTGAAGATATGATTATTGGTTCCAATCTGGTAATCGGGGGAGGGCTGACGCCACAAGCAGAAGAAGAAAAGATCAAGGATCTGATCCCAGAGAAAGAAAAACCTAAACCCTCTATATATAGTTTCACGTTAAAACTTTAATTGTATGGCCCTGTTAAACAGGCAAAGCCTGAAAAATTATTTTAAGAAAGGAAATGCACCAACTGAACAACATTTCGCAGATCTGATCGAATCATCGATCAATATTGTGGATGACGGTATTGCCAGAGGTGCGGATCAAGGATTTAGGATTTCGCCCATAGGGAATTCAAATCGTCTTATTTCTTTCTTTCGGAACATGCAGAAAAGAGAACCAGAGTGGTTTATCAGTTTAAACGAGAATGATATTCCTGGCATCTCCATACAGGAGCAGGGTAAAGGGCCACGGTTGGTATTGAAGGAAGGAGGAAATATCGGTATTGGGGTAAACAATCCACGCTATGCGTTGGACGTAAGAGGGACAGTAGGCATTACCAATCGTATTGGTACTTTATACCAGGGGCAGGTTCCAGGCGATGGCAAATGGCATGATATCATTACTGGTTTGAAAGAGCCATCTGCATTTGAGGTTATGGCTTTCATAAATGGCAGAAAAGGCAGTGGTAGATATGCGCTGGCACATGTAATCGCTTTGAACACATTTGGAGGAAAGCTGTCTTTCGGAGGTATTAAAAAAACCTCTGCCTGGTATGGTAGTTTCTTTAATCGACTTCGGTTCCGTTGGTCTGGGGAATTGTTTAATTATTCACTGCAAGTAAAAACATCTACTCCTTATGGCATTGATGAACGCAACGGTGAACCATTTCCGATTCAATTTCAAATTACTGGATTATTAGAGCAACAATAAGCGTGAAAAATAGTACACATAGCATAAAAACAGGCGAACACGAGAATCCAGGCTTGAGATTTGCTGACCTGTTTGAAGAAGGGATAAAACTGGCGCAACAATTTTCTGGCGATCATTGGACAGATTTTAACTATCATGATCCTGGAGTTACCATGTTAGAATACATGATATATGCTTTGATGGATCTTTCCTATCGCTCTAACTTGCCCATAGAAGATCTGTTCTTAATGGGAACAGATGATTTCAACAACGAACGTGAAAACCTTTTATATGCACCTCACGATGTTTTCCCAACAGATCCATACACTTCGGAGGATTATCGGAAAATGATCATTGATCGGGTAAAACTGGTAAAAAATGCTTGGGTAAATCCTGTTCACCTCGATCCAGCTGGACACAAGGGGTTGTTCGAGATTCTTATACAGGCACAGGATGATGTGAATGATCTGGAAGCAGATCATTTAGAACAGGAGATCCGAAAACTGTTCCATCAATATCGCAATCTGGGGCATGACCTGAGTGTTTTAAAACTCTTGACCAATATTCCGCTTTCTCTTGTTGGTGAAATTTATCTTGAAACAGATGCTGTTGCTGAGTATGTAATGGCAAAGATCTTTACTGAATTAGACCATTATATCAATCCGGAAATTCGTATGGAAAATCCATTTGAATTGATTTCTTCCGGTCATTCTCCTGAATCTGTTTTCTCAGGTCCTAAACCTGTTCATGGCGTTATCCTGGCTGAACATCTTAAGCCTAAAACAGATGCCGTATATGTTTCCCAAATCCAAAATATCATTGCCAATATCGAAGGAGTGAAAGGGGTAGGACAAATACAGGTTCTTCGAAAAGGATTGCCGGTTAATGAAAACTTAATTTCATTCGATGCAGATACTTTCCCAAGCATCGAATTCCAAAACCTGCAAAACGGATATCCACATCAGCTGAAATTAATTAAAAACAATATCGAACAAGATATTGATGCGGTAACTACTCAGCAATTAATTGACTTCGATCTTGCAGAGCGCAGAACGCATTATAGGCGTCGGCTTGATTATACCCATGCCCTTCCCAAGGGTAAGTTCACCAAAAATCAGTTGAATGTTCACTATGCTATTCATAATGAATTTCCTGAGAATTATGCCATCGGTAAATTAAGTCAGCCCCAGAATGCTTCCGCTGATCGACAAGCACAGGCTAAGCAGCTTAAAGCATACCTGGCAATATTTGAGCAGGTCATAGCCAACCATTTGAGTCAACTCACTCACATGCGTGAGATGATGTCGGTTTCCTCTTCTGTCGACAGGACTTATTTTACTCAATTGCCATCGGATATTCATAATATACAAGAGATCCTCACCGAGAAAATTCCGGATTATGAAAAATTCCTGAACGAAATTTCCAATGATCCTGCTGGTTATGCAGAACGCCGGAACAGGATTCTTGATCATTTATTAGCCCGGTTTGGAGAACAACTCGATACAGAGATCATTCGAAAATATAAAACGTCCTTTAGCAAGGAATCGGAGTATGACATCAGTAAGGAAATCATCCAAACCAAGGTTACATTTCTACAAAATATTATAGCGTTATCTCGTTCCAGGAATGTTGCGTTTAATTATTTGTCAGAAAACACTTGGAACACTGATAATATTTCAAACCTGGAATGGAAACTGTTTATTGCACTTAACTTCCGTCACCATACCAAGCGAAGTCTGGTCAATCCATTATTAGAAACCTTGCAAATGCGTAGAACCGTTAGTGGGGCTGCGAACGAGTGGAAAGACATGACAATTGATGTTTCGGAGCTGGGAAAGGTTAAGGTGTTAAAATTGAATAAAGACCAATATCAATCGGAGCAAATTCGATTCCCTGATATGGAAATCCATTTTGTAGCCCGTCTATTTTCGCAGGGAATCAATCCAAAATATTTACGGGTCGTTTCTATAAAAGAAAAAGGCAGCAATAGCCATGCAATACTATTCCGAGGATTAGACTCTATCCCCGATCTCATCATTTTTCAACATGAAGACCAAACTATCTGTGAAAGGGTTATGGATCGATTTGTTTCATCTATAAGAGAAATAAGTTTAGAGTGTGAAGGTTTTCATCTTGTCGAACACATCTTGCTGCGTCCACTTGAACCCAGATTGTTTGTTTTTTCAATCATGGACGCAAAAGGGAAAGTATTAATGAGTGGTTATCAACCCGGTAATTTTGAGCAACAATCATTGTTGGCAGAAGAATTGCCTGTAATCGGTTCCAAAACTGAAAATTACAGTGTTACTTCTGAGTCGGATAGCAATTTATTTCAGGTAGTATTATACGATGCTAGTTATCAACCAGTTGCGAAACTGAAAAAATCATTTCACTCCAGGGTTGGCGCAGAAAATGAGCTGAAAAGAGCAGCTGCATATTTACAGTCTATTCTTGATCGAAAAATATTATTGGAACAAGTACTCGAAATTAATAGTACCAACGGTGAGGCAATTGAAGTTCCCAACCATTTTGAATTTTCACACTCGCTGAGCTTTATTCTTCCCAATTGGCCAACCCGGTTTAGCAATGATGAATTTATCCAGCGCTTCAAAGGATTACTGCGAGAGAATATACCTGCTCATTTTACAGCCCATGTATATTTATTGGATCCGGAGACAATGTATCGATTTGAGGAACTGTATACAAATTGGCTTAAAGCGAAAGCCTCGAAAGATAAATCTTTGTCGTTAACAGATCAGCTTTCAACACGCATCATACAATTACTGGTTGAGTGTAAAACCAATGGTTTGCTAAAATGAGTGTTACTCATATAATTAAACGACAGATTTTTCGAATTGATATTGAGTCTGAATCTGAATTTAAGACAGTTAGTGACCTATTGATGCAACTGATGAAAAATGAACTGCGTTCATTTATTGATCAAGTATTAAGTGCTTCCGTAAAACCAAACGAGTATATTCAGATAGACCAGCTGGAAATAGATCTCGGAATTATTGATTCCTCTAATGTTAAAGAGCAAGTTATTAATGCGTTTAAGACATTGTTTCCCATTTTGGTGAAGCAAAAAATAGCCAGTATTCGGGCCACCCAATCACGAAAAATTTCAATGGCCAATCGCGAATACAGGGCTTTGTTGTATTTTATCGCCTATGGAAAACCAGCTTGGTGGCAGCCTTCTGTTACTTCCTCTGCAGAGCATATTTTGAGTACATACGTGCTCAAAAAAAAACGAAGTGGCTTGGTACGTCTTTGGAACCACAGTACAGCTGATC
>Ga0315899_10000424_pt1 | contig 50931 bp, 42 predicted proteins | sample LakEriMetagenome_2_FD_203518 | JGI IMG/M metagenome (GOLD analysis project Ga0315899, IMG submission 203518) | Freshwater fungal communities from buoy surface, Lake Erie, Ohio, United States - Buoy 4 MA112 | ecosystem: Environmental > Aquatic > Freshwater > Lake | place: USA: Lake Erie, Ohio...
CTACCCCCTATTCCCAGAAAAACCGTATGTTAATGATTTACAAGCAATTTATATACGAAATGGAAGTAATTTCTGGAATCAATACCACCAACGCGATGCCACATTCATGCGCGTCATGCGTAAATCACATGCGAACTCGCAAGCGTATCGTCCAGCCAATGTATTTTTAAATGGCCAATTCTTTGGCGTTTATGAGCTTCGAGAAAAAGCGAATGAGACGTATTTCAACGAAAACTACGGTAATCACGTAGACAGCCTCGACTTACTCTCAGTTAGTTATTGGTATGGTGGCGCCTTGCGAACGGTAAAAGGATCCGATAGTTCGTATTATAATATGGTCAATTTTATCACCACTGCAGATAAAAGCAATCCAACCTATCTAAGTCAATGCGACAAACGATTAGACTTGAAAAATTATACGGACTACATTGCCGCTGAATTGTGGTATGGAAATACCGATTGGATATATAACAACATAAAAATCGCTAGAACACGTACAACAGACAATAAATGGCGTTTTTTCTTGCAAGATGTGGAATGGGGTCTTGGGGGTTGGACAGATTACAATGCAAACATGTTTGATTGGTTTCAATATGCTATCCAACCAAACACGTATTACGACATTCATAGCAACTTAATGCAGGATAGCACCTATAGAAATTACTTCATCAATCGGTATGCGGATTTAATGAATACCACGCTTCATCAAAATACATACACCCCGATTATTAATCAAATGTATGAAGAGCTACTCCCAGAAATGCCGCGTCATTTCGCGCTATGGACAGGAGATGTTGCCGGAGGAATGAACACATACACATACAACAAAGATGTTATTTTAGCGCAGTTTAATAATAGAAATACCGCGGTACGGAACCAAATGTTGACGTATTACAACTTACCAAATAGTGTCAATGTTACATTGAATACAATTCCTGCAGGTTCGGGTTACATCAAAATCAGTACTATCGTTCCAGATTCATTACCCTGGACAGGAGTTTACTTCAATGGAAACCCCGTTAAAATTACTGCTGTAGCAAATCCCGGATATACCTTTGATCATTGGGAATATAACATAAATCTTCCGGCCAATCTGTTAAACCAAGAATCAGTGACGGTTAACATCCCTACAGATGATTATTTTACAGCCGTTTTCACAGGGACCGCAGCCAACAGCTCGCTCACGATTTCAGAAATAAATTATCGTCCGGATGCTAGCTTGGATGGAGGAAACTGGATTGAGTTGCATAATTATGGAAATACCGAAGTAAACCTTACGGGGTGGTCTTTGAAAAGTGATGACTTCTACAATGCTTACGCTTTCAGCGACGGGGTTAAAATTCCAGCAGGTGGTTATTTGGTGGTAGCTCAAGACACGCAATTATTCCATTCTGTATATCCTACGGTATCTAATGTGGTTGGCAATCTTCGATTTGGATTAGAAAACAGCATGGATTCCATTTATATCTTCCGACCGAACAACGATACCTTACTTGCTATGCAATATACAAACAACGCTCCATTTCCGCGTTGCGCGAATGGTTTCGGTAGGACGTTAGAAAATAAATACACCACATCGATTAGTCTGGATTCATTATCCTGGTTTTGTGGATGTATTGCAGGATCACCGGGTGAAGCGTATTTCCCCTGTGATGAACCAGTGATTTTCAGTGAGTTCAACCTAGGAAAGCTCACAATTGCTCACAATGCAGAAGATTGGATAGAACTAAAAAATAACACGAACAATCCTATTAATTTTTTGGGTTATACACTAAAAGATGAAAAACAAGACCATATTTTTCCACTTACAGGACTTGAATTAAATCCCGGTGAATATGCATTAATTGTTAAGGATTCGGTCTTTTTTACTGAAAGGCACCCATACTTTGAAGGCAAAGCACTATTTCAACTTCCTTATGGAATCTCACGAAATGATGCGTTGCGTTTATATGACATCAACGGAACCCTGCTTCAAAGCGTAGTATTTGATACCACGATTGCATGGCCTCAAGCACCCTTTAACAGTGATTTTACCTTTGAATATTTAGAGGCCAACGCTAATCAAGCGCTTGCTTCGAATTGGTTCCAAGGCTGTGAAGGCGGATCACCAGGTCGTGCATTTGGCCCTTGTCCAGTGTTGCCAGACGGCGCTTTTGCTTGGCTGTATCCAAACCCTTCCAACGGGGAAATCACAATTGCCATAGACAATATGTTAACGGGTAATGCAGGAACTCAAATCGAAGTGTTCGACCTCAGCGGAAAACTTGTTTACGAACAAGGATTCCCGTTAATTGTAGATTCTGTAGAACCTATCCAACTGGATTTGAGTTTTCTACGCGCAAGTATGTATTTGATCCGAGTAACTAAAGCGGGTCAAACAGTAACACTGCGACTAATCAAAGATTAAGCCTGAGAAGCGCGATTCAATAGGGTAATCATAGCAGCAGTAACAATAAACAATTGCGTTGCTGTTTCATCATCCATTGAGGTACCGTCTTCATCGTCGGTAGATACTTCCATAGCCATGAAACGAGTTAACTCAGGTTGGTCACAAAAGTCTTCCAACATTTGTTCTGACTCTTCATCATCTTGCTCAAAGTAGGCATCCAACATGGTAGAGAATTCCGGCTGAAATGCTTCTATCATTTCTTCAGTAATCTCAACAGGAGTCAATCCAGCCTGATTAAAAGACTCGATAATTACCCAAAAATAGTATAGTAAATACCCTTCTAATGCTTCATTTTCATATTCTGAAGGGGCAGCCAAGACATAGTCTAAAAGCACAGGTTGTTTCTCCGAAAATGCAGTTATTCCATCTTCCAATTGTTCGTCTGTAGCGTCGTCAACCCAGTCAAGCGCTGTTTCAATGTGTTTAATTTCAATATGTTTCATCGGGTCAAAGGTAGCCTTTATTGTATATAAAATGAAAATGTAACTTAGGATACATATTAACACACGTTCTCAATGTACCTTTGCAGCATAATGAAAACAAAACTATTTTACCTTGGGATGACTTTAATGGGAATGGTGGTCGGGTACCTTTATTACACGTATTATGGGTGTACTAAAGGGTGCGCAATTACTGGGAACCCTTGGCGGTCGACCGTGTATTTTGGATTTATGTTTTTCTTAGGAAGTAATTTAATTAAAGATTTAATAACAAAAAAATCATGAGTGAATTTAGCGGAACGATCGTGGATGTAAGAACACGAGCAGAATTTAGTGGTGGTCATGTGGCCCATTCAGTAAACATTCCATTGCAAGAAATAATGGACCATGTAGAAGAAATCAAACAAATGAAAACGCCCATCATTTTTTGCTGTGCATCGGGTGGTCGCAGCGGACAGGCAGCTCACTACTTCAAATCCTTGGGCGTGGATTGCGAAAATGGCGGCGGATGGATGGAAGTAAATCACCAATTAAATAAATAAGATGGGATTATTCAGCACACTGTTTGGAAAACGTGCAGATTTTGCGCAACTCGTAAAGGATGGCGCCATTATTTTAGATGTTAGAACTCCTGGTGAATATGCTGGCGGCCACATCAAAGGCTCCAAGAACATTCCACTACAAAGCCTTCAACAAAACTTAAGTGAAATCCCAAAAGACAAGGTTATAATAACCTGTTGCGCTTCCGGAATGCGCAGCGGATCAGCCAAGTCCATACTGCTTTCAAGCGGCTTTAAAGAAGTTCACAACGGAGGAGGATGGACGAGTTTGAAAGGTAAAATTTAATCAGAGACACACCACGATTAAAGGGGGCACAAGCCCCTTTATTTTTTTAAATATTCTTGAACTTTACTACCTTTGCATATCCTTAATTTATCATAGCATGCAACTGTGGAATAAATACAACAAGGAGGAACTGGAAAAACAACTTCGCGAGAAAGGTCATACCTATGTTACGGTATCGTTCTACACCTACGCGAAAATCCAAAATCCTCAAAACTTTCGAAATGAACTCTATGCCCTGTTGGATTCACTTGATGTGATCGGTAGAATTTATGTGGCTCATGAAGGAATCAATGCCCAAATTGCGGTTCCAAATACACATTTTGATGCGTTCAAAGAAAAACTCTATTCGATTGATTTCTTGCAAGGAATTCGATTAAATGTAGCAGTTGAAGAAGAAGGAGCCGAATTTCCATTTCTCAAGCTAAAAATTAAAGTGCGAGATAAAATCCTTGCCGATGGGTTAAATGATGAAACCTTTGACGTTACCAACAAAGGACAACACTTAAATGCGGAGGAATTCAATAAAATAACCTCCGAATCAGATTATTTGCTAATTGATTTCAGAAATCACTACGAACACGAAGTCGGACACTTTAAAGATGCTATTTTACCCGATGTGGACACATTCCGTGATTCATTGCCTGTAATCGAAGAAGAAATCCTTAAAGGAAATGAAGACAAAAAAGTAATCATGTATTGTACCGGTGGAATTCGCTGCGAAAAGGCATCCGCTTGGTTTAAACACCGTGGGTTTGATAATGTGTATCAATTAGATGGTGGAATTATTAAATACGCCAATGAATGCAAAACCCAAGGATTGGAAAATAAATTCTTAGGTAAAAATTTCGTCTTTGATGAACGCAGGGGAGAACGAATTACAGAAGACATCATTAGTTCATGTCATCAATGCGGTGCGCCTTGCGATGAACATACCAATTGTGCGTTTGAAGGCTGTCATTTATTATTCATACAATGTGACAACTGCAAGTCTATCATGGAGAATTGTTGTTCCGATGAATGCAAAAGCATCACACATTTACCAGAAGCGGAACAAAAAGAACTTCGTAAAAAATTAACTCAAAGTAATCTCATTTTTAAAAAAGGGAGATTCGAGCCAAATAAGCTTAAAATAAACAGGTAATTGAGTTATCTTTGATACAAATTCGAATTCATGAACTTGCTGCTTTTCATTAATTGGTCGTTCGACGCTGAAATAATCCCAGGATACCGCACACCAAATTGGTATGGCTTACTTTTCGTTTCGGGAATGGTCCTTGGTTATTTCGTGATTCGTAAAATGTTCAAACAAGAAAACATCTCCAATGATTTACTTGATAAATTGGTGATGTACATGGTTCCTGCGACCGTTATTGGCGCACGTCTAGGACATGTTTTTTTTTATGGCCCATATTGGGGTCCCGAAGGATATTTTTCTCATCCCGAAGAAATCTTTAAAATTTGGGAAGGTGGTCTAGCAAGTCACGGCGCCGCTATAGTAATTCTCTTGGCCTTGTGGTATTTTTCTAACAAGGTAATTCACAAACCATACCTGTGGATGCTTGACCGCATCGCTGCCCCTGTAGCCATTGCGGGTGCATTCATTAGACTCGGGAATTTGGTTAACCACGAAATGGTCGGGTACGTAACCGATGTTCCATGGGGTTTTCGTTTTTTACACCACGATTGTATGAATGTAATTGACGGTCAATACCTCTGTGAATGGGCCGATATCCCTGTACGTCACCCGGCAAACCTCTATGAATCACTTGCATATTTTCTATCGTTCGGAATACTCATGTTCCTTTTTTGGAAAAAACAAGGATGGAAAAAGCAAGGCTTGGTATTTGGAACCTTCCTTATCCTAATTTTCGGATTCCGTTTCCTAATCGAGTTTTTGAAAGAGAGCCAGACTGATAATGATTCAATGGTCGATGTAAGTACGGGGTTAAATACCGGACAATGGTTAAGCGTTCCACTTATTTTGGCTGGTGTAATTTTGATTATTCGGGCAAGAAAAAAATCATTCGAGGGAGCTTAGTGTATAATTGACATTAAGATATTAGGAATCCTTTATATATTTGTAAAAATTTGTTGAAATATGGCCATCAAGTCAAGCACTAAAAAAGCAGCTACCGCAAAGAGTTCCGAAGGGAAATTTGGGAAAGAAACATATGTCAAATGGTACAAAGACATGTTACTCATTCGACGTTTTGAAGAAAAAACAGGTCAGTTGTACATTCAACAGAAATTTGGTGGGTTTTGTCACTTGTACATTGGACAAGAAGCCATTGCGGTAGGTACTGCCAGTGCGGTACGCCCAACAGATAAGCACATGACCGCATACCGTGACCATGCGCATCCCATTGCATTGGGTACAGATCCACGCGTGTTAATGGCTGAATTGTACGGACGAATCACAGGGTGTTCCAAAGGAAAAGGAGGCTCCATGCACTTTTTTGACAAGGAGAAAAACTTCATGGGTGGCCATGGTATTGTAGGAGCTCAAATTCCTATGGGAACAGGGGTTGCCTTCGCAGAACAATATAACGGTACAGAAAATGTCGCTATCGTTTCTATGGGTGACGGTGCGGTTAGACAAGGGGCACTTCATGAAACCTTTAACATGGCAATGATGTGGAAACTTCCGGTAATCTATATCATTGAGAATAACAACTATGCGATGGGAACAAGCGTTGAACGAACTACCAACGTTACCGATCTTTCTAAAATTGGTCTTTCGTATGAAATGCCTTCAAAAATTGTTAACGGCATGCGTCCAGAAGATGTGCATAATGCCATCGAAGAAGCAGCAAACAGAGCACGTCGCGGAGATGGTCCTACCCTACTGGACATCAGAACATACCGTTACAAAGGACACTCGATGTCAGACCCACAAAAATACCGCACGAAAGACGAAGTAAATGATTGGATGGAACAAGACCCAATCGACCATGTATTGTCCGTAATTAAATCAAATAAATGGCTTTCTGAAAAAGAATTAAGCGACATCGATGCATGGGTTAAAAATGAAGTAGACGAGAGCGTTACCTTCGCTGAGAACTCACCTTATCCGGAGGCAGAAGAACTTTATAAAGACGTTTATGTTCAAGCAGATTATCCATACATTAAAGAATATTAATACTATAAGCAATGGCTGAAGTAATTTACATGCCCAAATTAAGTGATACCATGACCGAAGGAGTTGTGGCATCTTGGTTAAAAAACGTGGGCGATGCTGTGAAATCCGGCGAGTTATTGGCAGAAATCGAAACCGATAAAGCCACCATGGAATTTGAATCGTTCTATGACGGAGTATTGTTACACATCGGTGTAGAAACAGGCAAAGCGGCTCCAGTTAACGCCTTATTAGCGATTATTGGTCAAGCCGGTGAAGACATTTCTTCCTTGCTAAATGCAGCTCCAGCCGCAGAACCAGCGAAAACTGAAGAAGTTAAGCCTGCCCCAGCAGTTGAAACACCAGCACCAAAAGCTACTCCAGCCCCTGCTGCCGTTCCTGTTAGTGCACCAAAAACCACTCCTAAACCAGCCGTAAATAACGACCGTGTCTATGCTTCACCGCTCGCTAAAAAACTGGCAGAGGAAAAAGGAATTGATTTACAATATGTTGCAGGTTCTGGAGAAAATGGCAGAATCGTAAAACGTGATGTTGATCACTACATGCCACATCCGAACGGTGTTTCTGCATCCGCCGGTAATTCAGGGGGATTAACTACGGAAACCTATACCGATGAGCCTATTTCTCAAATGAGAAAAACTATTGCTCGTAGACTTGCAGAAAGTAAATTTACTGCACCGCATTTTTATCTTACCTTGGATATCGACATGGATAATGCCATGGCTTTCCGTACTTCAGTCAACGCCACAGAGGGATACAAAATTTCTTTCAACGATATCGTAGTAAAAGCGGTGGCCCTATCCTTACGAAAACATCCAACCGTAAACTCTTCTTGGATGGGCGACTTCATCCGCAGAAACCAACACGTTAATATTGGTGTGGCTGTAGCAGTAGAAGACGGTCTATTGGTGCCTGTAGTTCGCTTCGCTGATACCAAAGGCTTTATGCAAATTTCTGCAGAAGTTAAAGATTTTGCAGGTCGCGCTAAAGAGAAAAAACTACAACCTGCAGATTGGGAAGGAAATACCTTTACCATCTCCAATCTTGGTATGTTTGGTATTGAGTCCTTTACGGCAATTGTGAATCCACCTGATAGTTGTATTTTAGCTGTTGGAGGCATCAAGGAAGTTCCTGTAGTAAAGAATGGGCAAGTTGTCCCTGGCAATGTAATGAAAGTAACATTATCTTGTGACCATCGCGTGGTAGACGGTGCAAGCGGTTCAGCGTTCTTACAAACATTCAAAAGCTACATGGAAAATCCAGTTTCGATGCTCCTTTGAGTAAGCGAATGGATGTATGCCTAACCTAAGATTACTACCCCTACTTTTCACATGTTGCGCGACGCTTTCGTTGTGGAGCCAGGCGACTATTCGAGTTACAGTACTCTCGGTTCAAGTTGGTATTTTTCAAGATTGTGACGGGCTTTTCTTTGGGAATTCAGACTTTGTATGGGAATTCACTGGAACGGATAACACCGTTGGATATTCCAATAACAATCCTGCCCTTTTCGGAATTTTTGGCTTTAATTATGCCTACAAAAACAACGACAACGGTCCCTATACGATGAGTACACCCAACGGGAATTTCTCGCCAAATAATGGCCTTTTCTTCGATCACGACTACCTCTGTCCAACAAATGTCCCTACTACCATTAATTTAGCCTGGGAAGCCTACGAAAATGATGATGTGGGTAATTATGACGTGTTTGGCTTAAACGACGGTCAAACCAACTTACAAAACGTTGCCATGCCAGTTCCAGCCGCGGCAGGTTCCTTGTTTTATACATTCACGGCCAATTCCGTAGACCCGGGATGCAACCAAAACTACACCGTTAATTTACGGGTGGACCGAATTCCCATCGTGGTTAATTACATGCAGGATAATATCTGCAACGCAAACAGTTTAACACTGAACACAACCTACACCTTCGGGTGGTGTCCTGGTACACTAGAACCCAACGAACCCGCTGCAAATGACGTACAAAACGCCGGATCCTTATGGTCAAAATTCATTGCTCCACCCTCCGGAAGCGTGGAAATCACCTCGGATTTAGCAGGTACGCAAATTGGAACCTATTTTCAAATTTATCATGCGGCTGATCAAGGTAATTGTACCGATGGGATTCATGCGGTGACAGGCGCACTGATTAAAAATAAATTTGAATACCTTTCGAACGTAGACTTTTCTGATGGCGTAGACTTACTTGGAATCGACCCCGAGGCTGAAATCACCTTGAATGCGTGCGACCCAATTCCGTTGATTTCCTATCAAAAGTTAATTCCAGGAGAAACCTATTATATTCAATTCACATCCGATCAAGTCAATGACAACGGATATTTTCAGCTCCGAGTGAATGGTTTGGGTGGAGGCGCACCTAATCTGGAAGATATTCCTTGTTTATCCACCACCGTACCTTATGGAACGGCCGCGATTTCTTCGGGTCAAAACAGTCCAGCAACCACGACCTTAAATTTTGGTTGTGCCTTTGACGGTGGGAATAATGCCGCAGAAACAGGACAAGCGCACAACAGTGCGAATCCGAACCAATACCACGCTTATGACTATCCGCATGCTGCTGTAGGAAACCCTGTGATGAATGAAAGTGTGTGGTTGAATTTTATTGCTCCACAGCAAGGCCGCATATCCTTTGAAGCAGATTATCAAAGTGCATTGTATGGAGAAAGCGCTGCTCTATTTGGCTATGACACATCGTTTGCGCCGGGAGTTCCTGGGGATTATTTATGCTCGAACCTCAAGTTTATCGATTCCGATGAAGGAGGAACCAATGGATTTCTTGGCGGTGACCCTAACGCGTTAATTCTTGCTCCGTGTTTAGAACCTGGTTATAAATATTTTGGTATGGTGGATCCTTCCGATGCCATTACACCCCTGAGTTCACAATCCATTAAAACTTGGGTGCATGACCCCAGTGTAGTGGATCCAAGTCAAAACCCTTCGGGGAATGATATCCTTTGCCTTACCATGCAAAACCCCTTATATCAAGTCCCTGTAATTCCTGCTGGAGTAACACCTCCGTTTCAAGCGGTAGCAGGTTCGAATGTGCTGGCCTGTCAAGAGTACTTAGCGGGTGAACCAAATGTGGATCCAAACCCGGCCAATTGTGCGAACCAAACCGTTTGGCATTACTTTGTGGCACCGGCATCGGGAGCGGTAGAAATAAGTTTACGTGCGTATATTGGTATGAACTTATTGCGCTTCAATATTTTTGAACTATTGAATGGAAATAGCTGCTATGGAGGGCTTGCCCCAGCTACATTCACCACCAATGGAACGCGCTACGATCCAGTAATTACGCCAGTGGTAAGCGGTGCTGCAACGCAAAATGGACTGCAAGTGTCCATGTGTTGTTTAGATTCTGGGACTGTATATGCAATTCAATTGGATGGCGGTTCGCCGGGTGATGAAGGACAATACATCATTGATTATGTGCATGAAATCGAGGCGGATGCTGGAGACATCGAAGTCACTGTTAGTAATGGTGAATATACCAATGTATTACTTGGGGATACGGTTCTGGTGTGTTACGGCAATACGCTTCAACCGAACATCATGCTCGACGGAATTGGAAATTCTACGCAACAACTTCCCGGGTGTCTATCGCCAGGCTATGTACTTCACAGCTATCCATCGGTGCCGGATCCAGTGTTTAATTCAGGTTTTACATACCTTGACTCCTTGCAGTCAAACGGCAGTTTTGTGCATAGCGGTAACGGGAGCGGTTCCTTTGGCAACCCAGTTTACAATACCGTGTATTACCTCTCTCCTGCTGGAGACTTACCCAATACGTGGGGAACCTTTAGCTGCCAAACCACCACGGTAGAAGAAGGGGTTCCCGTGGTATTCCTATCGCCTTTAGCGGCATCCAGTTCGTACAATAACAGCAATTGCACCCTAAGTTTTGCCTTAAACGGAGGGGTTTCTGCTTATTTGAATCAAGGATATGAATACACGATAACTAATCCATTAGGTGCGCTGGTTCAATCAGGAAGCGCAGTCCAAGGACAGTCCGTTTCCTATGTTGCGGCAATCCAAGGAACCTACACAATAACGATTCTGGATGAGCCCTGTCCCTTAACCTTGAGCATCGATGCTACCGGTTGTCAAAACCCGTGTGTACCGGTGACAGTTCCCGTTATGGTAACGATTTGTCAAGGAGACAGTATACTGCTGGGCGGAGCGATGCAGAACCTTGCAGGAACTTACACGGACTCCTTAATTTCCATGATGGGTTGCGATTCTGTAGTCTTGAGTACGCTCAATTTTCACCCGAATCCAAGTTATGGGTTTCAAAATACCACCTTATGTCAAGGCGATGTATTTTCCTTTAATGGAAATGAGTATACGGAAAATGGTCAATACCAAGATACGATTCAGAGCATTTATGGATGTGATAGCATTGTAACCACCAGCATCTTTGTGATCACTCCTGTGGTTGTAAATCAAGAAGTACACTTATGTCAGGGGACATCCTACACCTTTAATGGGAACACCTATACGCAGGAGGGCGTTTATTTTGATACGACCACTACAGTGAATGGCTGCGATTCGATCAACGTGTTGAGTTTATTTTTAAATGCAGCCTATGAAACCAGCATCATGGATACCGTATGTTTGGGAACGCCGTACATTTTCGGCATAGATACCATAAATACATCAGGCACCTATACCCTTCCCTTGGTGGCAGATAACGGCTGTGATTCTACGGTAACCTTAGATTTATTATTCTTGGATTGTTCGATGCTGACAATTTTTGCACCGAATTCATTTACTCCAGATGCCGATGGAACGAATGACTTATGGTACCCAATTTTACAAAACGTAAAGTCATATACCTATGCCATTTACAACCGATGGGGAGAGCGCATCTTCACGTCAACGGGTGATCCGTGGGATGGAACTTATAACGGAAATAAATGCCAGATGGGGGTGTATACGTACATCATTGATTGGATCGACAACGAGAATATTGGTCATCGCGTAACGGGAAGCATTACCTTGATTTTATAGTAAAAAAGTCTGAACCGGTCAAGGTTGAAGTCAAGAGCTAACGTGTTTATATAGGGTTTCAATAAGTAAAGTCTATTTACGTTAAAGGATTCCAAAAAACGCAATGGAAATAGAACTCATCAAAAACAGCATCCTCGAAGTACGAGGAAAGAAAGTCATCCTAGATTTTGAATTGGCAAAAATGTATCAAGTGGAAACACGGTCACTGAAACAGGCCGTTCGGCGAAACATCGAGCGATTTCTTGCTTTCGCGTAGCTTCAGCGAACCAAAGCCAACAGACTTTATGTTTGAATTAAGTGACGCCGAGTGGCAAACCTTGAGGTGCAAATTTAGCACCTCAAGTTGGGGAGGACCCCGATACGCCCCCTTTGCATTCACCGAACAAGGAATTGCCATGTTAAGTGGATTATTGAATTCCGAAATTGCCATAGAAATGAACATCTCCATCATGCGCGCTTTTGTGATGATGCGTCAATGGGCTTTAACGCACCAAGAATTAAGCAAGCGCCTGGATGCGTTGGAGAAACAATACGGTCAAAAATTCAAAGACATTGAGCAGGTATTGAATTTTCTAATTCAAAAAGACCAAAAGCAAGCGCAACAACAACAAAGAGATCGAATTGGATTTAAAAAATAGCGTGATTTATAATGCGCTAAATGCTCCATTAAGGTAACAATGGGTATTGTACTGTTGAGGCTATAAATCTGATCGCTATTTCACAATTTATAAATAGTTTTTCTATTTTTATGAAAGTTACCAATAGTATACTAATACAACACACAGATGCTCGCTTGAATTGCTTTTGTTAAGGTTATAAGTAAGTTAGCGGTAATTATTTGATTGACTCTTTAAGTGCTTCAGGTAACATTAACAAAAAAGGAAGACATCTATCCCAATATAAGGCATAGTAGTTATATCCCAAAGCAATGTTTTGGTAATAGTCAGGACGATTATCCCAATAATATTTTTCAGAATTAATTGACCAAGCAGACATTCCTAATTTTGACACTAAAAACCATTTTTCAAGCAATCGTGCAGACCGACCATTACCATCCATAAATGGGTGAATTTTTGCAGTGCATAAATGAATCATAGAAGCATAGTACAAAACATCTTTGTAAGACAAATCCCGTTTCAATAACTCTGAAATATCAGCAAACAACTTGCTTAATTCTTCATTCACAAATTGTGGCTCGACTGCTAAATAAACAGGTTTAAGTGATTTTGAATCGTGAACGCCAACTTGTTGCTTTCTGACTTTTCCTCGTAAATTAGCTGGCAATAATGTTTTAGCCGAAATTTCATGTGTTTTCAAGAAATTAGTTTTGTTCAGGTTGTTTTCAGAGGCAAACTTGTAAGCTTTTACTAAATCTTCAATCTCTTGCACTTCTTTTTTCTTTGGAAATGTTTTATTTCCTCTATTTCTAAAAAAGCTGTTTGCATCAAGAGAGTTACCCTCAATTTTAGACGAGTAAAGTGAAGAAGCTATCAGATAATATTCAAAATCATCAGTTGTAAATGTTGACTTTGACCTTAATTTATGAAATACCGCTAACCAATTAATTTTACACTTTGAAGAATAGCTATCAAGGTATTGGGATGATATAAATTTTAAGTGTTTTCCCATAGGATAAATTTACGATTTTAAATTATAACTACCGCTAACAGCACCTAAGCAAAAGCCCAAATCCAACCGCACAATGCCAACGCTATTTGTGCCTTCGCCTACACGCAAACCGTTATGGTAAATTGTGAGTCGAAAACTATAACCAACAATTATCAGACTGAATAGACTTTGGTTCAAGTCCACCACCGCCAACGAATTGCATAATTGATGAACCAAATCCACAGGGCAAAATCTCATCATTTACATTCAAGCAAATATCCGTTCCATTTACAAATTTGTAACGTTTGCCTTTAACTTTTATTCCATCTATTTCGGTTTTCTCAGACCGACTGAATTTACAATCATTTTCACCTTTATATTCGGGATCAAGTCGTTTTTTTTGCTCTTTATTCAGATGTAATTTTGCAGGTTGGGTAAATAAATATGCTAAATAACCACTTGAAAATATGAATGGAATGAATGCTGCTGCCGCTAAGTTTCCTTTCCCGTTTCTATATAAGTAAGCAGACAATAACGCACTTCCTGACATAACAAGAAATGTTTTTGAATAACGATCTTTTGTAAACATAGTTTATTAGTTAATTAAATACAATTTTAGAAAATTTACTAAGCAATAAAAGTATTGTTAATAAAAATATACTTTATTCGATATTGTTGTTACTTCTTTTAAATTTATAATAAAAAATTACAACGCACCATAACAGCGTACTAGCGCCATTTTTTCGAGTTGTTATGCTAATTGGTAAATTAGCAGTTGAAAGATGTAGCAAAAACATGCGCCTGCACTCGGACCGTTATGCCCAATAGTAAGACAAATTGTCACAAATTTTATTCGGTAAAGTATTTGTAATTTTAGTAGCAAAAAGAAAAAATGAAAAACAAAACAATAACAGCAATTTCGGCTGGGACGTCTTATTCAATGTTAAAGTTGACTGAATCAAGCGTGGACCCTTACACCCGCTCAGCAATAGGTTCAATTTTAGGGTTCACCTTAGCATTGAGCCCCAACAATAACTACCGATTTATAGGTATTGGGACGATGATAGCCGGAGCATTACAATTAATTGATGTTGCAAAAGGAGGTCGGTTAATTAAAAACCAATGCAATCAAAAAGTTTATATAATCGGTGAAAACAGCGGTTTATCTGTTCTTGAATATGGTCAAGTTCCATCAGGTAACATAGATGGCTTCTCATTCAAGGGATTAAATGGTGTCTTTAAACTGTCTGATGGTGTATATGCAAATATAAACTCAAATAATTCTATTCAATATACTCCTGGACTTGGTCGATTTATTAATCAAAATGTAAGGAATGGAGGATATAAAACAAAACATTGGGTTAATCAACAGACTGACCTTCGATGGAAGGAACTTTATGATAGATCAATTTAAATACTGGGCACAACAGCGCATAATCGCCAGTTGGGTTATGGGAGAAAATTTGAGCTCGCGGTCTTTTGGAAATTTCGTGGTGAAATGATAATTTTTCGGTCACAAACACCAACCAGCGCCAACACGCAAAACGTTAGTAACAAACTTAATCCTCATAGAATCAGTTAAATTAATAATCATGCAAATTAAAATCGCTTGTCCCGCATGTGAATGGGAACCAGACGGAGGCCCACATTGGTGTTGTACCTGTGGACATGAATGGAATACCTTTGAAACTTCAGGAAAATGCCCAGCTTGTTCTAAAACATGGGAGGACACACAATGTCCTGGACCTGGAGGACCCGGTGGCTGTGGGACTTGGTCGAAACACATTGATTGGTATAGAAATCTAGACACCGCGTTGAAACTAGCATTGGATAAAACTTCAGTTGCGCAACTCAATGACATTTAATCCCCCCACCATTCAAGCATACTTAAGCAATCTATCTGAACCGGATCGAATAATTTGTGATTGGCTGTTTGAAATCCTTAATCGCGAATTACCCATGGCCGAATCTAAAATTTGGCACCGTCACCCCGTTTGGTTTATCCAAGGCAATCCCATTGTAGGGTTCAGTAAACAAAAAAAAGGAATTCGATTGATGTTTTGGAGCGGAGCTGATTTTGAGGAAGAGGCGCTAAATGTGCGGGGGAACAAATTTAAAGACGCTTCCATTTTTTATACCGAAGTATCCGAAGTAAACCCTACCGCATTAACACAGTGGCTTCAAAAGGCAATTATAATTCAATGGGATTATAAGAACATCGTCAAACGAAAAGGTAAGCTAGAACGCATTATCACGTAGTTTGACTTTGTAGCTTTCAAGGACAAAACAAACCATTTTAACTTTTTTGTGGATTTTTATGCCGATTGGTACGAACCATGCCGTTCAAGTATAAAAGAATAAGCATAACACAAGGTTCCATGCTGAGATTCTATCTAAAAAATAGTTTGTAGACCACCGCAATTAAATAACTATCCCATTTTTCCGATTGCTTCAAATTACCTTAACATCTACTTGACGGTATATTCAAAAACTTTGGTTCTATTTGCAGATGAACTTTTGCTTTTATTCTTCCCTTTTAGTTTTTTTGCTCGGTTTATCCACGAACCTCACGGCACAAGATTCACGCAAGCATAAAGTACTTATTTTAGGCATCGACGGATGTCGGGTAGACGCGCTCCTCAAAGCGAATACGCCTACCATGGACTCCCTGCGTGAAAATGGCATCTTTTGCAGCACCAGCTGGCACCTGGGAAAGACCAAATCCGGTCCGGGCTGGTCTAGCATGCTCACCGGGGTGTGGGATAACAAACATGGGGTACACGACAACCGGTTCAGCGCTAATAATTTCAAGAAATTCCCTTATTTTCCGGCATATATCAAGGCTACGAATCCGAAACTCACATCGGCGATTGTTGTAAGTTGGAAAGCGCTCTACCGGATCGCACCAAAGCACGGTTGGGACAAAAGTTATACTGCCAAAACCGATGAACTTTGCATGCTCAAAGCCATGGAAGTATTAGAACGCACCAATCCCGATGTACTCATGCTGCATTTCGACCAAGTAGATTTCACAGGACATACTTCGGGATTCAACCCGGACAATGAAAAATACCTTCGAGCCATAGAAAACGTGGACCAACTTGTCACTACCTTTTTAGCGTACCTGAAAAGCAGGCCAGAATTCCCTGAAGAAGATTGGTTGATACTTTCAAGTACTGACCATGGTGGAATTGGCTTAAACCATTCCGGTAGCTCAGTGGAAGAACGTAAAATCTGGTGGCTCGCCTCCTCGCCTGCCCTTCCAAGCCTAGAAATTTCACTCGCTGACCCAGGATCGCTCTTTTATCCCGAACTCCCTCTAAACAAAACGCAACAATACCGTTATCCCTCTATTGTGGACATTGCTGCTACGGCCCTGGATCACCTTCTCCCCTCTTCTGCCATGGACTCTATAATCCTAGATGGTCGCTCGTGGTTGGATTTTAATACAAGCAGGTTTCCTTTGGATTGGGGCACAATGACGCAAACAACCGAAAGAAATACAAGGATATATACCTTTGATCAGATGCACATCATTGCACCATTACCACCTTATACCTATGAAAAAAATTAAAGCCGTTATTTTCGATTGGGCCGGAACGCTAGTAGATTTTGGCAGCATTGCCCCCGTACAAGTTTTTGTTGAGGTATTCGCAGCACATGGCTTAGCAGTTACGACACAAGAAGTTCGTTCGCACATGGGTTTGGCAAAAAAAGACCACTTAAATGCCTTACTCCAAATGGACCGTATCGCAACCGCTTGGCAGGAAGTACATGGTACTGCCGCAGGAGTACAAGACGTAGATATCATGTACGAAGAACTCACCCCAAAACTTACGGAATTGGTATCCAAATTTGCCGCTCCCATCGATGGAATTCCAGAACTCTTACTTGCGCTTCGCTCGGAAGGAATAAAAATTGGCTCCACGACAGGTTATGTGGAGGAAATGATGGCTGAAATTCTTCCAATTGCAGAAGCACAGGGAATAAAAATCGATGCTGTAGTGAATTCATCCGAATGCCTCGAAGGTCGACCTAGCCCATTCATGATTTTTCGAAATATGGAGAAATTAGGTCTTTACCACGCCGATGAAATCATCAAAGTAGGTGACACCGTAGCCGATATGCATGAAGGCGTGAATGCTGGAACCTGGACCGTTGGCATCACCACCTCTGGTAATGAGATTGGGTTGAGCAAGGAGGCATGGGATGTTCTCAGCAAGGAAACGCAAGATAAATTAAAGAATCAAGCTGCCGATAGACTCATTGATTCGGGAGCCCATTTCGTCATCCACGATTTGCGAAATTTACCAAGCATTATTGAAGAGATTAATGCCATTCTAGAATACCCTGAAAACTAATTGTATTATGAGCTTTCCTTAATAAATGACGGGCAAGGTTAAGCCAACATCAAGAGATGTTTAATCCTTTTTTGAAGTGAGCTTCATTTCAATTTCCTTTATTAGATTCGCAAAAAATGACCCAGTGAAACACGTTCTACTTTCCCTATTCTTTATCGGCTTCTTGGCCAATGCTTACAGCCAATGCCAACCCGATCCTGCAATTACGAACATCTACCAACCGGTTGGCAACTTACCCCTTCCTCCGGATGGTTTATTGAAACCAAGCAATTTCTTTGCCTACCCTGGGCAAACTTTTAGTCAAGTCATTACGGCCCTTGCACCGCAGTCCACTACCGTAGCGAACCCCCTAGGATTCCCTCCAACAATTACCGTCACCATTAATTGGATTCGAGTAACAAGTATTAATAATCTACCTGCCTGGGTTTCTTACCAATGTGGTGGTCAACTCGACCCCTTAGACCCATGTAAAATGGCATACCCTACGTGGAGCTGCGTGAGCGCCTACGCAAATACAGCAAACGGAAAAGTACCAATGAATGAAGTACCAGGTACCATCTACAGCTTGGATGTAATCGTAGATGCCAATGTTTCTGTATTGGGAACCCAATCCAACTACAGCGGAGGAAGCATCAGTCTTTTCATTTTAGACAGCATGACCAACAGCCTTACCTTTAATCCTTGCGAAGGTGGAACCATTACCGCTAATCCTTTTGGAGGATTCAACGACCCCGGAGCCTTTGTTTACACTTGGAGCAATGGTGCGAGTTCTGAGAGCATTTCTAACGTACAAAGCGGTTGGTATAGTTGCACTGTACTCGACCAAGTTACTGGATGGACTGCCACCGATAGCATTTATGTAAACTCGACAATTACACCAATCACCATTTCAGATATCAACGTTACCCAACCTGCAGGAGGAAACAATGGCGCCATCATTTCAAGTGCCACCGGAGGAACCGGAAATTTAACCTATTCTTGGATAGGCCCTAATGGCTTTACGGCGCAGGGAACTTCAATTGCTAATTTGGCAGGAGGGACATACATCTTGACCGTTACAGATACTGCGGGTTGTTCGAAAACTAAAACCTACAACCTCAGCGGTGCAGGAATCCAGGACTTGACTTGGAGTGAAGGCATTCTGCTATACCCGAACCCGGCCAGTCGTAACCTTCACATCAAGGGAACCTCAGAATCTGAAGAAATTACAACGATTGCTATATTCCAGCTTGCGGGTGGAAAGGTTTATGAACACGTCGTTTCAAAACACACAGACAACATTTCATTGCATTTGCCAAAACTTGCCGCAGGCACATACGAAGTGCGCATCACACAAGGAAATCGATGTGCCACGAAAGAGCTCCATATTACCGAATAAGACATGCCATTAGCTCGATCCATGCCGTGGTCTTTTCCTTTTGCTCCGAAACTCTTTGTATTGGATATGGCGGGCACTACCGTGGACGGAACCTTTGAAGTGCACAAGCACCTTATTGCAGCGTTTCAATCCCAACACTTCAACATAGACCAACGCATGGCCTCGCTCTCGATTGCGGTACCTAAGCCCATAGGTATTGCCCGGATTTTGGACACCTATTTCTCGATTAAGGACCCTGAATTAACCGAAGCTATTCATGTAGTTTTCCTTCATGAAATTAATCGATATTATGCCACGGACGCCTCTGTGCGAGAAATGGAAGGAAGTACCCTGCTCTTCGAGTATTTAAGAAAAAACGGTATTGGCGTTTACTTGGACACCGGGTTTTCAAGGGCAACGGCCGATATTATTATTCATCGTTTGCATTGGTCAAAGCTCCTGAATGGTAGCATCTGTAGCGACGAAGTTTCAAACGGACGTCCCGATCCCGAAATGATTTATTGGGCCATGAAGCGACATGGTGTTCAAGATGCCTCAACCGTGGTAAAAGTTGGCGATACTCCTGCTGATATTCTTCAAGGAAAGGCTGCCGGATGCGGTGCAATACTTGGCATAAATTCCGGTACCTTTACAAAGGAAGAATTGATAGATGCAGGTGCAGACTTAGTTGTTCAACATCCTGGAGATATTCTCCAATTAATTAAAGCATGTTATGGTTGATTTAGTAATAATTGGAAGCGGCGTTATGGGGACTTTTCATGCCTACCATGCTGCGTTGGCGGGTAAAAAAGTAGTGGTACTTGAAAAGGACCTCCAACCCATGGAATCTTCTGTACGGAATTTTGGCCAAGTAGTCCCTTCTGGATTTGCTCCAGGAAGATGGCATCAATACGGTCGTTATTCCACTGCGCTGTACCAATCGCTGCAAGCAAAATACGATATTGGTATTCGGAATCTTGGTTCAGTGTACCTTGCCAACACCGAAGACGAGGCGCAGCTATTAGAAGAACTCAAGCAACAATTCGACACGGCGTCTTATCTCTCTATTCCCTTGTCTCAAGCACAAGTGCTTGAAAAATGGCCTGCTGTTAAATCGTCCTACGTGCGTAGCGCTTTGTATTTTCCTCAAGAAGTTTCCTCAGAATCTCGGAAAATGATCCATGCCTTGCACCGCAGTTTGCAGGAAACTATGAAAATCGAATTCCACTACCTCAGTGCTGTGCATGAAATCAACGACCTTGGTGAAAAGGTAAGAATCAAGACAAGCCGAGGGAAAACCTTTGAGGCTGCCACGTGTATCGTTTGCAACGGACGAGATTTCAAATACTTATATCCAGAGCTTTTCGAACAGGCCAATATCGAAATGGTAAAATTGAATATGATGGTCACCAAACCACTACCGGAAATATCACTTCCTGGGAATATCCTAACTGGGCTAACCATCCGAAGGTATGAGAGCTTTAAGGCCTTGCCAAGCTATGGTAAACTGGATCCAAGCCCTGTAAACCCCTTGACCGTGACTCATGGGATTCATATTCTGTTCAAGCAACGAACCGACGGAAGCATTGTTATTGGCGATTCTCATCATTATGCCGACGTAGCACAAAGCGACCAACTTGGTTTCGATTATGATGTGGAAGTTGGAAAAATCATTCTCGAAGAGGCAAAACAAATCTTAGCGCTTCCCTCTTGGGATTTGGCGCAGCAGTGGAATGGATTTTACGCACAGATGAAAGGCGATGAAGAAATCTTTGAAGCCCAGCCATCGACCAATATTTACATTGCTACGGCCATCGGTGGTAAAGGAATGACCGCCTCAGCAGGATATACCAAAGAACGAATTGAAAAATTATACCAGGTGGTATTGGACGATGCGCACCTCCAACCTCAATAGCCTCGATGATGAAAGCAACTATCCGAGTAACCCTTCTCATCTTCTTTTTTTCAAGTGCGTTATTTGCCCAAAAAGGAAGCCTAGAAGGAATTGTGAAAGATAATTCAGGTCCTATCCCCGGTGTAAAAGTAGTCTTAGAAAACACCGATTTTAAAGTTCTTACAGATCTTGAAGGACGTTTTATCTTCAGTAAAATCCCTGCAGGAACTTATACCTTATCTGTAAATTCTGCTGCCTACGACGAATTCAAAACCAGCGTATCCCTTGCAGATACGGAACATAAAACCCTCGAAACTATTCTCCTCAAATCTGGAACCACTAAGGAAGATGTCGTGATTTCCCGAACAGCGAAAACCTCAGAGCAAAAAGCATTGAATATGATGAAGAATGCCCAGAATGTGGTAACCATCGTTTCCGCGGATATCATTGCCAAACTTCCGAACAAAAATGCCTCTGACGTGGTGGCACGTGTACCAGGTGCATCTATTGTACGTAACAAAGGTGAGGGTAGCCACATATCCTTACGGGGCACACCGCTGGATTGGACCGCAACCTTTCTTAACGGGGATCGCTTACCGGTAGCGGATGAGGAAAATCCGACAAGATCTTTCGAATTTGAAATTCTTCCGGCGGACATGATCGAATACGTATTCGTTACCAAATCCACAACCCCGGATATGGAATCCGATCAAATAGGCGGTTGCATCAACTTTATTCCAAGAACCGTGATGCAACAAAAAACCTTTAAACTTAATGTCGCTGGAGGATACAACACCTTGGCACAAAAACCCATTGGCACGTTCAACTTCCTATACGGCAATGCATCCAAGAATAAAAAATTCAGCTATCTGATCAACGGTTCGAGCTATGCGCGCTATTACAATGCAGACGCGTTCAAAATGATTTACGGGAGCAATTTCAACCACAGCCTCAACCGTTATGAATTGCGAAAATATGAGGGAACCCGGGTGAATGTTGCTGGGAATGGTGCACTGGAATATAAAGCCACCGACAAAATTAAGGTAGGTACCCATTTTTTCTATAGCTTCATGCAAGACGACAAATACCAAAAGCGGCAAAGTTATAATTGGTATGAAGGTTCGGGACAACGGATCCGTCTACAAAACATTCATGGAAAATTAAACCGTCAACTATACGGGGGTGACGTTTATACTGAGATAAAAATTACGCCGTTGCTGAAAATGAATTTCAAAGTAGCCACCTACGATAACCAGTTTTGGTATGGAAAAGTACCTTACGCTAAAAAGGATCCTCGCAACGGCTATTTCATCACAGAATTCATCAGTCCACTTTTGGCGTTTACTGACCAATCCTACGTAAGCCTATATGGTCAAACGATTGACCCCAATGATCCAGGTGGGTTTCCCGCCAAACTCATCGGACCCGACGATCCCTACGGAAACGGGGACGACCCTAACAACATACAACCCCAATATGTTACTATTTTCGGCGGGCAGGCCCTTAAGGCGTCAGACTTTGAATTTTACCAGAGTTACACAGAAAAAAATCAAACCCGAGAGCGCGATGCGGTGGTAAGCCAATTGGACTTTGAGTATAAGCCCAGCTCCAAACTAACCTTGAAATGCGGAACAAAATTCAGAAACAAAATCGGGTACAGACACATCAGCAAGCACGAATGGTTCAAAGACTATTCGATTCCTGGCAACAACAATCCTTTCATATTAACCGATTTTCAACAGGAACCCTTTCACACGCATCCACAAGGATTCCTCGCGCCCCTTGGTGCCAATTACGAAGGGCAATTTTTCCCGTTTTTAGATCGGGATAATTTATCGTCGTTTTTAATCGATTCAGCCTACCTGCTTCGGGAAAAAGTAATGGATAAGCTAAACCAGGAATACCGACAATGGGTGGGTTCTAACTACGATTACAAAGAACTGCAATCCGGAACCTACCTTATGGGTGACCTCACTTTGGGGAAATTCAACATGGTTGGGGGCGTTCGTTTTGAATACACCCGATTTACTGAATCCTCCGACACCTTAACAGATGCCTTAGCATTTGATAGCCTAACTGGAAATCAGTACAATATACCCGAACGGCGTACCGTAACCCGAAGTTATAGCTTCTTTTTACCCTCTTTGAACATTACCTACCGTTTCAACGACATGAACAACTTCCGTGCAGCTTTCTCTGAAGGCATGAAGCGGCCAAATTTTGAGCAAACCAAACCGGGATTCGCGATGATAAAATACAATGATTTGGTTTACATCTTCGGTAACCCGGACCTAAAACCTACCTATGCTTATAACTACGACTTGGCCTACGAACATTTTTGGCCGGGCTTGGGGATGATTTCCGTGGCCGCATTTTACAAGGATGTGTACGATCATATTTTCACGGTAACCACCGCCGATATCGATCCTGCATCAGGAATAATGGTAAAAAAATACGAAAACGCTGCTCGTTCAAACGTCTTCGGAATGGAAATGACCCTTATCCGTAAATTCGATTTTCTACCGGGAATACTCGGAGGATTAGGCACCAATTCTAACATAACGCTCTCTGACTCACGAATGGAAATCCCTGGCAGACCCCGTGCTCAGAAAATGACTGAGCAAACGCCCTTGATTTACAATGTGGGACTCACCTACGAATACAAGCGATGGAATGCGCGTTTGGCCTTAAATTATATCGGCAAGCACTTAAAAGAAGTAAATTTGGCCTCCATCGTAGGCATCGGATTGCTACACATGGACGACGATTTCGACACCTACATCAACGAAATATATAACATGGACTTTCAGTGTTCTTATGCATGGAGTAAACATGGAAGCGTGTACCTTGAAGGCATGAACCTCCTGAATTTTGCAGAACGAAGGTACATTGGCAAGGAATGGCGAAACCTACGAACAGAATACTACGGACTTCGTTTTCAATTGGGAATCAGGTTGGATTTATGAAAATCTTGGGTTTCATATTTGCGTTCTTCCCCTTGCTTAATGCCTTGGCTCAAAGTACAGGAACCATTCATGGAAACGTTAAGGACAGTTTGCAGCCAATAGGAAAAATCCAACTTCTTCTCATGCCAATTCAGCGCATAGCGCAAACGGACTCCACGGGAACATTCCAATTCACAGCTATTCCATACGGCGATTACGAACTGCGCATTAACGACGCAGGTTATAAACCGTTCGTTCAACCCGTAAGCGTGCACGCATCGGAAATCCATATGGGTGACCTCTTACTTCAAACCAATGAGTCACGTCGTGAAGTTCGTATACAAAGACGGGCGAGACGCGAGGCTATGGATTTGTTGAAAATGAAAGAAAGCGTTCAGATTTTGACGATAAAATCGAAGGAAAGTCTCGACAAATTACCTAACAAAAGTGCTGCAGACCTGGCCTCGAGAATGCCAAGCGTCTTGTTATTTCGATCGAAAGGTGAAGGCAACATGGTATCGCTTCGAGGCACGCCTACCGATTGGACATCAGTCTTGGTGGATGGCGACCGCTTACCTGTGGCATGCGAAGACAACACAACACGTTCCTTTGAGTTTGAGGCATTTCCCTCCGATTTCGTAGGCGAAGTCGTGGAATTGCGTTCGGTTACCCCTGATCTAGAGTCCGATAACATCGGAGGAAGTTTGAATTTCTTAAGCTTGCAACCAACTGCGGAAAAACGCCTTCAGTTCGACGGATCTTTGGGCTTCAATTTTAAGGGAAACAAGCCTTCAGGTGATGCCAATATATTGTACAACAACCGAAGCAAAAATGAAAAATGGCAACTGCTTCTTAACGGCACCTATTTTGGACGAGCCTACGCAAGCGAAGCTATAAAAACCATCTTTGGCAGCAACTTAAACCATGGTGTAAATCGCTTGGAATTGCGTAAATACGATGGATTCCGTGCCACTTCTGGACTACAATTCGCCGTAAACTATCTTCCTTCGCCAAAATGGGAATGGAAAATCCATGGGTTTTGGGGCCGCATGACCGATGACAAACACATGAATAAAGTATCGTTCAATTGGTACGAGGACAATGGTCAACGCGTACGCCTACAAAATTGTTTTGGGCAAATGATTCGTCAAATTCAAGGAACTGCACTGAGTTTGGTAGTGAAACCAAAAACCAACATTACAGGAACGTTCCGCTTAGCTGGCTACCTGAATCAATTCAAAAACGGGCCAGTTCCATTTGCGAGAAACGACCCAAGGAATGGGTTTTTGGTTACAGAATTTCAAAGTCCCGCACTAAATTTCAACGATTTGGCCAAGGTTACAATATACGGTGAGCCCATCGACCCGAATGCACAAGACTATGCCTTACTGAAGCTCGTTGGGCCAGACAACCCTTATGGAAACGGCGATGACCCTTTAAGAATTTTTCCAAACTTCACTGGAACCCTTAAGGCATCGGACTTCGAATACACGGAAAGTTACACCGAAATCAACCGCACCAAGGAAACAGACCCAGTGGTATTCCGCAACGATTGGGAGGTATTGCTGAAGCCGAAATGGAACCTTCAGATGGGGGTGAAATACAGACTTAAAATTGGGGAACGAAGTTTATCGAAACACGAGTGGTTGAAAGATTTTACCAGTGGGAATTCTGCACCTATTCTGCTAAGTGATTTCAATACAGAACCGTTCCAAACCTCTTCCTCGGTGTTCCTCGGCCGTGAATTGGGAGATACCTATGCCCCATTTACGTACGATTTCTTATCAACAAATGCCTTACAAACCTTTCTGACCGATCAGGAAAATAACTTACGTGAAATTGCCATGACACCCTTGCATTATGCCTATTATGAATGGGTGGGCTCGCGCTACAAATATGAGGAGCAACAAAGCTCGGGCTATGCCATGGCCACCTATGCGGGAAAAAAAATTGCACTGCTTGCAGGGATTCGCGTCGAACATACCTATTTGCACCAATCATCAGACACCCTTACGTCCGAGATTGCTCTTGATACCGCAAGTAACACCTATTATAACGTTCCTGAATCTCGCTCGATTCGCAGGGCTTACCTCGGGCTCCTTCCCTCTGTGAATTTCAATTGTTACCTTACTAAGAAAAGCATCCTAAAATGGGCATTTTCAAGGACGATGCACCGTCCAAATTTTGAAGAAACCAAACCGGGTCATGCGGTAATACGGTATAACGAAATGATCTACACCTTTGGAAATCCTCTGCTTAAGCCCGTATTTTCCTACAATGCCGATCTTAGTTTTGAACATTACCAAAGTACAACAGGCTTGTTTTCTGCGGGAATATATTTCAAATACATCAAAGACCACATCTACACCTTATCCGCGTTGAACGTTGATCCGATGTCTGGAATTACTGTCCGGAAATATGGTAATGCCCCAAGCGCCTGGGTAGGAGGATTAGAACTGGTGTACAACCGTCAATTTGACTTTTTACCAGGCTTTGCCAAGAATTTTGGTATACGCTCCAACCTTACCTTGTCAGTTTCACGTATGAAAATCGAAGGGAGAACACAGCAAGCACTTACAAAAAACACACCCTTGCTATACAATGTGAATGTCTACTACGAAGGAAAAAAATTATCCTTCAATGCTGCGCTCCTCTACAGCAGCAGGTATGTGAATGAACTGAATCTTACGTATGTTAACGGAGAACTACTGCATAAAAATAGTGATTACGACACCTATACGAATCAAAATTATGCCTTGGAAGGATCCATTCAATACGTAATCAACGACCATTGGACCCTTGAGGGTCAATTCGCTAACCTCTTGAATTTCCCAGAACAGATGACCTTAGGCACTTCTTGGCGCTCGAGCTACGTCGAATATTATGGCACGAGGATCCAACTTGGTGTGCATTACGCATTGTAAAAGTTTCTGTAAATCAGATAGAAACGACTCTGAATATTTCAAATTAACTTAATATTTCGCTAACCGAAAGTAGGGTGTGTATTTGTAAGTTCGCTTAAAAAAATTTCATGCGAGTTATTCTACCTTTTATTGTTTTGCATTTTGTAGGCTTGGCCATAGCTCAAAACAACGTTGGACCAGGAAATTGCTTAGATTTCTCGGCAAATATCAACAATTCGAACCATATAAACCTCGGTGCTTTATCTTGGCTTAATACCAACGACTTCACCGTAGAGTGTTGGATGAAGGTAAATGCTGTGTTCGATGACGAAGCGTTTTTTAGCAACAAAAATTGGGCAAGCGGAAGCAATACAGGCCTCGTGTTTGATGTGCAGGACAACGGTGCAAATATGAAATTTAACTTTAAAGACCCATCAAACCCGAGAGTAGATTTAACGGTAGCTGTGGATGTGTTAAACCGCGATTGGTTTCACTTTGCGGGAACCTTCAAGCGCGGAGGTTATTTTGTGGTATACATCAACGGGGTTGCGAAAGATAGTTTAAATGTTTCCTCCATTACCGGTTCTTTTGCTAGCCAATACACCTATAAATTAGGTCAAGACGGAACAGGGAATTACACTTGGAATGGGGCTAATCCAAGATATAACGGGAAAATCGATGACTTCAGAATATGGAGTTTGGTACGCACGCCGCAACAGATCCGTGCGAACATGTGCCACTCGCTAGCGGGAACAGAACCAAATTTATATGCTTACTATACCTGCAATGAAAGCTATAACGGTTCCCTCAACGACCTTACCGCCAACAACAACGATGGCCAATGGGTAAATGGGGTAAATGCGAATTCGACCCTTTCTGGGGCGCCATTGGGGATTGCCTCCGTGCAAAAATACGGTGCAAGCCTAACCTCAGATTCCTTGTTCATTTCATCAGCTTCAGGGGAGTTTAAAGTAAAAAATTTCAACGGCATCACAGGTATCCATGTATACCATGTCGACAATGCGCCAACGTTAAGCGGTGGATTGAGCAACCTTCCTGGAAATACTAATTATTACGGGGTGTTCATTTGCGATACATCCGACAATGTAAGTTTTACTCAAAAATACGACTACACCGGATTTGCTGCAGCGATCAACGACGAGAACAACTTGGTGCTTTTCAACCGCACCAAAAATGATGTACAACCCTGGGCTAACGGCTTGCCCATTCAAAATATTGCACTTAACCAAATGACTAAATTAAATGTCAAAACACGCCGCGAATACATTTTGGGAAGTTCTAGCGGTTTACCTTGTCAAAGCACCGATTCGATTTATTTGGTGAATGCCACTACTACCTCTGCGAATGTAGGATGGCAAAGTGCCGGAAACCACTGGAATATCTTATGGGGAACACAAGGATTTAATTTGAACAACGGAACCTTAATTTCCAATACCACCAGCAATCCTTATAATTTCACTAATTTATCTTCTGGGGTAATTTATGAAATGTATGTACAGGATACCTGCCAGGGAAGCGGAGCTGGCATTTGGATCGGACCATTCAGTTTTACGGGGCAAGCGTGCCTTAACCCGAGCCAATTAGGTGCTATCAACATTACGGGCTCTTCGGCCACACTTACTTGGACAAATAACACGCCTTCTGCATCCGTCTTTGATATTCAGTGGGGATTACCCGGATTTACGCTAGGAACAGGTATTCCTGCGAACGGTGTTCAGCTCCCTTACATCCTTACAGGGCTTGGACCTAATACCAGTTATTCTTACTATGTCCGCACAGTTTGTGGCCAAAATAACACGAGCGGTTGGGAAGGACCTTACGTATTTACCACCTCAGACAATGCGGGAATCCTTGAAGCAAGTGCAGGATTAAGTATTTATCCTAATCCTTTTGTGAATTCCTTTACCCTTGCCTATGTGGGAGAAAAACCGCAATCCATCCTCCTTAGAAATGTGCTAGGTCAGGCGGTAGATTTTACGGTAGATTATTCCATAAATGGGCTAGCAACCCTCACTCTTTCGCCCTCTGAGCCGGGAATTTATTTTATGGAATTCATGCACCAAGGGTTGAAACAGGTAGTTACCTTGATGCATCAATAACAGTAGTCTTAATTTAGACATAACATTCGAAATCCCAAATAATTATACTTTTACCTAAAATCTAACTTATGAAAATTTTTATTCTATTTTTTGCTCTTTGCACTGCACTTTCTGCAGCCGCATCGCAACCCAGAAAAGTATTAATCATCGGTATCGATGGTGTTCGAACAGATGCCTTACAACAAGCCAATACGCCAAATATTGATGCCCTAATCGCTTCAGGCTTTTACACTTACGAATCATGGCATGAGGGAATCACTGTTTCCGGACCCTCTTGGTCGACAATCATGTGCGGTGTGGAATTTCCTAAACATGGGGTAACAAGCAATTCTTACTCTGGAAGCAATTATAATCAATATCCATATTTTACAAGAAGAGCAAAAGACTGTTTGCCAGATTTATACCAGGTTCAAATTGTGCAATGGGCACCGATGAGCGATAACGTATACAATGACGCTTGGGACCAAAAAATTAAAGTATGCGACGGTTGTGGCGCGAACAGTGTATCGGCAGCTCAAACGCAATTAGCAAATCCAAACCTTGACGTTTTGTTCGTGTACTTTGATGAGTGCGATTTAACAGGACATTCCATCGGATTCAATCCGGCAAATCCGACTTATATTAATGCGATTCAAACGGTGGACGGACACATTGGATCAATACTTAACGCCTTGTATAGCCGTCCAAACTACGCGAACGAAGATTGGGTTATTTTGTTAACTACAGATCACGGAGGTATCGGAACAGGGCACGGTGGAAATACCAATTCTGAGCGTAAGATCTGGTGGATCGGAAGCGGCAATAACCCGATTTCTAAGCAACTTACGAACGTGCAGGACCCAGGAAGCTACGCAATTGGTAACCACAACGCAGCGGTGGCCTTAAACAATCCTTCGCAAGCAGACATCGCTGCAACAGCTTTGGATCATTTATTCCGTGGGACCAACTGTAATCCTTCTGAACCGGCTTGGAACTTAGACGGAACTTCTTGGTTAGACTCTTTACATTCGGAAGCACCCGTAGGAATAGATGAAGCCTCCCAATCTGACGATATTAAATTGTTCCCCAATCCTGCAACCGACATCTTATCCTTGTGGTTTGAAAACGACAAAAACGATGAGGTAACCTATGTGATTTATGACATGAACGGAAGAGAAATGTTGAAAGAAAATGAAGTCACAATGATGAATTCCTATAAATTAAATGTGGATGTGCATGGCCTTCGCAAAGGAAATTACCTCCTCAAAATGCAACTCGGTGGACGATGTATCACCAAGCGATTCACCATGGATTAGATGGAAGCATTTTCGATTAATGCAACCGTTTCGTGGTGTGATTAACCAAAACCATGGGAGTAGCCGTTAAGGTAGCGGTCCAAATCGCTCAAAACCGGAACGGAGTGGCCATTATAACCCTTTTTCATGTCCTTTCTGAGCAAACATAAGCTTCTTTTCATTCTTTGGTCGTTTGCCGCAGCCTTCTTGGCCTATGCTTCCATGTATGCGTTCAGGAAACCTTTTAATGCGGCAACCTATGAAGGACAACTTGTTTGGGGACTTCCACTAAAAGGAGTCTTGGTGATAAGTCAAATCATTGGCTACATGGTATCAAAGTTCGTAGGGATTAAGGTCATTTCAGAACTTACTAAAGGCAAACGCATCCCCTTGATTTTGCTTTTAATTGGAATTGCCCATCTTGCCTTGTTCGGGTTTGCCGTGGTGCCCTTACCTTGGAAATTTTTACTCCTTTTTCTTAATGGAATCCCTTTGGGTATGGTGTGGGGAGTAATTTTCTCGTTTTTGGAAGGCCGAAGGCTCACGGAACTCATTGCGACAGGAATTGCCGTGGGCGCTATTGTCGCCTCAGGTCTTGTAAAATCTATAGCACGGATTCTTTTGGATAACACCGTATTTGATGTACCGCAGTTCTGGATGCCGTTTGCCGTTGGGTTGCTTTTTTTACCCTTGCTTTTATTGGCGGTTTGGATGCTTTCTAAGATTCCCCCGCCTGATTCCGAGGATATACGCCAAAAAACACGACGTCAACCTTTACAAAAAAAAGAACGACTTCAATTGTTGCACCGTTTCCTGCCGGGTATTGCCGGGCTTGTGTTTCTGTATGTTGCCCTCACCATATTTCGGGATTACCGAGATAATTATGCCGTAGAAATCTTGGAATACCACCGCTATTTCGAGGCCTCCCTTTTCGCCAACATGGAATTGGTTATTGCCGCCGTAGTACTGTTAACCTCTTCGCTTACGGTGTTATTTAAAAACAACGAGAAGGGCTTCAATTTTTGCCTTTCCTTGTTTGCGGGGGGATTCCTACTTATGCTTTTGTCGCTTGGCTTGTTCGAGGCAAAATTCATTTCAGCCTACTCGTTGATGCTGCTTTCAGGACTGGGTATGGCTATGGGATATGTTCCCTTTCAAATTGTGGTCTTAGAACGATTTATTGCCATGTTTCAGATCCACGGTAATGTAGGATTCCTTATGTATCTCGCGGACAGCTTAGGGTATTTGGGAAGCGTTGCATTGATTCTTTCGGAGGGAACAGGAATTGTAAGGGCAACGCATCACCAAATGTTTGAGTCCTTAATACTCATTTGCGGAACAGGAGGCTTGGCCCTTACCTGCTTTTCCTACATGTATTTCAAAAAAGCTTATCGAGCAAAATCCAATGCACTGAGGTTGCAATAAACATACTAAGAAAAACTTTCCTTCTTTTTAGTGAAAATTTGTACCTTCGGTCAGCAAATTTCGCCTATGAAAAAATTCCTACTCGCTATAATCCTTCTTCCTTCGCTCTTTTTCTCCCAAGCCACCATTCAAGTAAAAGTCCTTAGCGTCCAAACACTCTCCAATGTGGATTGCGATGGGATTTTCCTCGGAAACTCTGATTTCGTTTGGGAATTTACTGGAACCGACAACACCCTCGGTTTAACCAATAATAACCCAGCACTGTTTGGAATCTTCGGTTTTAATTACGGATATAAAAACAACGACAACGGAGCCTATACCATGAGCACTCCAGGAGGTACCTTCTCTCCGAATAGCGGCTTATTTTTCAACCACAATTACCTCTGTGTAAATGATGTACCAACAAGCATTAACCTCGCATGGGAAGCCTACGAAAACGATGACGCCGGAAATTATGATGTACTTGGATTAACCGACGGTCAAACCGGTCTTCAAAATGTTACGATGCCAGTTCCCGCAGCGGTTGGTATCTTAAATTATTCATTTACCGCAGCAAGTCAAGATGGAGGATGCGCCCAAGTTTATACCATCAATTTGCAAGTAGAACGCCTTCCCCTAGTGGTCAATTACATGCAAGACAACATTTGTGCTGCTCAGCAATTAACCTTGAACACTACCTATACCTTTGGGTTTTGTAACGCCACCCTAGAGCCCAATGAACCGGCCGCACAAGATGTGCAAAATGCAGGATCCCTTTGGGCGAAATTTGTTGCCCCAGCCACCGGAAGCGTTAACATAACCAGTGACTTGGGTGGTACGGATATCGGAACCTATTTCCAAATTTATCATGCAGCCGATGGTATGAATTGCACGGACGGCGTTCATGTGGTTACGGGTCAAACCGTTAAAAACAAGTTTGAATACCTTTCTCACATCGATTTTTCAGATGGTATAGACTTATTGGGCATTGATCCAGAAGCTGAAATCGTGCTTGATGCCTGTGACCCCATCCCCTTTATTTCCTATCAAAAACTAATTCCGGGACAAACCTATTACATTCAATTTACAGCCGACGGACCAAACGAACATGGATACTATCAACTTCGTGTTGATGGCTTGGGCGGTAATGCGCCGAACTTGGAAGACATCCCGTGCCTTTCTAATACCGTTAACTTTGGCACCAATGCGATTTCTTCAGCAAATAACAACGCGCCTACTACCAACCTCGCCTTTGGCTGCGCCCTAGACGGAGGAAATGCGGCAGGTGAAACCGGACAACAACATACCTCTGCGAATCCAACAGAATATCACGCATACGACTACCCACACGTTGGATTGGGTAACCCTTCCATGAATGAAAGTGTTTGGTTGAACTTTGTGGCCCCGAATTCTGGTCGAATTACCTTTGAAGGAGACTATCAAAGTGCCCTCTATGGCGAAAGCGCCGCCTTATTTGGTTATGACAAAGCCTTTGGACCTGGCGTTCCGAATGATTTCCTTTGTTCTAATTTGAAGTATATTACCTCCGATGAAGGGGGAACAAACAGCTTCCTTGGTGGTGACCCTTCTGCGATTGTTAACGGAACCTGTCTTGAACCAGGCTACAAATACTTCGGCATGATTGATCCTTCTGATGCGATTACACCATTAAGTACTCAAAATATAAATTCTTGGGTATTTGACCCAAGCGTAAGCGACCCCTCCAACAATGCGCCCGGAAATGACATTCTTTGCCTAACCTTGTTAGATACCTTGTATGAAGTTCCTGTAATTCCAGCAGGAACTAACCCAACGTTTCAAGCGGTAGCAGGGTCGAACGTTTTGGCGTGTAGAGAATATTTAGCAGGCGAACCTCCACTCCACCCGAACCAAGCGAATCGTGCCGATCAAACGGTATGGCATTATTTCGTAGGTCCCCCATCGGGCGCTGTAGAATTGAGCATTCGTGCCTACATCGGAATGAATTTATTGCGCTTCAATGTATTTGAACTATTGAATGGCACGAATTGTTACGGAGGGCTCGGACCAGCAACCTACACCGTTGACGGTACGCGTTACACCCCATCGATTACACCCTTGGTTTCAGGAACAGCGAACTACAACGGACATCAAGAAACCTTATGTTGTTTGGATTCAGGTAAGGTATACGCTATACAAATTGACGGCGGATCCCCAGGCGATGAAGGCCAATACATCATTGAATACATCAAAGAGCTAACCAGCGATGCAGGGGATATTTTTGCGAACAGTTCAAACGGAGGATATTCCGATGTGAATTTGGGTGACACCTTGTATGTCTGTTACGGGGATACAATTACTCCCGGAATTTTATCGAATGGTATTGGACAATCCACCGCATCTTTCCCAAGCTGTATAACTCCGGGCTATGTGCTACACCAAAGCAATCCAGTGCCGAATCCTGTTATGAATTCAGGGTTTACTTACATTGATTCTATTCAAGGGAATGGCGTATTTGTAAACAACGGAAATGGAAACGGCAGCTTTGGGAATCCACAATTCAACACCTTGTATTACCTCTCTCCTGCGGCAGATCAAGCGGCATCATGGGGTATGTTTGATTGCAGAACCGCGACCGTTGAACATGGAATCCCTGTGGTTTATTTACAATCGCTTACTGCGAACTTCAGTTACAATAACAATACTTGTACTGTGACATTTTCTGCGGCAGGAGGCATGAATGCATTTAGTGGTATGCCTTATTCTTATACCATTACTAATCCTCTAGGTGCTACTGCACAAGCGGGAACCGTCAATCAAAACCAAGTAATAACCTACACCGGAGCCATTGCTGGAAACTATACTGTTCAAATCGGCGATGGAGCGTGCACGCAAACCTATACCTTTGATGCTTCGGGTTGTTCAACCCCATGCTTACCAGTAACTGTAAATACCAACTTAACGGCTTGTGCAGGAACAAGCGTCGTCTTACAAGGCGCCACACAAACTCAAGCAGGTACCTACATTGATTCACTCTTAACGCCTTTAGGGTGCGACAGTGTGATCATAACACAACTTTCTTTTTCACAGCCGATTCCGCTAACACAGCAATCCATTAGCATTTGCTCAGGTGGAAGTTATACCATTAACGGAAATACCTACAGTCTTCCGGGTGCTTATTTAGATACCTTGAATTCTGTGAATGGGTGTGATAGTGTAATCTTAACAAATCTTCAATACAGCCCAACCCTAACTTCTATTGTAAATCAAAACATTTGTTCGGGTTCAAGTTATAATTTCAATGGAACACTCCTAAGTACTGAAGGAATATTTACTGATACCTTAAGTGCTACGGGCGGATGCGATTCTGTTGTAATTTTAGCCTTGTATATTGATCCCCCACTATCCACGAATGTGAATGCATCAATTTGTGAAGGGGAAAGCTACGCATTCAACGGAACGGACTTGACTGAAAGTGGTATTTATGTGGATACCCTGAGTACCGCATCGGGTTGTGATTCCTTGGTAATCCTTGAATTAGCTGTAACAACCTGTTCTGGAGATTTTGAAATCTCAAATATTCTCACACCCAACGGGGATGGTCAAAACGATACATGGAAGATTGATAATCCAAACCAAATATCAGGCTGTACCGTGAAAATATACAACCGTTGGGGTCAACCACTTTATGAAACCAGTGATTATCAGAATGAATGGGACGGAACAAAAAATAACGAACCACTCCCTGATGGTGTTTATTTCTATTCAATCGAATGTGGGGAAAAAAGCTACAAGGGAGCGATTAACTTATTACGACTTAAAAAATAACCCATGAAAAATAAACTCATCCTCGCTTTTGTGTTTGCTTTTACTGGGATGGTATCAGCACAACAAGTTCCGCAATCCTATTTGTACGGGTATAATTTGTTTTTAATCAATCCGGCGCTTTCAGGAACAACCAATTGTACTGAAATCAGCATGTCGCATCATAACCAATGGGTAAAACTGGAAGGGGCACCGATTACCAATCACTTGACCGTTTCCACTCGGCTAAGAAACCATTGGGGTGTGGGCGGACAATTCATGTTGGATAAGATCGGAATGTTACAACAAGTCTCTGCCCTTGGAAATATTTCCTATGGATTCTATTCCGGTCAACAATCCCTTCGCTTAGGCTTATCCTTGGGATACAACAATTATCGTGTAAATCCAAGCAATGCGGTGGCATTTGATTTGCTCGACCCCATCGTGAACGGTGGAAACCAAAGCGCAGGGGCGATAAGTTCAGATATCGGTATTGCATATAAATTAGGTGGATTTTATGTTTTTGGAAGTGTAAAACAACTCCTGAAAACCTATTCCAATTTTGGATATACCAACCTCCCCGGATACGTGCAACGGGCCCACTATATGATGGGTGCAGGGTATGACATTCCATTGAATAATACCTGGGAAATACGGCCAAATGTGTTGTTAAGAAGCATCAACAACGTGATGCAAGCGGACTTGAATATCGATGCAAACTACAAGTCATTTGTTTATTTTGGGGCTGGTTTTCGCTCCCAGGTTGGCTTAGTTGCTCGAGCAGGAATCACAGTAAAAGAAAAGTTCTTTTTTGGGTATGCCTATGAAGCACCGCTTGCGAACATTGCTTCGTACAGCAGTGGGTCTCATGAAGTGATGTTGAAAATGACGATTTGTCGTCCAGAACGCACGAAGGTTGTTAAGACAAAAATGGATACTATAATAAAAACCATTGAACGAATTGACACCGTGTTCATTACCCAAACCGAGCGCTTGGTTGATACGATCTATGTAGATAAACCGATTGAACCCTCGAAAACACCTGATAATGTTGGCGCCGTTTCTAAAACTATCTTGTTTGAATTTGATAAATCACTTGTGAAGAAAGAAAGCTATGGAGAATTAGAAAGCATAGTAAACTTGCTGGAAATGAATCCTGCATATAAACTCTCTTTAGAAGGCCACACGGATGCGGTAGGATCTGAAGCATATAATGTAGGCTTATCAAAGAACCGGGTAAATGCAGTACGGGATTTCTTAGTAATGAATGGCATTGCAGCAGATCGGATAATTATCCAGCATCATGGTGAAGGAAAACCGGTAGCTGCGAATGACAACGCGGATGGTCGAAAATCAAACCGACGCGTAGATGTACAAATTATACGTCCCTAATTGAATTTAACATGGAAATATGGAAAAGATAAACCCTAGAAAATAAAATGTATCTTGAATTCACTAACTTTGAGTTAAATCATTAAAATCAATCGTATGAAAAAATTGTTACTTAGTTTAGTTTTTGGAGCATCTATCGCTTCAATGAATGCACAAGTTCTTACCAATGGGGACTTCGAACAAGCGGCTACTCCGCTACTTCCTGGAGTTGCCACAGATTGTCCAGGATGGGGAATCGGTTTATACACCATGGAAACTGCGAATGCCTATGCAGGAAGTCAATCTGCGAAACTCATGACCATTGTGGATGCAGCGACAGCAGCAATTTTACAATGGCCATCGGATACAATCGCAGGATTAATGCAACAAGTAGTTACTGGTTCTTGGCCAAATGCAGGGTCGCTAACCTTAAATTTTGCTTATAACCACATCGTTTCAGCGGGAGATACGGCTATAGTGGCTTGTCAGTTTGTTGATACAATGGGTGCAGGTGGAAATGATGACGTATTACTTTTTCAAGCCATTGGCGCATTTGGAGGAAATTCAAACGGATGGCAAACCGCTTCTATTCCAATGGACCCGATTCCTGGTGGAATGGGAACCGCGAATAGTGTAATTGTACTAGCAACATCATCTATCGGTGCAGCATTTGGAACTGGAAATGGCATTCCTAACAGCACCTTGTGGTTAGACAACGTATCAATTGCTGGCGGTGCTAATGTAATTGAGTTGGCTGCATCAGTGAATGTATATCCTAATCCAACAAATGGTGCGTTGACATTTGATGCTTCTGAAGCGATTTCAGGTGTTGAAATCTATGGAATGGACGGTAAGTTAGCCTTGAGTGCAACTACAACAAACGTTGACATTACTTCCCTACCAAACGGAATCTATCACTACAGTGTAATGACTGTTTCAGGTAAGGTATTAAAAGGAAAAGTTTCTAAAATCTAAGAACCCCTTTTGAAAAAATTAAAGCTCGCTTCGGCGGGCTTTTTTTATGGGTTATAAATCCTTACCAAACGAATGAATGTCCCTGTGGTTCTCTTCGATTTTGTCCTTGATGAATTGAATAGATTTGGCCAGCATGAATAGATCCGGCGTAGCGTTTTTACCGAGCCATTCCCAACTGTCGTTTTCATGGTCTACCGCACGGCCAATATGAAACAATAATTCCATCTTGTGTGCCATCAACCACTGTTGCGCTTGCACCAATCCTTCTGCCGCATTTATCATGGCCATCAAGTGCGCATAGCCATTTTCCATTAACCAATCCCGAGAATCTTGAATGAGGTATATCGCATTCGTAGCATGAAATAAGGATTCATATCCATTTTCACGCAACCACAACTGAACCACTTTATCGCCGTCAATTGCTTTTACCCACAACAATATAATTGATGCCGGAAAGTTTATCGGCTTTAGCGGGACTGCCTTCATCTCAGGCGCAATCTCCTTATCCTTATCCTTCTTTTTCTTAAACCAATTCCACATAACTAAAAGAACCAACTGGCCACCAAAATCGCGGCGATTACACACACTAAATCCACTAACAACATGGTAGACAGGGTATACCGTGTATTCTTTACCTTAATGGCACCAAAATAAACAGCCACAACATAAAAGGTAGTTTCCGCGCTGCATTGGAAAATACAACTTAAACGTCCCGTAAAAGAATCCGGTCCATAAACACGCATGGCATCCAGCATGAATCCGCGTGAACCGCCACTGCTAAACGGACGCAACATCGCCACCGGAAGCGAATCGGTAATTTCTTTGGATAAACCAACTTGCGAGAAAACCCATGTAATGCCTTGACTAAGCAATTCGAACATCCCACTATTCCTGAACACTGAAATGGCCACCAACATTCCTAACACATATGGAAAAATCGTCACCGCCGTATTCATTCCATTTTTTGCACCCGTTACAAAGGAATCAAACACGGTAGTATTATTTGCTGCAAAACGTTTTTCCTTCCAAAACGCAAACCCCAAGGTTAATAGGATAATGCCAATTAACAATACCCCCGAAAAGTTTGACGTAAAATGGTTTTTTGCCATTAAATCCAGGGAACCAATGTAAAAAAGTAGACCCAACATCGCCGCAATGATACTAAAGACAACCGCAATTAGCAATCCACTCAATAAATTAACCCGTTGACGAATTCCAACAATTATTAAGGCCGCTATGGTTCCTATAAATGAGGTAATAATACACGGCAACATGACGTCCGCAGGATTGGTTGCGTGTTCTGCCGCCCGATAGCCTATGATCGACGTTGGAATCAAGGTTAAGCCCGCTGCATGCAAGCAAAGAAACATAATCTGTGCATCACTCGCCCTGTCTTTATCTGGGTTGATTTCCTGTAAACTTTCCATCGCTTTAAGCCCAAAGGGTGTGGCCGCAGAATCTAGTCCAAGAAAATTAGCCGCGAAATTCAAAGTCATATACGAAATACTCGGATGATTCTTAGGTACCGAAGGGAATACCTTAACAAAGAAGGGACTCAACCATTTCGCCAAGCCTTCCGCAGCTCCTGAGTCAATAAGTAACTGCATTAAGCCAGCAAAAAATGCTAAATAGGCAAGCAAGGGAAGAATGATATCCAAGATGGTAGACTTCGCCGTTGGAAGCAATCCGTCAGTTTTTTGGACGCCGCTATAAATTCGTACCTGACCCTCTGAATTCACATAGGTAGTGTCGGCATCTAACTCATTTACATTGAAAACGACGGTTCCTTCAGGACTATTTTTCAGCGTATCTTTAAGTGCTTTAGGCAGTTGAAACAAGTACTTTTCATCAATTAACACAGGATCATCTTTTATTCCATTGATTACTGAATCTATGCTATACTGCTGATTGAACGAAACTCCAACTAAGATAAAAACCAGGGAGGAGATAAATATAATGAGCCAAAATCTACTTAATACCATAGTAACGAAGTTCGCAGAAAAATCCGTTACCTAGCAATGCTAAACTCAAATGATATTAACATACGTTATTGAAAAGCGAGCAATCGAAGGAAAACGAACAATCTTGGTACTTTTGTGTTCAAAATAGCACTATGCAACAAGAATTTCACGCCTCCTCTACGCGAGGGTTTGCTGATCACGGATGGTTAAAAGCTAAGCATTCATTCAGTTTCGCCTCATGGTTTAATCGATACCGCATGCATTTCGGTGCGTTGCGTGTACTCAACGACGACATTGTTGCTCCAGGAATGGGTTTTGGAAAACACCCCCACGACAACATGGAAATTATAACCATTCCCTTAAAGGGCTCATTAAAACATGAGGACAGTATGGGCTTTTCAGAAGTGGTTCATGCCGGAGAAGTACAGGTAATGAGCGCTGGCACCGGAATTTACCACAGTGAATTTAATGCAAGTCAAACCGAAGAAATCAACTTATTTCAACTTTGGATCTTTCCAAACCAACAGGAAGTCACCCCCAGATATCAGCAATTGGGATATAATAACTCGGACATGAAAGATGCGTTCCTGCAGCTCGTTTCTCCGAACCCAGATGATGAAGGCTTGTGGATACACCAAAGCGCTTGGATACACATGATCGACATGTCGCCCAACACCACGCAAACCTATTCGCTTAAACATCCTGGAAATGGAGTTTACTTAATGAACATCGAAGGAGAAAAGGTAATCGCTAAGCAAACCCTTGGATCTCGCGATGCCCTTGGGGTGTGGGAAACCAACAGCGTAGAAATTCAAGCAAGCGAACAAGGTCGTTTGCTGCTCATTGAAGTACCCATGCAATTTTAATTATCATGATGAGTAAACAATTAATAGAAGCACTCGAATGGCGCTATGCCTGTAAGAAGTTTGATGCTGAAAAACACATATCCACTGCAGACCTAGACACCATTCTCTATTCCATTCAACTTACCCCTTCTTCCTATGGCCTACAACCAATCAAAGTATTGCTTATAGAATCAAAGGAACTGAGGGAACAAATCAAACCAATTGCTTGGAATCAGGCGCAAGTGGTGGATGCTTCACATTTGTTGGTTTTTTGTCATTACACAGCGATTACACCAGCAGCTGTGGATCAACACGTTGAATTAATGGCTCATACCAGAAATTTACCCCTAGAAAAACTACAAGGATTTGGCGCGCATGTAAAATCTTCGATTGAAAACATGAATGCAGACCACGTCAAACAATGGACTGGAAAACAAACGTATATTGCACTCGGACAGCTTTTATTGAGTTGTGCCCTCTTAAAAATAGATGCCACGCCCATGGAAGGATTCGATCGGGAAGCCCTCGATAAGCTGTTAGATTTGTCCAAGGATGGATTAAGCGCGTCCTTGCTTTGTCCTATTGGATATCGACATGCAGAGGATCCCTATATCGCATTAAAAAAGGTGAGAAAAACCAAAGAAACCTTATTCGAAAGGCGTTAATTCAACACGCACTCGTTAATAATCAATACAAAATCCCTGGCATTTAACGGCTTGGATTCAAATCAAATCCTTATTTTTGAGAGATGTTGAGAATTTGGTGTGTCGTATCGTTGCTTTTGTTTTGTTTATTTCCGATTCACGGACAAAACAGAATGTCCCTTGCTGACAAAAACGAAATAGGCATCATTTCAAATGACTTCAAAGACGGAATACTGGATAGCACTACCCTATCGTCTTATCCCATCAACTTAATTAACAATCGTTTTTACGTCTCATTTTTAGCTAAAATTAATCCTGAATTTGACAAGCTAAGCCTTACGAAATCGAACTATATTGTCGGGACTCCCATCCGAAATATAGTAAGTATCAAAGTTCCGATTGAAGCCAGCGAATACGTTTCCTCCTTACAAGGTGTAGATTATCTTGAATTAGCTGGAAAAGTCAACCATCAATTAGACAAAGCGGTGCATGACGTTCGAGCAGATAGTGTGCAGCAAGGCATTGGATTACCTCAAGGGTTCAAAGGTAAAAATGTATACATCGGGGTAACCGATTGGGGCTTCGATTACACCCACCCTGCTTTTTACGACAGTACCTTAAGCCAAACCCGCATCATTGCAGCCTGGGATCAGTTTAAAACCAGCGGACCTCATCCGCAAGGATTTAATTATGGAACCGAACATGTTGGAGCCAGTTCGCTCTTAGCCGCAGGAAGTGATACTGCAAATATTTACAGTTACAGTACCCATGGAACGCATGTCGCCTCTATTGCAGGCGGTTGTGGAGCAGGCACCGCTTTTCGAGGCGTTGCCTATGATGCGAATTTTCTGTTCGTTACATTTTTAGTAGATGAAGCTGCCGTGTTAGATGCGTGGGAATGGATGTATCAAAAATCCCAAGCTGCCGGAAAACGTCTGGTAATTAATATGAGTTGGGGCTTATATCATTTTGGCACTTTGGACGGAAATTCGTTGCTTAGTCAAGCGATTACCGCATACTCAGACCTTGGCGTTGTGTTTGTTAATTCCGCTGGAAATAACGGGAACGTAAATTTTCACCTTAAAAAAACCTTTAATAACGATCAACTGAATTCAAAAGTTGATTTTTATTCCTATGCCGCCAATGCAAACATGTGGGGTCAAAGCATCCATGCCTGGGGTGAGGTCGGACATTCCTTCTCGAATGGAATTGTTGTGAAGAACGCAAGCAATACAACCCTTGTTGAATCTCCGTTCTATAGTACTAATAACACTAACAATTACATTGACACCTTCTTAGTGACGGGAACAGATACGATTTTTTACAACATTGCAGCAGATTCAGCCCATCCATTGAATCAAAAACCTCAAATGCGCTTGCGTGTTAAATGCACGAATACTGCATTAAAAATCCTACTTAAATCGACCGCGATTGACGGAACTGTAAATTATTGGAATGTCACCGAATTAACCACCGATGTTGGAAACTGGGGCATGCCATTCTCCTATTCCGGAACTGGAACAACACCGGGAGATGCTGACCACGGTATTTCCGAACCTTCATGTTCAGATGATGTGATTAGTGTTGCTGCCTATGCTCCGTCGTATTTAACCCCGGGTGGGTCAAGTGTTGGCGGTGGATTAGCCAGTTTTTCTAGTCATGGTCCACGCTATGACGGGGTTATGAAACCTGACATTGCAGCGCCTGGCGTATCGATTTGCAGTGCTATTTCCTCGTATACAGATGCAGCATACACAACGATTGCCTCCGTAAGTTTCAACAATAAGACCTATGATTATGCAAAGTTTTCAGGAACTTCCATGTCTGGTCCTGTGGTTGCTGGGGTTTGTGCCTTAATTCTAGAAGCTAATCCGTGGCTTTCTGCGGCTCAAGTTAAACAACTCATAAAAGAAACCGCTCGTACAGATAATTTCACTGGAGTTATTCCTGCCTTAGGCAGTCCCTTGTGGGGTATGGGCAAATTAAATGCGTATGCTGCTGTTAAAGAGGCCTTGGCCTTAGTTGAAGTCCCAGAGAACAGCTTAGAAAATGCTTGGAATGTGTATCCGAATCCGGTTATTGAGCGATTACATTTTACCTTAGTGGATGAATTACCCAAAGAATGTACGGTGGTTGATGCGCAAGGCAAGTGTATTGTGCTTCCCATTCAAGATGAATTTTTGTCAGTTAAGCATCTAAAACCTGGTCAATATACCTTGCAACTGACCATTAATGGACAAATGCAATCAGCATCTTTCATAAAAGCTAATTAATGTCCCTCACGATTCGCACCATTGGTCGTTCAGAATTACATCTGGTAACGGAGCTTTCCGCTCAAATTTGGCCAATTGCGTATAAAGAAATTATCACACAGGAACAAATTAAATACATGCTAAATACCATGTATTCACAGGAAGCACTCGAACAAAACCTAAGCGATGGCCATGTTTTTTTAATCGCAGAGCGCGATGGAAAACCTGTTGGATATGCGGGGTATCAGGTGCACTTTCCCCACTTAGACTTTAGTAAACTACATAAACTTTACGTATTACCTGAATTACAACATTCGGGTGTCGGGGGTGCATTATTTGATTCGGTAGTGAAAGCCAGTAAGACTAAACGCTGCAAGCACCTCATCCTCCAAGTCAACAAGATTAATCCAGCCCGTCAGTTTTACCATAAAAAAGGAATGTACATCGACAAAGAGGCGGTCTTCGATATTGGAAATGGCTTCGTTATGGACGACTACATCATGCGCCTAGATTGGTGAAAATTAGTAACTTCGCACCATGTTGAAAATAGACATGCACACGCATATTCTCCCGAAAACGATGCCTAATTGGACAGAAAAATTCGGATATGGGAAATTCATTCACCTTGAATCTAATGCTGATGGCTCAGCAAACATGATGCAGGGCGGGAATTTCTTTCGCAGGATTGTAGAAAATTGTTGGGATGAATCGTTACGGATTAAAGAGTACGAACAATTTAACACACAAGTGCAGGTGGTTTGTACTATTCCGGTTATGTTCTCGTACTGGGCTAACCCAAAGGATTGTGCAGAGTTATCACGCTTTTTAAATGACCATATTGCTGAATTGGTTCAACAATATCCGAAACATTACATTGGCTTAGGAACTATACCAATGCAAGATACCGAAGAAGCAATTAAAGAGTTAGAACGGATTAAATCGCTTGGGTTAGTCGGTATTCAAATCGGATCTAACATCAACGATAAGAATCTTAGTGAAGACGAATTTTTCCCAATTTTTGAAGCGTGTAGTCGGCTTGGTCTAGCCGTCATGATTCACCCATGGCAGATGATGGGATTTGACAGCATGAAAAAATATTGGCTGCCTTGGTTGGTTGGGATGCCTGCGGAAACCTCTAGAGCGGCATGCTCCATGATATTTGGCGGGGTACTTGAGCGCTTACCGAAGTTACGGGTATGTTTTTCCCACGCCGGCGGATCGTTTTTACCAACACTCGGGCGCATTGAACATGGATTCAATTGCCGGCCAGATTTGGTTGCAATAGACAATCAAGTGAATCCGAGGGAATATGTAGGTAAATTTTGGGTTGATAGCATTACGCACGACATAGATGCTTTGAAATATATCCTGAACATGCAGGGATCAAAACGGGTGTGCCTTGGTTCGGATTATCCATTTCCACTGGGTGATTTAGAGATCGGTAAATTCATTGAAGAAAGCGACCTATCGAAAACCGAGATCGAAAATATTTTCTGTAATGCTACCTTGGAATGGTTGGAATTGGATATTAATATTTTCTTATGATTTGTGCGACTCGGATGGAGTCGGATTGGTATTTTTATCCATAACCGATATGGAAAGACAATCAAAAACACTACTAAATCGGAGGAAACAACCATTTATCCCAATAACCAAATACAAAAGAAACTCATCTAAATGGGTATTGCATTTGGGTTCATAGTAATCGGCCCTTCGACAAGCTCAGGGACCGCTTAATCTAGAAGGAAATCACTTAATTCAATAAAGTTAAAAATAGGTGCGGCCCCTGAGCTTGTCGAAGGGCGCACCCAGGAATAAAAGCTTTTATCTGGAAACACATTTCACCTTGTTTTTCACTACCTTCACCTTAACTTTAATCTCTTGTAAATCTTTACCTAAAAGTGTCACATGACCCATTTTACGGAAAGGTTTGGTGTGTGATTTACCGTACAAATGCACATAAACTCCGGATAGGGATAATACATCTTCGAGCCCTTCATACACTGCTGTTCCTTCATGTCCAGGTGCACCTAAGATATTTAGCATGGCTCCGGGAATAATCAAGCCTGTATCTCCCAACGGTAAATTCAAAATTGACCTTAAGTGCTGAGCAAACTGCGAGGTGTAACAACACTCAATGGTATGATGTCCTGAATTGTGCGGACGTGGAGCGATTTCATTGACCAACAACTCCCCGGTTTTGGTAAGAAAGAATTCTACTGCTAACAAGCCTACCATGTTTAACTTTGAAATCACCTGTGTAGCGATTTCCTGCGCCTTAGCTTCAATCGCTTTAGAAATAGCTGCTGGGGAGAACTGAAACTCGACCAAATTTGCTTCTGAATTGAATTCACATTCCACCGCATCAAAGGTCTTTACTTCACCAGCTTCATTCCGTGCAACAATCACAGATAATTCTTTTTCGAAGGGAATCATCGCTTCAATCACAGAGGGAGCCGTAAACCTCTTATCCCAATCCATTTGAGAACGTATAATTTTCACCCCTTTCCCGTCATACCCACCAACTCGCATTTTTTGAACAAACGGAAACTCCATTGGAGCCGTTAGTCCATTTGCATCGGTTATTAACTGAAAGTCAGCGGTTGGAATTTGATGCGTTTTGTAAAATTCTTTTTGTACCCCCTTATCTCGAATTAATTCAAGCACCCGAGGTTGCGGGTAAACTTTTTTTCCAAGTCCTTCCAATTCATATAACGCTTCAATCGACACATTTTCAATTTCAACAGTTATTAAGTCGAATGCTGCACCGAAATCAAGTACTGTTTGCTTATCGGTAATAGAACCGTTAGTATATCCATGAGCAATTTTGGCACAAGGTGCGTTTATATCATTTTCTAAACAATGAATTTCAACATCCAAGTCAATCGCTTCCTGAATCAACATTCGACCTAATTGTCCGCCACCTAGTAAGCCAATCTTTTTAATCATCCTAAATACCCAATTTATTACAAAGATAGCCATTCAAGCGCTTGTTATCCTATCTTGGTTTTTGCTTTTTTAGTACCTTTGCAATAATTACATGATGCAACATATTCAAATACACGATAAAACGTTCATTCCATATTTGAGTCAAACGGACATCCAAGAGGCCGTTGATATCTTAGCGCAGCGAATTAATACAGATTACCATGGGAAAGATTTAATCTTTCTATCTGTGTTAAATGGTTCGTTTATGTTTACATCAGATTTAATGAAAGGAATCACACTTCCTTGTGAAATTTCTTTTATGAAGGTCAGTTCCTACGCGGGAACGGAATCTACAGGACGTGTAGATGAATTAATTGGCTTAACCAGCGCCATAAAGGATCGGCATGTTATCATTATTGAAGACATTGTTGACACCGGAATCACGATAGATAAAGTAATCAAACTACTTACAATTCAAGAACCTTCCTCTATAGAAGTTTGTGCTACCTTGTTCAAGAAGGAGGCGCACCTCGGGCAACATCCACCAAAATATTATGGATTTGAGATCCCAAACAAATTTGTGGTTGGGTATGGTTTAGACTATGACCAACATGGCAGAAATTTACCAGCAATTTATCAAGTCAAATCTTAGAAACTCATGTTAAATATTGTATTATTTGGACCTCCAGGGGCAGGAAAAGGCACACAATCCGAACGACTAATCGAACGCTATGGATTAATTCATTTATCTACGGGTGATATCTTTCGGTACCATTTAAAAAATGAAACGGAATTAGGAAAACTTGCTCGAACTTTTATGGATCAAGGCCACCTTGTTCCTGACGAAGTTACAATCAACATGTTGAAAGACGAGGTATTGAAACAAACGGACCCCAAGGGTTTTATTTTCGATGGATTTCCTAGAACGAATCCGCAAGCTCATGCCCTTGACACCTTGTTAAAGGAATTAAACACCTCAATTACGGTAATGCTAGGATTGGAGGTTGAAGAAGAAGAACTTAAAGCTCGATTAACAAATCGTGCACTAAGCAGTGGACGAGCAGATGATGCCGACCCTGAAATAATTGCTAACCGAATTGCCGTATACAACCGTGAAACTGCACCTGTTAAGGAATTCTATGCAGCACAAAATAAATACATAGCAATTGATGGAATCGGCACAATAGATTCCATAACCGAGCGGCTGTATTCCGCAATAGATTCAAAAAAATAATGGCTTCAGACAATTTCGTTGATTACGTTAAAATCCATACTAAATCAGGTAACGGCGGAGGCGGTTCAACCCATTTTAGAAGAGAAAAATATATACCTAAGGGTGGCCCTGATGGCGGGGATGGCGGACGAGGAGGACATATTATTGTTCGAGGGAACAAACAACTCTGGACCCTACTCCATCTAAAATACAACAAGCACATCAAGGCGGACCATGGGGTGCACGGTTCTGGGCAATTAAAAACGGGTGCACAAGGGAAAGATAGTTATATTGAAGTCCCACTGGGAACGATAGCCAAAGATGCGGAGACGGGCGAGGTATTGTTTGAAATTACAGAGGACGGTGAAGAACGAATTATTGAACGTGGTGGACGTGGCGGACTTGGGAACAACCACTTTAAATCACCAACCAATCAAACACCTAGATTTGCACAACCCGGCGAATCCGGCATGGAAGGATGGAAGATCTTAGAATTAAAAATCCTTGCGGATGTTGGTTTAGTTGGATTTCCAAATGCTGGTAAAAGCACCTTACTATCCGTACTTTCTGCAGCTAAACCGGAAATTGGGGATTATCCATTTACCACACTAAGACCGAATTTAGGAATTGTATCATACCGCGACCATCGATCGTTTGTGATGGCAGACATTCCAGGAATTATTGAGGGGGCGCATGAAGGCAAGGGCCTCGGATTGCGATTCCTTCGACATATTGAACGAAATTCTGTGTTGTTATTCATGATTCCAGCAGATAGCGACGACATTAAAAAAGAATATAAGGTCTTATTAAAGGAGCTTAAAACCTATAATCCGGAATTAGTGCATAAGACGCGCATGCTAGCCATTACCAAAAGTGACATGTTGGATGAGCTAATGATGAAACAAATGACCAAATTACTACCGAAAGATCTCCCTGTTTGCTTTATCTCCGCAGTAGCTCAAACGGGATTGTCTGAGTTGAAAGATATGGTTTGGAAAGCCCTGACTGAATGATTGAATGGCTCGAGCATATAGATCAAGAACTTTTGCTCCTCATCAATGGTTGGCACTCCCCCCTATTCGACTTCATATGTTGGAACCTAAGTAAAGCCATCAGTTTAGTCCCGTTTTATGTGATAACCTTGTTTTTTCTCATCAAAGACTACTCGCTTAAAAAATCTTTGATGCTATTGGGTTTTATGTTAGTCACACTAAGCATCACAGACATTGTTTCAACGCAGGTCTTTAAAAAAGGAGTCAAGCGCTATCGGCCTTCTCATCACTTAACGGTGGGACCGAAAGTACATCTTTACGAAGAACGTCCCGGTGAATTTTATCGCGGTGGACAATATGGGTTCTTTTCATCTCACGCAGCGAATTTAGCTGGATTCATATGTTTTATTTATCCGTGGTTTGCTAGCAAGCGGAGGTATTGGAACTATACGCTACTTGGAATAGGTATCCTGGTTTGCTATAGCCGAATGTACCTAGGCGTTCATTATCCAAGTGATATTCTAGCTGGAATATTGTTTGGCGTATTGGTTGGATGGGGTATGCGATTAGTTTCAAGAAAGTTTATCTCTTTATGAATTGGATGCTTGTATTTATTGGTGGTGGAATAGGTAGTGTGTTACGCTACTTTATTTCGCAGCAACTCGTCCTTTCTAAATATTTTCCATGGGCTACCTTAGTAAGTAATGTCCTAGCAACGATAATTCTCGCATTGTTGGCAGTATACCTTAAATCAGGAGACAAACCGTCCTGGCTGCTCCCCTTGATTGGCGTTGGCTTTTGCGGGGGGTTCAGCACGTTCAGTACCTTTTCTGCCGAGAATGTTCAGTTGTTCGAGCAAGGACAATGGGCCCTGCTCGGGATAAACCTTACACTATCGGTGGGTGCGGGGTTTGGCGTATTCTTAATGGTGAGTCGGATTAACACCTCTAACTAATCAAATAGTTGCGCTGCATTTGTGTCAAAAAACCGAATGCGTTGTTTAACTGGACGCTCATTTAAATGTGGAGGAATCAAGCTAAATATGTCCGTAAATTCAATACGAAACTGCTCATAGGTTAAATTTAGATGCACCTCGTCAAATTGTAAGGCGTCTAATACGGTGTGAATAACTATTCTACGTTCCCAACCTATTTGTTTGTTGGCAAGTTGTATGGCGTACTGCACCAACCATTGCCAGTAAATTTCATCAAAGCCCACTTGAAAATACCTGTGAAACAAATAATAACTACGATATCTAATATGTGGGTATACGTGGATTTGGTCGAGCGAATCTTGGTTGACACGCAACTGAACATAAAGTCGATCGCTCAATGCATCCAATGCACTAACATTCTTAGTGAAGAAATAGTGCCTTAACAATAAACAATTGGCGAAGATATAATCTTGTAAATATTGCAATGATTCATTTGGACGAATGTTTTGAAGGTATAAATTTAATCCCTCTTCGTAATGTTCCAACTTAAACTGTGGATCTGCAAAGTATTCAAAAAAGGATTCTCTTACGATTGGGACCGCATAGAATTCTTTATAAAAGTCATTCGTTGATTCTGGATTTCGGTATAAGGCGGCATAAATTTCTTCTCCCAAGATCAATTTCTTTTCAAAAGAAACATCCGAAGGAAATTGATTGAAAAAACTCCTCAAGGCATCAAATGATTTTATTTGAATGCAGTGATATAAAATACTATAGGGCTCGGAATCAAATGAATCAGCAAATACTCCACTCTTTACTCTAAATTTACAAAGCTCATGCAGGTGACCCTCTAACTCAAGCCAAGAAGGGTATCCAATAAAATCAGCTATAATTTCTAAAGTTTGTAGGTACGGTGAATTGATGTTGTTTTCCCATAGAAAAAGCCTATATATGGTGCTTTCAGAAATCTTCTTTCCCGTCTTTTCAGTTATAACTAGGGACACTTGCTTACAATCCGGTTTGGTCTTAATCCGATAGCTTAAGGCATCTTCCAATTTCATTTTTAGTGCATTTAATACAGCTTGTGAAATACGGAACTTAGGTTTTGGCATTGAATGGTTTGTAAAAGTTAGAATTGTTATTTATGCAAAATAATAAATTTAAACAGACAATTGGGGTCACAAAAGGTTAAATTTGAGTAAAAACACATTTTACCCTTGTATCTCATAAATTTTGGTAATTTGTATTATACAATGCAGAGCACCTTA
>Ga0315899_10000425_pt1 | contig 50894 bp, 36 predicted proteins | sample LakEriMetagenome_2_FD_203518 | JGI IMG/M metagenome (GOLD analysis project Ga0315899, IMG submission 203518) | Freshwater fungal communities from buoy surface, Lake Erie, Ohio, United States - Buoy 4 MA112 | ecosystem: Environmental > Aquatic > Freshwater > Lake | place: USA: Lake Erie, Ohio...
GGTTTACGCAAACATTATTTAAATAATGTACAGAACTGGCCCCAACATAAGAGTAGAATATGTTTGAATAACCATGATGACTCAGAGGATTACGTACTAAATGCAGGGCAACGATTGATTTATACTGAGTTCAAGTATATGAATAGTATATTCAAAGATACTATATGGGAAGACACATTAAAGATTATTCCAGGGAAGATTGGACGTGCTAGAATAATGAATATGGGCCCAGCTAAGTTATTAACAATGCATAGAGATACTGAAGCACGGTGGCATATTGCGTTATTTACTGATCCTAGCTGTGTTGCATATGATTTAGAAACTAATCAAGCATTCCATATACCAAGTGACGGATACTTATATAAATTGAATGCAAGAAGATTACATACTGTGTTTAACAGTAGTAACAATGTAACCCGTACTCATTTAGTAGTGTGTGAATATGTATAAGAACTATTTTAAAATACATATTGGGGACAAAGAATTATTCAAAGATATATTGCCCAATACATCTTGGCAAGAGAAAGACATATTAGGTAAACTAATGGCTGACTATATCCCGTTAAGATTACATGAAATGATACCCGTTAGTGAGTATTATGAATGTAGATGGGATAGTATTGATAGTTACAATGAAGTTATCAATACTATTGAGTATAGTCAGATAATAAACAAGCTATTAGAGTATTCAGCTAACGTTGAGTGGTTTGAGTTTCTGCCAAGCTAAGTTTTCTACACTATTATCTCTTATTTCATAGTTTTCTAATGTGGGGTAGAGCCAAATATTATCTACTAGATTGTTCTTATCAAATGTATTGATAATATCTGCTACTTTAACAGGATCTATTTGTTTATGCATATACAGATAGATTGTAGTATAAACCTTTAAGCTATCAGTAAATCCGCTTTCAATCATTTTAGATAGTCCTATACCAGTATTAGTAGTATATCCCTCTAGACTCTCAATGGGCATTAACATGATAACTTTATTGCCTATAATGTCTTTAGTGTAGTCATCACCGATGTTACTGACAATTGTATAATCTATTTCATTTAGATTATTGCGTACAATGTTATTGTACTCACAGTTGTTGCCGATAAAGTTCATATTCCTTGTTCCATATTGAGTTGTATTCAGTATTTTTATAGTTCGTAAACCATGGACCACCGTCAGTATAATGTAAAGCTTTAGGTGTTCCGGTACAATACCCAACTAAGTGATTCCAAGCAGTGTCTATTGATCCTATATGTTTATCGTCTAACCATTTAAATTGATGTAGATAATTTGGTTCCATATTGTTTACGTCTATATTTCTATTTAATATGTGTTCACAGTTGAATAGAATAAGACTAGACCAATTCTTTCTAGGATAAGAATATTGTGTTTTGTTATCCATTTTAATTGATGTTTTTGGTGTGTAGGCGTGTTTGACTACCATAACAGCATAGTCGTTATTAACTGTGTTGAATAGTTCATTTACATCAGTTAAGAACAAGAAATCGCAGTCGCAGAACAATGCCCAGCCAGTATATTTATTAAGTAATGGCACCGTGAATCTAGTTAATGTAAATTCTGTACTAGCCTTATCGTCTATGGGCCTGGTGTAGATATGTTTGTCTCGTAGTTCCTGTTGAACTATGGGTAATACATTTACATTGCTATGTCGTAAGATGCTGTGTTTACATACTTCATAAACGTTATTAAGCCTAGAATCATATCCAACATATACGTTATTTGTCATCTACCACTATCCAGCCTAGTTTTAGTAAGTCTTCTCTAATTTCGTCTGTTACCGCACTTTCGGGAACAAAATTCTTACCTTGTATATAGTATTCTTGTTGTTCTTTAGTTAAGCTATTGAATTCATCGTCATCTAATATTTTACTATCTCTAATCCCAGAACAATACCAATCAATGTAATCACCCTTCTCTTGCATGTCGGCAATAATACCGCCGGCATGTCTCCAACTGCAACTCCATTTCTTTTCAGTCAGTATGGGCCATACATCATTCTTAGTAAAGTCATTGTTACACATAGAAGCATAAAGATGTTGTGCGTACACATTGTCTTTTTTGACTTTATCAACAATCCATTGAGTACTACGCAAGTCGTACTCCATGTTGTCTATTTTCCATTCATATGTTTCTTCAAGGTCAAGCTGCCGTTGATGAGAACTTTTATAAAAGTCAATCATTTCTTCTGCTGATTCCACAGTTTTCTCACCCAGTTTAACTTTCTCAACTAGATTTTTTATTTGAAATGTCCCACGTTCTTTGCTTCTTACTATCATTTTTTATAAATCTTACTATAGAATATATGGTTACCGATCTCTGCTACTTTACGATATGGCCAATTAGGTTGTACAGTGGTGTTATGAAAGAACAAGGTACTACGAGGTACAACATCTTTATACATACCCAGTACCATTACTTCATATGCTGTTTGTAACGATTTAATGTATCGTGCATCACGTTTATTGGGTGGTGCTTTGTTCTCACATACCCAACTAAACTGACAGATTTTCTTATTGTCTATATTTGTAACTTGATTGATTACTTTACATGGGTTAGCACCAAAGCCATGACGCACTCTGTTTAATACTACATGTGCTACGGCTGCTTGTCCTTTAAGTGGTTCACTGCCTGCTTCAAAGAATATGTTATTAGCCATGCATATTAGTTGTTTCATATCTACCATTTTGTTAGACAGAGAATTTTGCATGACGGGGACTACTGTTGTTTTGGGAAGTAATGTTCCAAGTAAAAGAATGGACATTACGATTAAAAACTTAAAGTTCTCTAATAGAGAAGTTTTCATATTATTCCTTTCGTTCATATAGTATACACTATATGTGATAAGTACACAACCTTAGTTTAACCGAATTTATAGGTTATCCCAGCAGTCGCAGTTACATCTAATAACATCATCGATTGCTTCTAAAGGTGTATAGATTGATGGTATCACAGTAGTTGGAGCATATGTATACACATCAAGATTTTCGGGTATTAAGTTAGTTTCAGGGCTACCAGCTAAACTTCCCGGTATAGCTACCCCTGTCAATTTTGGTATACCCAAATTGTTTACAAACGTAATCGATAGCTTATTGTCAATATCATTATCTAATATGCCGCCGGCTAACATAATACGTTGTGCGTTGCGAATTTCTCGCATTAATCCTATGATACTTCTACCACCAACGGTAGTAATGTCAGAGATTTTTTCCAATACATCAACACTCATTTCTGCTTGAGTTTCTGTTGCATATTGGTTAATCATATCTACAAAACTGTAGATATCAGCTAATGCGCCCACTGTATCCACTGATATAGTGTCGCTTCTAAGATCAATTTCTTTTTGAAGTTGTGTTCCTAGATCGTTCCATAATGTATTCAAGTATGCGGCATCAGTTGGGTTATTAGTCATGATAGCGGCTACTTCTGTATTTGCATCATTTATTAAACCTTGTAATGCTGTATATGGACCTGCAGTTAATAATAAACTATTAATGTTAGCATATATTGTTGTTAGGTTAGATGATTGTAGTTTAAGAATATATGTTTGTATCTCATCTAATTTGTATGCATTACCCACTAATGCACCAAAGAAGTCATACATAGTATACGTACCACTATCACCTGATCCATTTGCTATTTGTGCTAATGCAGGTGCTACAAGTGTTTGATTTGTTGGTACATCAGTATTATTAAGATTCAAGTCTTTCAATGTTTCCATATTAGCTACAACTTGTGCTAATTTTTGTACGTCCATTGAAGCAATATTTTTAATCTGTTGTATCGTTGTACTAAACGCATCACAGGCGGCTGCTATATCACTAGGAATAACATTGTTTAATCTTGTGCCATATGATAGTAATTGACTGTTTACTCCAGTGCCTTCATATATCAAATAGTATGTTTTACTATTAGTAGGTAAATCTATTGAGTTGTATTTAGGTACGGTCAATGTTGAGTAACTGTTGGGGAATATCTTAATAGGGTTTAACAAATCTGCAAGAGTGTTTAATCCTTTTGTTTGACAGTTTAAAGGTATCAATACATTTTCTAAGTCAGTACCCATTATAATCTTATATGCTGTATAGATTTTCTTTTGTTGTTCTATAGTAGCGGGTGTAGTAGCTGTTAGAATACTTAATATTTCAGGAGAGGTTAGTCCTGTAGCTAGTAAAGCCAATGATACAGCTTTAGTGAATGCGTTATTAGCTTGTAGAGTTAGTAGCAAGTCAGCCGGGTTACCAAACGTTGCTATTTTCTTTAAGTCTAAAGCACGACCTAAGTTAATTAGATCCTGTCCCCAATATATTGTAGATAGACTGACACCGGTAACGTCTCCGGTTACCAGATCATCCATGTTACTATATGCGCCTTTTAAGAAGTCTGCGCTATTGACCATGCTACTAATAACATCATTGTTGCTGTTTACATAGTTATGACATACCATATAGCTATTAACAAAGTCAGCATATGTTCCACCATTTGGGTGTAGTTCGTTATATGCTTGAATAGCTAATTGTGCAATAAATCCAAACTTATTATGAGTAGTAGATATTGATGTAGTGTAAGTAGTTGGTGGGGTATTACCTAATGCACGTATAGATCCTGCACCTATACTGATTAGATTATCATATGTACCTTGAGTTATACCTGATCCAATTTTGCCCTGTGCATATATTGCTGAGAGCATAAGATTTAGCAAGCAAGTTGCACCAACTATACTTCCATAACTATATGTAGTAGGTGGTGTATAACCACCGGCATAGTCAGAGCTATACTGACCCTGCTTGAATCCTATGCTTTGCATTAATGAGCTTAAAACATTAAGACTCAGTGGAGTTTGTTTACCTGCTAGACTCATGGGACGAATACATCAGGACTACCTTTTACGATACTATGACCGCAACTATTTCCTGACCCCACTCTGAGTACAGGTGAGCCTTCACAGAATACTGTTGGGCTACCTGATGTAGTAGTTGCGGCTCTATGAGGAGGGTGTGATCGACCCCATGGTGAGTGGGGTGTCATAGTACTAACGTGTAGTCCTACTTTGATACCATTAGCAAATACAGTAGAAGCACCTCTGACGATACCTCCACCTGCTTGATTCTGATCACCTACCCTACTCAATTTTGCCATATTAACCTAATATTAGTTTTTTATCAGGAATCTTAATTCCTGTTGTTGCTTCAATGTATTTCATCTTAATGCTATCTTCAGTCTCAGCATACATTGTAACGTTATTAGTATTTAGTCTGAATTCACCCTTCGGTTCTGCAGTAAATACGCTAGGAATCATTTGCATACCCTGTTGCATAGGTGCAATAGAGACTGGTTCTTCAATTTCAATAAAGTCTCCACCGGATTGGATAACTTTAGCGATAAGTTCTTCTCCTGAGTTAAGTTTAAATGTATATACTTGATTTTGTTTTAGTGTTATTTGCATTAATTGCTTTCTATTAGTTTTTGTTTAAGTTCGGTGAATCCACCGATCAATTCTCCATCTAAGAAGATTTGTGGTACTGTACGAGCAGTTGGCACTGCTTCTAATAATTCTTCTTTAGTGTATCCGTCACCGATCTTCTTTTCTTCAAATTCGATGCCTTTTTGTTTTAATAATGCCTTTGCTTGATCGCAATAAGGGCAGTGGTATTTACTCCATACGATTGCTTTCATATTACCTCTTATTTCCAAAAGAATAATATTGCTTTTAGTTTATCAATATACTTTTGTAAGTATTTTGTTTGAATGTCTTTTGCGTATTGTGGTTGAGAGAAGTTCCAACCTATAAATGCACCTACTACTATATAAAATAATGTTTCTAACATACCTTTTCTCCTTTATTGTTGTCCTAATAGTTTTTTCATTGTTCTTACGTGTACCCTATCTTTTTCTTTTTCTTCTTCAGGAAGTTGTTCATAAGGTACATGTTGTGCGGCATTGTAATCTTGTTTGGGATTACGTCTCATCCATTGAATGTGTATATATTCGCTAGCTTGTTCTTCATCATTAGGAAACTGTTTAACTGCTTCTAATGCGGCTTGACCGGCAGCTAAGTTTTCTTTCTGCCAATCAGGATGAATTTTGTTAAACGATTGATTGATATCACCTTCAGTACCATCACTATTCTTTTTAATTCTAGGCTTTGTACCGGTAGGATCATAATTCTTACGCCATTCTTCATGCGCTAAACTAGCAAATTTTGTGACTGGATCTTCATTAATTTGCATAGATTCATTAATCATGTTTAATTGTTTTCTAATATCTTTTTCTATCACAGTACTGGTAACTCCTCATAGTTAACTACATCTGACATAACGCCAATAACGTAGTTAGTAGATTCGTTTTCTTGTAACGCTGTTTGTTTCTTGTTAATGTTTACGTGCTTGTTGAACCATGGAATAGGACTAGACCTAGGATGATTCTCCGCATACTTAATACCTATTTCTTTTAGTTTAATAAATGCAGTATGGTCTACAAAGTCTTGTAAGATTTCTGCATTCAACCCAATGACTACACCTTTACTGAATAAGTATGTTGCCCATTCTTTTTCTTCTCTGATGACTTCCATATATAAACTATATACTTCTTTTTGCATTTCATTTGAAATTTGTACAAACTCGTTATCGTCTTTTGTAACATTATTAATTAACCATGCTGTCCATTCTGAGTGAAGCAACTCATCTTGCAGGATCAAAGAGATAATGTTTCCGTTACCAATGTAAATCTTGTTCTCTACCATAGCAAGACTTGTTGCAAAACTAACCATAAAGCGTAATGCTTCTAATGCATAACTTGCATGTAGAGCCATCCAAATAGCTTTTTTATGTTCGTGTAGGTCTACTTCTATCCCTAATTCTTTCTTACAGTTAAGTTGATGTAGTGCTTCATAGTGACGACCTATGTTAGCTGCCATTCCCACAATCTCTGTAGTATCATGTATCTTATTAAATTCTTCTTTAGGCACTCCGTATACATTACGAATGATGTGGCTATAACTCTTACTATGAATGCTTGTTTCAAAGAATCCCCAAGTAAGAGTTAACGCTTCGAGTTCCGGGATACTACACACAGGACCGAATACTTGGCTTGGGGCTCTACCTTGAATGCTATCAAGTGCCGTTTGACGTAACAGATTTGAAGTAAAAATATGTTTAATGGCATCACTTGATTCCTTATGGTCAATTTTATCTTTTGTCAGACTAATCTCTTCCGGTACCCAAAAGAAACCACGTGCTGTTTCTTCATACTTTTGTAATTTAGGATACTTTACTTCTTCGAATCTCTGTACTGTAACTGGGCCGGCTGGGTCCAAAAACATCTTACGTGACAGATAGTCTGTCTTTGTTGTTAAATTATATTGACTGGTGCTCATTTTTTACCTTTTGTTTGTATTTTATTTTCAAAAACATTAGGTGCTGCTACGGGGTGTTTCGCACATGCTTTTGGATCTCCCTGTCCTGCTTCAGTTAAGAAATCAACTCCTTTTTGAATTTGATTGATTGGGCATTTGCAACTAGCTGTTTGTGTTCCATTGATAGTTTTATCATATGTACATACCATACTCCAGCAATTTGTGCTACCGGCTGCTAACTCTCCAGGACATGATTGAACAGTGGCTCTAGTTGCACTCTTTGGCTTTTGTACAAAGTTACTTGCTTCTTGTGGATAGAATACTTTAGGTGCAAACAAACTCCATACGCTGTTAGCATCAGGGGCGGCACAACTACCCTTCATATTTCCACCTGTCAAATCAGCAATAGCCAAACCTTCAAGTACAGGACATGTACAACTTACTTCAGGCCATACTTGTCCGTCATTGGTTGTAATAGTTTTTCCAGTAGTTTTACAAGTAGAGGCTGCACATAGTGCATACTTACCGTTACACAATGCAATTTCTTGTGCTTGTGCATTACCGAATATAAAAAGTGATAAGATTAATAATAGTTTTTTCATGTTTTTCCTTTATAGAACGCAACTTTCGCAATATTCTTCATCTTCAATTGCATCTAATTTAATGAAGGGTATTACATTATTTTCTTCAGATAGAGCAGCCTTTGAACCCATTTTGTTAATCAAGCTGTAGTATACCGTTTTAATACCCCACTTATAAGCAAGCATTAAGTTCTTGCTAATCAATGTACCGGGTACTTTACCTTTATCAAAGAATGCAGGGTTATAGAATGTGTTAGTACTAATCGATTGGTCGATGTATGCTGCCAGTACTGCCGCAGTTTTTAAATATTCTACACAATCTTTTTGATCCCACATCAACTGATAGCGGTTCTTTAATCTTTTGTATTCTGGAACAACTTGTACAAAACTACCTGCTTTAGATTCTTTTACACTAATCATTTCCATTGGCATCTCAATGCCATTTGTTGAGTTTAATACTACTGAGCTAGATTCAACAGGTGCTATAGCCATTAGTGTAGCATTACGGATACCATGTTTCAGTAGTTTTTGACGAAGTAGTTCCCAATCCATACTAGGTGTAAAGTCTGTTAGTTCATCTACACCTTTGTTTCTACGTTCCCAGGGAAATATACCTTTGCCATAATATGTTTGTGCAGACTTCTCACAAGCACCTTTTTCTTCTGCTAACTCTACTGATGTTTCAGTTAGATAGAATGCCTGATGTTCCATCCAACGTTTAACTTCTGCTAGTGCTTCTTTCTCACCGTATTTGTAATTACGTTTTGCATGCCAGTAAGCTAAATTAGTAATACCAACTCCTAAAGGCTCAAAGTCTAGATTAGCTAGTTTACTTTGAACGCTCAAGAAGTCTTGGTAACTTAGGAGATTGCTTAGTGAACGTACTAATACTCTACAAGCCTTACGCATCTCTTGTGGTGTTCTAAATGCACCCCAGTTAATGCTACCCAATGTACATAGGGCTATGCGTCCTGTCTCGTCTTCAATTCGCTGAAAAGGCTTAGTAGGTAATAGTATCTCTTGGCACAAGTTACTTTGATAAATCGGATCAACGGTTGTATCAAACGGTCCTTGATTGATAACGTTATCAATGTTAACCATATAGATACGACCAGTATCTGTTCTTTCTTTAAGAATACCATTCTTAAAAATCTCTACTGCCGATATCGTTTTCTTTTTGATACCACGCTTGTGTTCGTACATAGTGTATAGTTTTTCAAACTCAGCACTATCTCTGTAATATGCTTCATATAGATCAGGTACTTCATGTGGATCAAACAATGTCATATTCTCATTGTTACGATAACGATTCCAGAACATCTTATTGACTACAACACTATAGTCCATTTGACGTACACGTGTTTCTTCTGTACCTTGATTGTTCTTCAATACAATTAAATCTTCAAACTGATAGTGCCATACTGGGAATGTAACTGTGCAACTTGCATTACGTACACCACCTTGACTGCAACTACGTAGATCACCAAACCATTTCTTCAAGAAAGGAATCATGCCTGTATGTTTGATTTCTCCGTTACGAATAGGTGAGCCTAGTGGGCGAATGCGCCCAATCTCTAATCCTATGCCAGCACGTTTGCTAGCATACTTTGCCATCATTTCACCAGCCGCAAAAATACTATCGAGAGTATCATCACTAGAAATAAGAACACAGGAACTAAACTGCTTGGTAGTAGTACCGAGACCAGCAAGAACTGGAGTAGCGAGGGTAAAATGACCATCGCTCGCACATTCATAATATTCTTTAACATATTTTAGTCTCTTTTCTATTGGTTCATTGTGGAATGCCGTTGCGGCTGCTATTGCATAACGAATCTGAGGAGTCTCATAAATTTGACCAGTAGCACGGTTCTGTACTAAGTACTTTTCTGCTAGTTGAGCGATAGCCGCATAGGTGTAATTTTCGTCCTTACTATGGTCTATAAACAAATCAATGATATCCCATTCCTCTTTAGTATACCATTTTAATAGTTCATCAGTGTACATACCTAATTCTATATTCTTTTTAACAATTTCATATAGCGCTGGAGGTGTGTAATTACCGTATACTTCTTTACGTAGCATAGAGACCTTTTGTCTACCTGCTACATATTGATAGTTAACGTTGTTAATGTCTGGGTTTTCTGTTTCATCAATCAAGTTTACCATTGCTTTAAGCAATAGTTCATCGATTGTTTTTGTGCTCATTCCATCATGTAATTCTATTTGAGCTTTGATTTCTATCATGCTAGGGCTTACGTTATCTATGCCTTTGCATCCAAAACTTACTTGTCTTTGTATTTTACTAATATCTAGTGGTACTATTTTGCCGTTACGTTTAACTACATTTATGTTGTTCATTTTTTACCTGTTATAATTTTTTATGCAATTCAGCAACGCTAATTCGGCGTTTGATTGTAAAATCTGTTGAATTTATATTTACTACCATATCGGGCCAGTAATTAAGTACATATTTTGCACTATCAACCAAGACTAATACTACATCTTCTCCACTTAAATCTGTTGCTTCTGCTATTTCAATGTCGGAAATTCCTATCAATAACAGAGTATAACACATTCCTAGTGCTCTTGCAACAGTACAATAGGTGTTTTCTACCAAAAGATCCCATGGTCCGGGCCACCGATCACTATCAAATAAATGCAAATGGTGATTGACTAATGGGGCATTTTGCCACCATTTGTCCACTTCTATACATTTAGTCTTAACATCACTATCTTCTAGTTTTTCTCTTAATTTGTACCAGTCGCTGAGCCTGGTATCATAATTCAATTGGAATACATTCATTAGATAACTACTTATCTAAATTAAAAATTAGTTGATGTTTTCTTGTTTCATATAACTATGTACCGTATCTAATGAGGAGCTAATAGCCATATGCATATCAATGTATACGTACATTCCACAACGTCCAATAAACGTATTCTTTGGATTCTCTATCTCTCTATACTTCTTATATAAATCTCTATACGTGTCAATCGGGTAATAACGTTCATTGTTGTTATCTTTGTAATCACATGGTTCTTCAAACGTCAAAGTAGTATTACCGGTCTTAATATTATTGGGTAACTTATTCCATTCAGTCATTCTAGTAAACGACCCATTATCAGTAAAGTTAACTACAGTAGTGGGCAACAAATTTGGTAACGGGAATGTTATAGAATGAAACTTGATAGACCTATATGGTAATTCTCCATGCACAAAATCATAATAAACATCAATGGGCATAGAGTTAAAGATATGGTCATAACTATTTTCCATACTTTTATCAAATAGGGTGTTTAACTTAACTGTTATATTAGGATGATTTAGTATGTTAGTGAATAAAGTAGTATATCCATGAGTAGGCAAGTATTGATATTCATCTCTAAAATATCTATCATCGTCATTATCTCTAGTACTAACTCTATTCAATACATCTTTGCTTAATGTTTTATAATGTTCTCCCCACATCTTTTTGCTATAGGGTTCAAAGAAAGTTCTATATACATCTTCTTTCTTAACTGTTTGCAATGTAGTTGTATTGACTGGAAACGGAACATATTTTCCGCTTTCTAGTAATGCCAATACATGATGTTCATAGAATGTCCATTCAGTAAACTTACTAACCCAATCAAATACTTTTTTATTGCTAGTATGAAATATGTGCGGACCATACTTGTGTATACGTAATCCATGCTCATTAATATAATCATATGCATTACCACCTATATGATCTCTGCTATCTATAACTGTTACAGTATAATCATTTTCAGCTAGTTCACGTGCGATAGTAGCTCCAGCAAAGCCAGCGCCTACTATTAAGATATTTTGTTTTGTTCCCATAATTCGTTTGCATCCGCTACATAAAAAGATATATCTTTAATTTGTCCCAAATGAATTGCCAGTGTTTTCATTGGCATTAGTATTTTAACATCTTGTTGTTGCCATATATGACTAATAGTATTACCTTCCCAATATCCATCTATTGTTCCTATGTCTAATAATGAATAGAAATTTTCTTTATACTTTTTAAACAGTGATACTGGAATCATAAACGATTCATGCGTAAACCATGTTGTCCTATAATATCTATCAGGACCTGGCAATACTAAACATTCTCTTACATATGTATCATTAAATTCATTAAATGGATGATAATATAATTGAGTAAAATCTTGTGGGAATATGCCAATTGAAACGTCAGGTGCGGTTATCTGTTGAAAATAGTCATATGCCTCTATCATCTTACTAATAGTATCAGTATAGTGCAAGTAATCATCTTCTACCAAATAAACCAACTCATCATCGGGTAGTTGACTAATATAGTCTAATGCTATTTTTAAACTATATCTAGATTTTTGTTTTATGTCTTTGAATGTAATGGATGGGTCTATTACAACATCATGAACTGATGCACCTTCATAAAACTCATGCACAAACTGTTTTGTTTCTACTGAAGAATCATCATCTATTACATGTAAGCTAAAGGCCTGACCGTAATGAGTTAATGAAGTTACTAGTGATTTATAGCACCGTTTTACACAATCATCTTTTTGAACAATACGATTACTTGCTATTGAGGCTTTATCACATGTTCTTAGTACTACATTCAACTTTTGCATTACTTCAAGCCTAAGATTTTACGAATACCTGTAGCACTGATAGCATGGGTTTTTTCATCAAATATTTCTTGTTCAATCTTATAACCAACATCACGCCCGTACGTAATATTGACGATGTTTGGTACAACTTGAATCTCATATTGCCCTTGATACAATGGATCCAAATCACGTTTAATAAATGACTTAACCTTTTCTATTTCAAATGGGTTACTACCTTGCCAGCCCTGACAGTCACGAATTTGAATAACAACTTGACCTGTTTTAGCAATAGCACGTTCAAACAAAGCACGATGACCTTCGTGCCATGGCTGCCAACGACCTAACATTTGTACAGTTTCTTTTTTCCAGTCAAATGTGGGTCTACGCCTATTGTCATGTAGATGTGCAAAAATGAATTCACTCCATTTTTCACTGTTTTGTTCTGTGATGCGAAAGTCATATACTTCAGGCTGGATAAATGCTTTGTTGGTATCTTCGTATCTACCTTCTTTAATTGTATCAACCCATATAGTCCAATCAGCTTTGAAATTATTACGCATCTCAACTAGTGGTGCAACAAAATCACATATTACATACTCTATGTCAGTCATTGCATCTGCTAGTTCACGCATACGCAAGCTTTGACGTATACGTCCTTCTTTGCTAAAGTCCCAATCATTATATTTTTTACGTACATCATCGGCATTGAGCCAAGCTACACGTTTGTTAGTTGTTTGTAGATGCCCAAGTAAATGTTGAGCCAGATGAGTTTTGCCTGAGCCCGGCAAGCCCATAATAAGAATACGCTGTGTCATGTTATCTCCGTTAGATATAAAAATATTTATAACAGAGATAACATGTCTGTATATTTTACATCAATGCGTCAACATCTTCATGTGTGGTTGCGGCATCAATTTCGGCTAATCGTGCTGTTAATGTTGTTTTGGCTGTAGTTATTGCAGTAATGTCAAATTCTTCAGATGGGTTAGCACTCATTTGAAGTCTCATTTGAGTTTGTACTACCTTTTGGAATTGTTCATTAGCTTGCCCAACTAATGTACCTTTACGTTCATCAACACTTAAATCACGTTTACCCCAAACAATTTCTGCTGGAGTTTTAGTAATATCAAAAGTGTGAGTTGTCATAATTTCACGGTTAGGTGTTAGGTCAGGAGTAACCTCAACTGCTTCACGCCATCCATCTTGTCCTACGGGAGGTGTAGTGTCCCAGCATTCTACTACTGCATCGGCTACTATTTTTACCCAATATCCTGTTTTAATTGCCATATTAATGTTCCTTTGTAGTATTTATTCTTCATCTAAGTGAGTTTCAGCAATAAATTTATTTATATCTGTATTGATGTCAGTAAAGACGGTTGTCCAATCTCCAAAAGTTTTTTGTCTATATAATCGTACACAACCATACCATTCAGTTGTATTACCGGGTTTAGCCCATAGATAGTATGGTAGGATAGGTACTATAATCCAAGTTGATACACCCATTGAAGCTGACAAATGTGCTATACTAGTACAAGAAGATATAACCAAATCACATGTACTGATTGCATAAGCTGTCTCTTCCCAGTGACTTAACGGAACTTCATTAATCCATTGTGGTCTATGTTCTGAACCCAAATCACGTTGTAATGATATAAATTCTACATCATCATTCTTAATTGCTTCAAAGAAGGGATTTGGTGGAAATATCCTATGTTGTTCATGTTCAAAGTCTGGGTTACCTTGCCAACGCACACCTATACGTAATTTCTTACCGTGTTTATTTCTAGTTCTAATGATATATGGATTGCCGTCGACATTTTTATATTCCATACCTAAGAACACAGGTGCAGACATACTAGGTAACCAGAAGTCGTGTACTACCCCAAATATAGCTTCGTGTTGAATTACTGCCACTACCCCCTTAACATTACGGAATAGTGTTGCAAGTTGTCCTGAGCAAGCTACAATAACTTCACATCCTCTATCAGCTATTTCTCTAGCAAATCTAACAGAATGAATTTGATCGCCTAATCCACCCTCAAGGTTTAGTAGTACAGTTCCTTTACTGAAACCATCCCATAACGGCATAGGTGATTTAGGTGGTTCGTTACCAAATACTTTTTCTAATCTGCCGCGATACAACAGTTTATGACCTTCTAGTAAATTGCCCTTCCACATCTCATACCAACCACGATTAAAAGCAGCACGATTATTCCAAGGTTCTTCTATTGCTAGCTTTTCCCCTATCTTGTTTCCTTCTTCAAAATTACCTACTATACCAGCCGCCAGTTGCAAATCTAAATCATGTATTGGACGACTGTTCGGTCCTTCTCCTAACCAGAATCTTGGTTGTACAAAATCTCTGTGATGTCTACCCAGCACTTGTTCTGCTTTTTGATTATGCTGTTTAGCTAATATAGGTTGAATGTCATGCAGACCTTTGACTTCCCAAACTTCTTCATCACGTTCTCGTAGACCTGTACCATCGATATTATTAAAATCATATCCATCAAAATCAGATAGTTCTAAGAAGTCATGTATTCTTTTTAATTGTTTTTTTGGATTGTTAATTAAGTCATCGTAATCAACAAACAGAATACATTCAGGTGCAAATCTATATCCAGACTCTAATAATTGATATGATTCTTTTATATGTTTAACCAAGTAGTCATTATGTATAAAGTCATTAATATCAGTTGGTTTAGCGACACGTACCATACTTGCTACACAATCAGGTACGTTTCTTACTGTAGCGATAATTTTTGGTTTATGCCCTAGAACTTGAGCCATAGTAGGGATGTTTACTGGGCTTACCCAGCCACGTGCTTTATCTAGTATAATTGGTTTATTGATATGAATATATTTTTCTTCGCAGATAGTTCTTAGAATTCGTTGAATTTCTTTTTTTTGATCTACTGTATCTTTAGTAGATGATTTGACTGGTAGAGAATCTGCCCAAGCACGTAGAGTACCAATCAACATGTCTAGTAACCCACTAGTAGAAGATGCATGGATATCAGGATGTTGATTTAGAATTCCAGCTAAAACAGTTGAACCACTTCGAGGTAGACCGGAAAGAAAGTATATATTTTTCATAGAGATATTTAGAACTATCCCTATATTACAAAATATTAATTGGGTGGATTCTTACCTAATGCTTCAAGTAACTTTGCTTTAAGCATACTATCTAATGGGACATTCTGATATATATAAGTTAATATACCACGTACTTGAGTATAACGTTCATCTTTATGAGTATGGTTAATAAACACTATACCACACGTTACATAGTTTTCTAAATCTTGTATTTTATAATAATGCGTTAATAGATACCACAATGTCCAACAGTTAGTTGGATTTGTCTCATACTCGTCCTTCAACATCTTTATATACAATTCAGGACGAGATTGTTTCTTGAAATCTTGGTCATGAATCAAGTAGATATCTTTGTTATATATCTCAACTTCATATCTATCTTTATGCTTGAACCAAAGATGTTCATATATGGGTTGTGCCCAAATATAATCATGCCTACGATGTATCTTGTTAGTTCCTAAAAAGTTAGGTGGACCAACTCTAACGTTTTCAGTATATAAATCTAGTCTATCGCATGAAATATTAGTAACAGTAGGATTTACTTCTATTGTCTTTTTCATTTCAGTCAATACGTTGATACTAAAATATTCATCTAAGTCAGGACTTAAACACCAATCTACATCAGTGGGAATCATATCTAAGTTATAGTTACGTGCTACATTGAATATCCATGGGGTAAATATCTTTTGTTCAATTATAAGATTACTATCTGTTTTTGCAGCCTCTTGAAACTTTTCCCAAGTCCCGTCTGTTGAACCGGTATCAAGTATAACTCTGTATGTAAGGTCTTTGGTATAATATAACCATTTCTCTACATATTGTAGCTCGTTTTTACATATTGTGTATGCCGCTGTTTTCATTCTTGTGTTTTGATAAATGCTGTTTGTGATCCGTCAGGGATATTTAATATGTTCAGTTTATGCCAGTTACATTGAATAAACATCTCTACCGCCATTCGTACACTCATCTGTGCTGATTGTGTACCGTTCTTATCTGTGTAACGCCAAGTAGTAGTATCATCACATAGAATAACTCCTCCTACATGTAGTATCTTCCAAGCTAATACTAAGTCAGTTAATACTTCACTTGCTTTGTGATCTCCGTCGATGTAGATAAACTCTGCTTTAACATTAGTGTTAATCAAATCCATCAAACCATCTGTACTAAATTTTGAAATATATGTTACATTCTTATGTTCGTTTGTTTCGAGGTTATCTAAAAAATTTTGTTTTACTACATTAAAATCTTCACTCATATCATTACTGCCGACATGAGGATCAATTGCGTAAATGTTAAGATTCTTATTGTATAGAGTAAGTTGGTCACTCATCCAAAATGTAGTAGAACCTTCGAACACACCCACTTCTACAATTGTGTTAGGTACACCATATGTTTGTACTAGATGACCAATGTTAACCATTGCACCCTTACCGCAATTGAAATCCATACTAAATTTGTACATTATTGCTTTCTATATATAACTATATTTTTTTCAGGATTAATATAGGGTGTTTCTTTGACCTTAGTCAAATGTTTCTCTATCTCAGTAAACACATTGAAGTTATCGTTATTCCAAATCACGTAACCTTTTTCATCTACATCACTAGGAACAAATCTGTTATCTTCATTTACTAAAACTAAGTATCCATTGGGTTTTAGCGTGTTGACTAAATTTTCTATCTCTTGTTTTGGATTCTCTACGTGCTGTAATACAAATACTGCTAGACACACATCTATTGAATTGTTGTCAGGTAGCTGTGATATTATTTTAAACTTACGTGGGTTACTGACATATAATGTAGCAAAAGTTTTCATGCTTTCGCTAATATCATAACCCAATACAGAACAATCAAACTTGTTTACAATATTTTTACTAACACGTCCCATGCCACAACCAAAGTCTAAAACAATCGATTCGTTAGTAATAATATTTTCGTTAGCTATTATATCAACTAAAAATTCAGTTTCTTTGCAAAACTTTTCTGGTTTGTCAGCCTCGAAACTAAGAACCACATTCATTGCTTGGGTGATTGTGGTTACATCAAATGTTTCTTTGATATATCTCATGTTACAAGTTTGTCGTTGCGTTCAGTAGTTCTACCGGTCAATGGTCTAGCAAGAATAGTTGTGTCTGTTGTTACATTAATATTTTTATCATAAGCAAACATGCCCTGATGTGTAATGTTGAACAAGTCTGCTCTCATCATAATATCTAATGGAGCACAAATTCCCATCTTCAATACATGAGCAATCAAGTTCTTTGCCATTAACGGATCGATTGCATATGCATGGGCACGACAGATAAACAGATAGTTAGGGCCTTCACTAGCATGCGGTGGAATAGTTGGATGTATTCCCCAGCCTTGCTCTGCCCATTCAGCACCACCTAGATAGCATATTGAGTTTACTGAATCATATGATGTAAACTTTTTAGTCATAATGCTATCATGTTCAAGTATAACAATAGGCTTATCGATCTTAGCACAATGAATCCACAAGCTGATATGACTTAATGCACAAGCAACTTCACCTCTAGTTAAGTAGTGGTCAGTAATCTTTAGCATTTTAATAACTGAATCACCTACACTATGATCGGGTACTGTGATTTCAGGGCCAATGCCATTAAAGGCATCCCACACTTTATATTGCATACCTGCATTCATACAACTGAGTTGACATCGTTTAGAATACCTCTCAGAAGATTCATTACCTTTTACAGTAATGATGTAAGCGTGTTCTACTTCAAAATCACGCTTGTAAAATAAATTAAGATTTGTGTCCATCTAGTGCCCGTTTAAATTCAGTATAGTCGATACGACCTGGTTTATGTACTTGAATTAACATTCTAGTTGATAATGCTACATTATTCAAGTGATTTAGGGCATGATTAAGTTCTTCTTGGGTGATGGTACCATTTGATAGGCGTTGTTGATATGGGTCAGTGTATTCAAACTGGACATCACATACTTCAATATCAATGTCTTCTTCAAATGCTAGTAATGAATCACTTTCACCTTTATTTGCTTTTTCAAACATATGACGTTTGTTAAACAAGTTAAACATAGCAACCGTAATTAAACGTTTGTGTGTTGGGTCATCTAATGCTGTATCGCATCTCCAATGTGGTGTTTGTATTTCCCAAACAGCACCGTTCTCGCTTACACGATATAGTTCTTTAATAACATCAATAAAGTCTCTACCAGTCTCACCCAGATGTTCTAAAATATCTTTAGCAACAACGTGTGAGTATTCATTGTCTTTCCACGGCCAGGGTAGAACGCTTAAATCAACATGTTCATCTGCATCAATGAATGTTGATTTGTCAACGTTAACAAAACCATCAAACTTTTTAAAGCCACAACCTAAGTTTAGTTTCTTAGTGATACGATCTTCATCTGGTTGATCGATATGTTTCAAGTTGAAACGTGCTTCTAGTGCAGTATAAAGACTTTGAAATGTTGGGTTCCATTTCTTAGGATCGGTTTGTCTAAAGATTTGTACGCACTTATAGTATGGACTTGTGTTAGAATCAGGTGAACCAGATGTCCAAGTATGGTATGGAAGAATAGGAACGATGACCCATGTTTCTTTACCCATTGCGGCTGCTAAGTGTGCAACGCTAGTACAAGATGAGATAACAATATCCATGTTAGCAATAGCTGCCATTGTATCTTCCCAACTTAACAAGAAATGTTGCAAGTCAGTTACATTCTCTGGCAATTGAATAATGTTATGATCCTTTTGCAAGCTATAAATTTGTAGTTCATCATACTTTGTTAAGTTAGTAATAAAGTTCTCTGGGAACTTTCTAAATTGTTGATGTTCAAACTTTGGATTACCCGCCCAACGAATACCAACTTTAATCTTTTCACTATTGACAAATGTTTTCCAAATTTCTGTACTATCTGGTTTAGCAGTTAAGTATGGACCATTAGGAAAGTCTGAGAACTCATGACCGGCTACCCAACCGGCACTAAAGCCCGGTACCCAAAAGTCATGAGGTACTGTATGTGCTTGATTGCGTAGTATAACTTGATCCACACCTTCAATACGTTCAAATACAGAAACTAGTTCAGGGGCACATGCAATGTATACTGCCTTTGCACCTTGCTTCTTAAAGCTAGTTGCAAAACGTGCGTGAATGATTTCATCTCCGTAACCACCTTCTAGTGATACAATGATAGATTTATTATTGATAGAATGTTTTTCTGGGTTAAAGATTGGTGCATCTGTTTTCAGAGGAGGGCTACCATATACATTTAAGAAACGTCCGTTCTCTAGTAATTGACAACCTTTTTTATAATCACCATCTTGAATTAAGAACCAGCCGCGGTTGAAGCAATGTCGCATCCAAATATCTTCAGTATTAACTCCTTTAGCATCTAGTATTTTTTTAGGGCCTATGTTTTCTAATTTGTCTGAAAGCTGTCTGGCCTCTTGATGTTTACCTTCCAATTGAAGTTTGAGCATCATGTCTATTTCGTGCATATTTTCTCCGTTGTATGTTTAATTTGGCAGTGCCGACGTTTTTGTCTATAAAACTGTAAAGTTATTTATAGACAAAACACTAGGTTGATTAATTTTACTTAGTAATACCGAAGTGGTTGTAACCATTTGATACTGTGCCAGCAGATATACCTACTGCAGTAATTATAGGTCTTATTGGACGGTTGTCATTGAATCCCCATTCATATAATACATTGTTAGGATCAACTAACAATGTATTATTAAAGTTAGCTGATACTTGTGTCCAAGATGATGAGCCAATTTGAGTAGGTATACTGTACATATTAGGTGGTACAAGTGATTGATTATTACCTATTTGTACCGGGCTTGATCTACTAATTCTATCGTTCACCCCAAGCTGTCCACTATTATTTAGACCCCATGTAGCCATTTTACCATCAACTATAATCAATCCTTGACTTGCATTATTACTAACGGATAATATTGGACTAACATAAGTACCTATTTGCACAGGGGCACTACGGGGTACCTGATCACCTAATCCAAGTTGACCACTAGCATTAATACCCCAACCAAATAAGTAACCATCACTACGTATACCTAATTGATATCCGTTTTGCGTTGAAATATTAGTCCAGCTATCAGATGTTGTAGGTAAGAATACTGGACTTAAGGCAGGTAATACGGAATAAATACCTAATTGACCTGTATTATTTCTTCCCCATGTGTACAATCCATATAATAAATCAAGACCTGTAGTAGAGTCGCGGCCGGCTGATACCATAGCCCAACTACTTGTACCAATTTGTACTGGACTACTACGATTTGAAGTATTAGCATCACCTATTTGTCCGTTTGAATTCAGTCCCCATGCAAATAACAATTTATCACTGCGTATTCCTGCCGTATGATTAAAACCAGAACTAACAGATGTCCAGCTAAATGCACCAAGTTGTACAGGGCTACTACGCCAACTTATATCATTTAATCCTAGCTCGCCAGAATTGTTTCCTCCCCAAACGTACAATAGTCCAGTTGAGGTAATTGCGGCTGCGTGGCTCCATCCTGCTGAAATAACACTCCAGCTACTACTACCGATCTGTACCGGACTACTTCTAGATAATTGTGCATTATCACCTATTTGACCATTAGTACCTAGACCCCACATAAACAATGCGCCATCACTTCTTATGGCTCCACGTCCTCTATTAGAAATACTGAGCCATGTACTACCCGTTGCAATTTGCACTGGACTATTTCTGGATATTACATTATTTTGTGCTAACTCACCATTTGTGTTTGCTCCCCAAGCAAATAGTCTATTAGTAGCATCAAGAGCCAAAAAGGTAGCAAGACCAAGTGTTGATGCTACTGCTATCCAACTACTTGTACCAACTTGTACTGGACTACTTCTGTTAACTGAATCACCTAATCCCAGTTGACCTACTGCATTATCACCCCAACTCCATAATGTACCATCACTACGTATTGCAGCCATTGATGAAGTGCCGACAGATACCTGAGTCCAACTACTTGTACCAACTTGTACTGGACTACTACGATGTACTAGGTCATTTAAACCTAGCTCGCCAGAATTGTTTTGGCCCCACATAAATAGCGCACCATCACTACGAATGGCTGCACTTGTAAGGCTATTTATATTAACTTGACTCCAGCTAAACGCAGCTGGTTTACTTGTATTGGTTAAGTAAGTTTGTTGTATTTGGGCACTAGTAAATGAGTTAACTTGTACAGGGCTACTTCTATGAATTACTGATCTATCACCTAGTTGACCATTAGAGTTGCCACCCCAAGTAAACAATAAATTGTTTGAATTAATAGCTCCTACGGTAGAACCACCTGCACTAACCATAGTCCAGCTTGCACCAATTTGTACTGGACTACTTCTACTTAATTGTGCATTATCACCTATTTGACCAGTAGTACCTAGACCCCATACAAACAATCTCTTGTCTACTGTCAATGCTGTGTTGTAAGAGTTACCGGCACTAACTTGTGACCAGCTACTTGTACCAATTTGAATAGGTACTGATTTACTAATAATAGTATTATCACCTAATTGACCATTAGTACCTAATCCCCAAGCCCATAGTGTATTATCACTACGTATGCCAATTGTTGTGGCTGCACCTGCACTAATTGCATTCCATGATTCAGTTACCGATCGGACAAACATCGGGCTACTTCTAGCTCCTATTGTTTCACCTAATCCAAGTTGTCCACTAGAATTTTGACCCCAAATATAAAGTTGTTTATTTGTAAATGAGATTGCCATAATTACTCCAGGATTAGTTCCTGAACTAACTTTTGACCAGGTGCTTGTACCAATTTGTACAGGACTACTACGATGCACTGTATCATTTAATCCTAATTGACCGTTAGTATTAAGTCCCCAAGCCCATAATGTGTTATCCGCTTTTATAGCAGAAGTTGACCAAGCTGAGCCAGCAGATACACTTGTCCAACTACTTGTACCAACTTGTACCGGGACAAGCGCACTGGAGGAGTTGCCGGTGCCAAGAGCGCCAAACACGCCAAAACCACAAGCCCATAGCGAGCCGGTGGTTTTTATAGCCATAAAATATCCTGCACCAGACGAGACTTGTTGCCAATTAGTATCAGTACCAACTTGTACTGGGCTACTGCGTGGGATACCAGACTGATTTTGACCGAGCGCGCCGGATGCCGCATCTCCCCAAGACCATAATGTTCCATCTAAGCGTATGCCGTACATATTTGTACTGCCATCTGGGCTGCCTGCACTGATTTGGGACCAGCTACTTGTACCAACTTGTACAGGACTACTACGATTTATTGTATCATTTAAACCTAATTGACCAGTAGCGTTATTTCCCCAACTAAATAATGCACCATCAATACGTAAGGCGGCTGCTATTCCAGTTCCTGCATTAGTACTTCCAGTTCCTCCTGAAATCATAGTCCAGCTACTTGTACCAACTTGCACTGGACTACTGCGATGTTCTCGGTCATTTAAACCAAGCTGTCCATTGACATTAGCTCCCCAACTCCATAACGTGTTGTCTATACGAATTGCATAGGTTGCTCCATTACCGACAGATACCTGAGTCCAACTACTTGTACCAACTTGTACCGGGCTATACACAGCAGTAATAGAATTTAGCCCTAATTGACCATAATTATTCAGACCCCATATAAATAACGCACCATCATTACGTATTGCTGCCAATGTTCCGAGATTGCCGCTTGCACTAATTTGTGTCCAACTAAACCCAGTTTTACCTGTATTAGTAAGATATGTTTGTTGTATTTGTTCAGTAGTAAACGTACTAATTTGTACAGGGCTACTACGATTAGCAATAGTACCCAATCCTAGCTGGCCTGATCCGCCTGCTCCCCAACCATATAATAAGTTATCAGAAGATATACCAAATGTAGTAAGGTCTGTAGTAGTTGTTATACCACCTGCACTAATTTGTGTCCAACTACTTGTACCAACTTGTATCGGGATACTACGATGTAATGTATTATTTGAACCCAAATTACCATCATCATTATCACCCCACGTGAACAATAAGCCATCACTACGAATAGCTGCCACATGACCGGCAGATGCTGTTGCTTTAGTCCAACTATATGCAGTAAATGTATTGGCAGCTGTATTACCCCAACCATACAATTTGTTATTTGTCTGTATACCTACATTATGATAATAACCTGCACTAATTTTACTCCACGCATCAGTACCGATCTTTTTAGGCATTGAAACGTAACTTGCAATTTGTACTGGGCTACTACGATGTAGCATATCATTTAAACCCAATTGCCCAGAGTTATTGTCACCCCATCCATATAATAATATATTCCCATCATGTGTACCAATGGTAGAAGTGCTGCCAGCAGAGATAAAAGACCAACTACTAGTACTTATTAATGTTGGAGTACTACGATTCACTGTATCATTTAAACCTAATTGACCATAGCCATTATTTCCCCATGCATATAATAATTTGTTACTTGTTCTACCAACCATAAACGAAGTACCAACTGATATTTGAGACCAACTACTAATGCCAACTTGTACTGGAATACTTCTGGAAAAAACAGTATTGTTACCCAATTGACCGCTACTATTAGCTCCCCACGTGAACAATAAGCCATCACTACGAATTGCTGCCGATGCGTAAAGACCTTGCATTGATATTTGGTTCCAAGAATCATTCGCAGTACGGATGAAAACTGGGCTACTACGATTTATTGAATCATTTAAACCAAGTTGTCCGATATTGTTATTTCCCCAACTAAATAGTTGTTTGCTAGTATTTTCTATAGCTACTATATGGTCAGCTAGTCCATTAATGTTGAACCAACTACTTGTGCCAACTTGTACAGGACTACTACGATGTATCCTATCATTTAAACCTAATTGACCGTTAGTATTACTACCCCACGCCCACAATGTATTGTCGCTTCGTATGGCTAGTGTCTGAAGTACTCCTGAAGCAACTGATGTCCAGCTACTTGTGCCAACTTGCACTGGACTACTTCTGTTAAAAATATCATTTAAACCAAGTTGTCCGGTAGTGTTAAGTCCCCAAGTCCATAAATTATTATTAGACGATATTGCTGCCATAGCCGATTGACCAACTGACACTTGAGTCCAGCTACTTGTACCTATTTGAGTTGGACTACTACGATGTATCCTATCATTTAATCCTAGTTTTCCATCAGCATTACTGCCCCATGTAAACAATATACCATTGATACTCAATGCAGCGGTAGCACCATTATTAGCTCTAACTTGAGTCCAGCTACTTGTACCAACTTGCACCGGACTACTTCTGTGTATAATATCATTTAAACCAAGTTGTCCGATATTGTTATTTCCCCAACTAAATAATGCACCATCACTCCTTATTGCAGACACACAATATTGACCGGCTGCAACAATTGTCCAACTACTAGTACCAATTTGTACAGGACTACTACGATTTATTGTATCATTTAAACCAAGTTGTCCGATATTGTTAAGTCCCCAAGTAAATAGTGCACCATCAATGCGTACAGCGTATGCAAATTCTTCTGCTCCGACTGACACTTGAGTCCAACTACTTGTACCAATTTGTACTGGGCTAGATTTATTAACTGTAGTAGTGTCTCCTAGACCACCCCAAAAGCCTAAACCCCACATAAACAATGCGCCATCACTTCTTATGGCTCCGGTAGTAACAGCCCCACTAGTTCCATTAGCACTTATTGATGTCCAACTATAGGTTGATGATCCTGTATTTGTTAAGTATGTATTTTGTTGTTCAAGGGTGGTTATTGATGTGACTTGCACTGGACTAGATATATTATTGCTGTTTGATCCGATACCCAATTGTCCATTTGTATTGTTACCCCAAGCCCAAAGTGTACCGTCACTTTTTATGGCACTTACTCCGTAGGATGACCAACGACTATCAATCATTATCCAGCTGCTTGTACCAACTTGTACAGGACTACTTCTGTTAAATCCACTTGTGGGCGCATTTATGCCTAACTGTCCGTAAAGATTAGTACCCCAAGTCCATAAACTACCATCATTGCGTATAGCACCGTTTCCACCTACTATAGTCCATGAATTATCTGTACCAATTTGGGTTGGACTACTACGATGTATCCTATCATTTAAACCCAGGTTTCCATTAGTATTAAGTCCCCAAGCCCATAATGTACCATCACTACGTATTGCAGTAGTCCAAGATTCGGCAGTATTAACCATAGACCAGCTACTTGTACCAACTTGCACTGGACTACTTCTGTTAAAAATATCATTTAAACCAAGTTGTCCGATATTGTTAAGTCCCCAAGTCCATAATGTACCATCACTTTTTATACCAGTAAATTTACTACTTTCATTAGTTAAACTAGTCCATGACGATGTGATATCATTAGTTAATAGATAGTTAGTTAACGTTTGTAAACTATCATAAACCCATGGTTGATATTGCAATCCCCAACCATATAGTGAGTTATCAGATGCAATAGCTAGTGAGTGTACATTACCTGCACTGATTTGTGACCAACTGCTACTACCAATTTGTGTTGGACTACTACGATTTGAGCCGCTATTATCTACTTGATATGAACTATTGTTACCCCAACCAAATAATTGATTAGTACTAGTTAATGCAAGAACGTGATTTACACCTGCACTAACTTGTGACCAACTACTAGCACCAATTTGTGTTGGGCTATTTATGTATGGTGTTGCACCAAGTTGTACAGGACTACTACGAGGTTCTAACCAACTACCTGATATAGTTACAGGGTTAAACGGTATACCTAATTGGCCATAATCATTGGCACCCCAGAAATATGCTCTACCATCAGTAGTGATACCACCGACTGTTCCAGCGCCGGCATTAACAACAACCCAATTACTTGTACCTACTAGTACTGGGGTACTACGATGTACCTGATCACCTAATCCGAGTTGTCCACCAGTATTAAATCCCCAAGTAAATAGTTTTCCATCGGATCTAACAGCGGTTGACATCGACATTCCAGCACCAACACTTATCCAAGAATCATTCATTGAGCGAATGAATACCGGGCTACTTCTGCTTGTTAAGTTTAATGTACCTAACTCACCGATAGTACCGTTACCCCAAGTAAACAATGCGTTACCTGTATCGGCTGCAGTAATACCTAACACGTTAGTAAGGCCAGTTACCATTGTCCAGCTAGTTGAACCAATTTGTAAAGGTGTTAATTTAGAAGTATTAGTACCATCACCGAATGTTCCATATGTATTGTTACCCCATGCAAATAGTAAACCATCACTTCGTATTGCCAAAAACCCCATAACAATTAAACCAATTGTAGTCCAAGAATCTGCTACTGAACGAATAAATACTGGGCTGGATCTAGAAACAAGAAAACCGTTACCCATTTGACCATTGGAATTGCTGCCCCAAGTAAACAGTTGTCTATTTTGATCAAGTGCGGTTATCGCAGTACCTGCATTAACGGTAGTCCAACTACCTGTACCTGTAGTAAGAGTAGGGCTATAATAATAAGTTGCTCCTAAGCTATCACCCATTTGGCCTGCGGTGCCCAAGCCCCACATATATAGTAAATTATTACTTATACCAGCTGTGATTGTACTTGCAGTTACTACACTCCAACTACTTGTACCAATTTGTACTGGACTACTACGATGTTGTGTAGAATCCGGAGTTCCTAACACACCATTAGTACCTGCACCCCATGTGAATAATGAGCCTCCACTACGTATAGCTACTGTCCATGAGGCACCAGATGCTACTTGAGTCCAACTACTTGTACCAATTTGTACTGGGTTACTACGATGTTGAGTAGTACCATCACCTAGTTGTCCAAATGTGTTTACTCCCCATGCATATAGTGCACCAGTTGTACGTATAGCAGTACTTACATTACCTGCAAAATAAACTTTTGACCATGTGTTTTCAGTACCAATTTGTACTGGGCTACTACGATGTATCCTATCATTTAATCCCAGTTGACCTAAATCATTAAAACCCCAACTCCATAATGTACCATCATTACGAACACCTAATATTGTACCGCCGGATGCGTAGTAGTTAGGGCCTGTTGCAACAGCAGTCCAGATGCTTGCACCAATTTGTGTTGGACTACTACGATGTATCCTATCATTTAATCCCAGTTGACCTGAATCATTAGAACCCCAACTCCATAATGTACCATCACTACGTATTGCAGCCGTTGTTCGTTCAAATGTTGCTACTGTCAACCAACTACTTGTACCAACCTGTACAGGACTACTTCTGCTTTGTACATCATTTAGTCCTAATCCACCATAAAATCCTTGGCCCCATGCAAACAATAATCCGTCATTACGAATAGCAAACGTTGTATCTTGATTAGTTACTACAGTAGACCAACTGTAGCCAGTCTTACCTGTTTTTGTCAAATATGCCTGTTGTTCTGCAGGTGAAGTGAACGAAACAATTTGTACAGGGCTTGTTCGTGCATTAATAGATGAATCACCCAATGCGCCGCCTGATTGTTGACCCCAAGTGAACAATGCACCATCACTACGTATAGCACCAGTTGCGGTGGCATTCACACCTACGGCCACAGTAGTCCAATTACTTGTACCAATTTGTACTGGGCTACTACGATGTTGAGTAGTACCATCACCTAGTTGACTGGCGCCGCCATACCCCCATGCAAATAATTTACTATCAGTTCGTATTGCAAGTGTGGTATTAATTTCTGCTGACACCAGTGTCCAACTGTTACCTGTACCTACTTGTACTGGGCTACTTCTAGCAATAATATCGTTTACTCCAAGCTGACCATAATTATTCAGACCCCAACCATATAACTTACCATCCAGTGTAATAGCAAAGGTAGATGTAGCAATCCCCCCTATAGATGGCACAAATGACCAACTACTTGAACCAATTTGAACTGGACTACTACGATGTACTAGGTCATTTAAACCTAATTGACCATTTGTATTGCTTCCCCAAATAAATAACAATCCGTCACTTCTAATAGCGTAAGTATGACTAACACCAGCAGCAATACCACTCCAATTACTTGTGCCAACTTGCACCGGACTACTTCTGTGTATAATATCATTTAAACCAAGTTGTCCGGTAGTATTAAGTCCCCATGCAAATAACTTACTATCGCTACGAATAGCAAATGAATTAGAGTAACCTGCACTTACTTTAGTCCAGCTCAATGTTCTAGGTTTACCTGTACTAGTTGACCAAGCAATTTCATCAGCTAATGTAAACAATGATGTTATTATAACAGGGTTTTCGAATATACCTCCACTACCATTTGTACCTAATTGCCCATTGGCATTGTTACCCCAACCATATAAAACATTGTTATTGTCTAACGCAAGAACGTGATTTACACCTGCACTAACTTGTGACCAACTACTAGCACCAATTTGTACTGGACTACTACGATGTACCTGATCACCTAATCCGAGTTGTCCACCAGTATTATTTCCCCATGACCATAGTGTTTTATTGTCATGTATTGCTAGTGTAAAATTGACACCTTGTGTAACTTGGTACCAATTATGCGTAGTTGCATTTACCTGCACCGGGCTACTAGTATTTACTACACTGTTAATACCTAATTCACCAACTGTATTACCGCCCCATGCATAGATATAACCGTTACCATTACTATTGTCTTGTATTATTCCCATGCGTCCAGCAACCATAGTCCAACTACTTGTACCAATTTGTACTGGGCTAGATTTATTAACTGTAGTAGTGTCTCCTAGACCACCATACGTGTTGTTACCCCATGCAAATAATGCGCCATCACTACGAATTGCAGAGACTACATATGCACTAACAATATTACCAGATTGACTTGAACTAACCATAAGCCAACTACTTGTACCAATTTGTACTGGGCTACTTCTATTTGTAGTGTCATTGATACCCAATTGGCCTGTGGAATTATCTCCCCAAGACCATAATTTATTATTAATATCAATACTAAAAGCGTTACTAAAACCGGCGGCTAACTTCTTCCATTTACCTGTACCAATTTGTACCGGGCTACTGCGATGCACGGTGTCATCTTCACCTAATTCTCCTACTGCATTATCACCCCATGACCATAATGTTCCATCTAATCTTATACCATATGAGGATGAGTCTAATCCAGCTACTGCAGAAGTCCAAAATAAATTACCAATTTGTACTGGGCTACTGCGAGCCACAACAGTATTATCTCCTACTTGACCAATAGTATTGGCTCCCCATGCAAACAATCTGCCATCAACAGTAATACCCACAGGAGTAAGATTTCCTGCAGAAATAACATTCCAGAGACTTGTACCAACTTGTACTGGACTACTTCTAAGTACGGCGGTTGTATTTGCACCTAATGCACCGACTGAATTATCAGATCCCCATGACCAGAGTGTTCTGTCACTACGTATGGCAAACAAAAATCCACGTCCAGCACTAAGTGCAGTCCAACTACTTGTACCAACTTGTACTGGACTACTGCGATGTACTAGATTATTTGTACCTAACTGACCATATGTATTACTACCCCAAGTCCATAAACTACCATTACTTCGTATACCTGCTGCAGTTTGTGTTCCATCTACCGGCGTACTAGAGCCTGATAGATATGTCCAACTTAATAAATCTTTACCTAACTGTATTGGCTGTGATTTAGATATAATATTGCTGTCTCCTAATACGCCAGAGTCACCTTGACCCCACAACCATAGTGTATTATCATTTCGTATACCTGCAATGTGCAATGAATTAGGAGTTCCTATACCTATACCTGTCCAAGAATCATTCATAGAACGAATAAAGACCGGTGATGATCTATGCGTTGTGTTGTTCTCCCCTAGTTGTCCGTTGGTGCCAGTGCCCCATGTAAATAATTGCCCTGATGAGTCAATACCCACACTAGTTGATCCTCCACCAGGTACTAGACTCCAACTACTTGTAGTAATTTGTTGGGGAATCGTTGTAGTACCCGGAACTGATCGACCATTTGCGCCATTATTATACAGCCCCCATTTAAATAATAATCCATCACTCCGTATAGCAGAGTACAAATCATCACCTGCACTTACGTATGTCCATGAATCTTTACCTGAAATAATGAATACTGGGCTACTACGTGAAATACTATTACCTTCGCCTACATATTGTCCAAGGCCCCAAGACCATAACATACCATTACTGTCAATAGCGGCAGCAAATCCACCTACCATATTCCAACTGTTAGCACCACCAATACTTACAGGGCTACTAACGTTAATAGTTTGAGCAATATTAGCACCTAATTCTGATTGTCCATTATATCCCCACGCCCATAATGACCCATCTATTCGTCTTCCGTACATAGCAGGGTAACCACCGTTAACTTGAGACCATAAATTTGTACCAATTTGAACTGGACTACTACGAGATACTATGTCATTTAAACCTAATTGGCCATATGTATTATCACCCCAAGTAAATAATCTGTTATCTGAAGTAATACCCGAGCTAGCATTAAGGTAACTGTTTATCATAGTCCAGCTACTTGTGCCAACTTGTACTGGGCTACTTCTATAAACTTTATCGTTTAATCCCAGTTGTCCGTATGTATTATCACCCCATGTCCATAAACTACCATCATTGCGTATAGCCAGGGATTGTGATCCTATAGCGGAGACCATGATCCAGCTACTTGTACCAACTTGCACTGGGCTACTACGCCAATTTGTATCATTTAATCCCAATGAACCGAGACCGTTATATCCCCAGGCCCATAGTGATCCGTTATTTTTAATAGCCAGAGCCTGAAAGCCACCATTAACATGTGTCCAATTATAATCTGTACCAACTTGTACTGGACTACTTCTATGAACTTTATCGTTTAATCCCAGTTGTCCGTATGTATTATCACCCCATGTCCATAAACTACCATCATTACGAATTGCAAATGTAGAACCATTGCCTAATATTGCCGTAGTCCAACTACTTGTACCAATTTGTACAGGACTAGACCTGTCGTTAGTGGAGTTTATACCTAGTTGCCCGTAACCATTAGAGCCCCAGGCAAATAATTTACCATCATTACGTATAGCTAACTTATTGGCTGAGCCACCATTTATATATACCCAACTAGTTCCAGTTGAACCTATTGTAGTTAAATATGAATTATATGAAACTGTTAATGGAGATGTTGTTAGTGCAGTAATTTGTACTGGACTACTTCTTGATATACCATAACCATCGCCAATATACGTTCCATGGCCCCATGTGTATAATTCGCCCCCCGTGGTTATTCCCATAGTCATGTTTTTACCACTAGTAATCATAGCCCAACTATCTATACCAATTAGTACAGGACTAGACCTGCTGATAGTGGAGTTTATACCTAGTTGCCCGTTTGTATTACTACCCCAGGCAAATAACGCACCACTGACAGTTATACCGGCCATCATGTCGGTGCCAGCACTAACCATAAGCCAATTACTTGTACCAACTTGTACTGGACTACTACGATGTACCTGATCACCTAATCCGAGTAGTCCACCAGTATTATTTCCCCATGACCATAACTTTTGATTTGAATCTATAGCGGCACTATTTGGAGAGGGAATACCACCGTTTTGAATCAATTTACTCCAGGTACCTGTACCAATTTGTACCGGACTACTTCTATGTAGAATATTATTTAAACCAAGTTCTCCAAAAGTATTACCACCCCATGACCATAATGTATTATCTGCACGTAGTGCTAGTGCAGTTCCGTAACTACCCATGTTTCCATTAACTGAAATACTAGTCCAGCTACTTGTACCAATTTGTACCGGACTACTACGATGTATCCTATCATTTAATCCTAATTCTCCATGGGAATTAGATCCCCAAGCAAATAATACACCGTCATTTCTTATAGCAAATAGTGAACCTATTTGATTATATGCTACTGTAGTCCAACTACGCTGTGCTATAGCTATACTACTTGTATATGATTTTTGTATTTGAGATGTACTTAATGAACCAGTTAATGTTGGACTGGAAAGCTGTGTGGTATTATTGTTACCGGATTGGCCTTGGGAAACATTACCCCAAACAAACAACAAGTTGTCATTACGCACCCCAAAACGACCGCTGGAGGTGCCTGCTGCACCACCTAATGCAATCCAACTACTTGTACCAATTTGTACTGGACTACTTCTAGAGATAAGAGTATTATCACCCAATTGTCCTTCACCATTTCGACCCCAAGCCCATAGTGTGCCATTTGATTTTATAGCTATACTATTAATACCGGTTAATACCTGAGTCCAGCTTGAAGGTTCCCCCCATACTGATGACATACTATTATTACCAAGTTGACCATTAAAGCCTAAACCCCAAGCATATATTAGTCCATTATAATCAATAGCATAAGAAGTGTCACCGTTAGCACTAACCTTACTCCAATTATTAATCCCAAGTTGTACTGGGCTACTACGATGTACTAAGGTGACATCATTGTTACCTAATTGACCATATGTATTAGCACCCCAAGCGAATAGTTTGCCATCACTTCGAATGCCTATTGTATGACTTAAACCGCTTGCTATCTGACTCCATGACTGTGCACCAATCAATGCAGGACTAGATTTAAAAGTTCTATCTTCTGTACCTAATTGACCCCATGTATTGTCACCAAACATGTATAATGATTCTACATCTACTCCCGTTGAGGGCTGGACAGTTAATAACCACTTTTCTAATGACATACTTTACCCACCAAACTCTGGCCAAATAATGTTAAACGGATCTGTCTGTGTAGTAATATCAGCTAATGCTTGCATATATGCATCCATTAATGTTAAATTATCTACAGGTGTTTCGCCCAGTCTAACTTGTCTATCATAACGAGTATATCTCCACTCAAATGATGACATTCTAGTATCACGTTCACCTCTTATTAGGTTCCATTGTGCATTAGTACTAAATTCTTGTTGTAATTGTATATCCTCTGGAGTAGGTTCATATACTGCAAATCTTGGTAACTCAATAATGTCCATTGTCTCATATGCTACACCATCAGAAAAATATTGTCTAGGGTTATCTATTTTTTGTGTTTCTGGATTATATTCAGGATACGCTTTAACTAAAGTATACCAACCAACAGACAATCTTTCTTCTTCAGTAAATACATGAAAATTACTGATGTTTTTCCAATTATTTGGAATAAGGTCATATACACCTTCTATGTTACCGTCAACTACATGTGCATAATTAGCCATTATAAATTCTGCCCTGAAATGAATGCTTGCCAGTTTGTACCACCATCAACTGTAAAGAACGCAAAAACGTCTTCTTTACCATTAGATGAAGTTAGTGTAGGAGCCGTACCTGTTGGCCAATGAAAGCTTGCAGGCCATGTGACTGACCGTGCTGTTCCGTCTGCTGTAAAGATTAATACAAATGAACTTACTCTTCCTGATGCTTGTATATTAGACAATGTTATAGAAGTTATATTTGCGTTTAATGCCACTGTAAATACTGCGGCTGTGTTTAGATTTAGTGCCAAGGCGCCTGCAGAAATAGTTGCGGCCGCACTTACTTCTGCTGAATTATTAGGTAAAAATATTTTATTATCGTCAATGACGGTTGAACTGCTTACTTTTATGGCCATCTTCGCTCCTTTGAACTCGGCTACTACTATTTATCTTTTTTTAAGAGCGTCTATATCCTCTTGCTGTTTTTTCACGGCTTCTATTAAGAATGCAATTATTGGTATATAATTAACAGCTTTCTGTCCTTGTTGATTTGTATTTACAAGTTCAGGTAGTATCTTCTCAACCATCTGCGCCATTAGACCATATGATTTCTTTTTACTATCAGCCCAATTGAATCCCATACCAAACAACTGTGACAATACTGCCATTGGATCAGTTATTGATTCCTGATTCTCTTTCAATGTAGCGTCAGACAATGTGTTTAAGTCTGTAACAGTTAATGTACCTGTACCAGGAACAAACTGTAGCTTAGTTGATGATATGCCAGCTGTTAAGAAACCACCAGAAGAACTTGTAGCATATACAGGATAATATGTTGTGCCAGAACCCGTATCATCTGTAATAGTGGGAATAGCTTGAGACCAAGTTAAATTACCCGTACCGTCTGTCTTTAAGAAATGATTAGCTGTTCCATTAGCAATGTGAATATTTGATACTGAACCCAAGTTAACATTGCTAACATTTGCAAAGTTGACTGTGTTAGTAGTAAAGTTGACCGTGCCGGTAGTAAAATTAACTGTGGTGGCAGCATTACTTACCGTTAATCCAGTTAGTGCGCCTACACTAGTAATATTAGGTTGACTTGATGCACTAGATACAATAGTACCATAGAAGTAGTTAGCACTAATATAATTAGCGCCAATGATGTTACCAGTAATATTTGCATTACCAGCTATGATGTTACCAGTAATATTTGCGTTACCAGTAACAGATGTACCTGTACTTGTAACAACTAATATGTTAGCGTTTCCGCCTGCGCTAACTGTTACATTACCATTAGCTGAAGGTATGTTAATATTGCTATTACCATTACTGAATAAACCAGTGAAGTAGTTTGCACTAATCAAGTTAGCACCAGTAATACTACCGCCTGCCCCTGCGCCAGCACTAATATTATTAGCAATCACATTGCCTGTAGAGGTTAATGTTCCTGCTACATTAATACCTGTACCAGTAACAACTAGGATGTTAGCATTTCCAACAGCACTGATATTAACATTGCCGTTTGCAGATGGTATATTTACATTACTATTACCATTACTAATAGATGATCCGCCGCCTCCGCCACCTGATTGTGCAACCCACGATAAGCTTCCTGCTCCGTCAGTCTGTAATACGTAGCCATTAGTTCCACCTGTAATAACTACATTACCAACTGCACCTAAATTACTTTGACCGGTTACATTTAATGTACCAGATACATTTACCCCAGTTCCAGTAACTATAGCAGTAGTATTACCTACAGCAGTAATATTGATATTACCATTTGCGGCTGGAATAGACACTGCACTGTTACCATTTCCTAAGGTAGAGCTTGAACTTATACTTACCCAAGCTAAATTACCTGTGCCATCTGTTTGTAGATATTGACTACTGGAACCGCCGGTAATTCTAACATTACCTACATTTCCTAAATTAGCAGTAGTGGTTGCAACAAAGTTATTTGCTGTAAGAGTTGTAGTTGTTTTATTAAATGTCAACCCTGCATTGCCGCCAAAAGTACTACCATCATTAAATTGAATAAATGTATTACTTCCACCTGGTGTTCCGCCGCCACCAAAAGACCATGCAACACCATTAGCATATAGTAAGTTGTCAGTTAATACATTACCTGCACTTATATTACCTGTAACCGCTAAGTTACTTAATGTACCAACACTAGTAATGTTTGGTTGTGCATTAGTATAAACAGTACTAGAAACTAATGCGTTCGCTACTTGACCTGAAACATTAGCACCAGCTACACTATTAGCAGTTGCCGCAAATGAAACTTCACCTGAAACATTAGCACCAGCTACACTATTTGCAGTACTTGCATATGCGACCGCGCCTGAAACATTAGCACCAGCTACACTATTTGCAGTACTTGCATATGCGACCGCGCCTGAAACATTAGCACCAGCTACACTATTAGCAGTTGCCGCAAATGAAACTTCACCTGAAACATTAGCACCAGCTACACTATTTGCAGTACTTGCATATGCGACCGCGCCTGAAACATTAGCACCAGCTACTGAATATGCAGTGTTTGCAACGTTTGCATTTGCTACAAAACCGGTTACATTAGCACCAGCTACACTATTAGCAGTTGCCGCAAATGAAACTTCACCTGAAACATTAGCACCAGCTACTGCATTAGCTGTAGTAGCATATGTTGCCAATCCAACACTTATATTTGCAATATTAGCATCAGTTACAACAATATTACCATTCATGCCACCATGAGCAGAACATTGGTATTTGTAATTACCTGTTATACCATATGGAACTTTCCAATATAATGTTCCTGATATTTGTCCTTGAGCTGAAGTAGTAGATAATACTGTTCCTGTACTATCAACATGTTCTAAGCCAGTACTGTAATTTGCGCCACCACTTGTTTGAATTAAGAATGGATGTCCTGATACATTCAAATTAAATGCTAATGTTTGACCACTAGTAACATATAATGCAGGATTGACTGTAGCACCATATTGGTCAAAAATATACCCGGAAGATCCACTAGCAGTGACATTTAGTCGTGTTGTGCCTTGCAGATATAATTTATCTGTACTTAGTCCGGCTGTGGTAAAAGTTGTGATATTACCAAAAGTTAATGCACTTAATTGACTACCATTACCGGTAAAGAAGTTAGCTGTTGCTAGATTACCTAAATTAGCATTACCGGATGTGATATTGCCTGTTATAGCTAAACTTGTTAGTGTACCGACACTTGTTATATTTGGTTGTGCGGCTGTGGTTAGAGTTCCAGTAACATAATTAGCACTAACTAAATTAGCACCATTGATGTTACTAGCTGTTACATTGGCAAAGGTGTAATTATCAGTTGTATCTAAATTAAACGGTTGTAACTTTGTAATTGCCATGTAGTAGTTCTCTTAATATAATCCATCTATGTATTTAATCCAATTTGTTTTGTAACAGTTACACAGTTATTTCAATATAATGTATCTTCATTCCACGAATTATTTTAGTGTGTTGTTAATTTTATTCTTTTAAGTTGATGAATATCCTGCGGCTGCAAGATAATATCTAGCAGTACCGACACCTGCTGTATCACTTGCAACAACTCCTGTGTTACTTACTAAGTTGGTTATTGAATATACTACGCCAGAATTATTACCACCATATCCAAAAATAGCCTTATCTGTTCCATAACCTGCGGCTCCTAAACTATCTCTATCAGTACCAACACCTGTAGTATCAGTAGCTACAACACCTGTGTTTGATACTAGATTGGTTATTGCTGTTACACCAGTACCACCTGAAACTTCGCCATAACCAAATATAGCCTTATCCCCGCCATAGCCTGCGGCTGCTAAAGTACCTCTAGCAGTACCGACACCTGCAGTATCAGTAGAAACAACACCGGTGTTTGATACTAGATTGGTTATTGATCGATAAAGTCCACCATTGTTACCATATCCAAATAGTGCTTTATCACTACCATACCCGGCGGCTGCTAGTGAATGTCTTGCAGTACCGACGCCTGCAGTATCACTAGCAACTACACCTGTATTTGATACTAAGTTGGTGATTGCGGTTACTGATGCACTAGCTCCATATCCAAATATAGCTTTATCAGTACCATAACCTGCGGCTGCTAATCCACTTCTAGCAGTTCCTACTCCAGCAGTATCACTAGCAACTACACCGGTATTTGATACTAGGTTGGTTACCGACACACCGAACGCAGCACCAGTCCCATATCCAAATATAGCCTTATCACCACCATAACCAGCGGCTGCTAGTGAATTTCTAGGAGTGCCTACACCAGTAACGTCTGCGGCTACTACACCGGTATTACTTACTAGGTTGGTTATTGATACATAAGCACTAGCGTATCCATATCCAAATATAGCTTTCTGTGTGCCAGGACTAGGCGGCAGAGGCCAGTTATTGGCTTGTTTAGCTTGCATCTGTTGAGTAGCGTTGTAAAATCCAGAATTTGATGCGGCATTAACCTGTGTAGCAGACATTACACCGCCATAATATCTTTTAACCATTTTAGCTTATATCCTCATAACTGCAAGTAACACATAATGTGTTAGCTGTACCGGCTATAGCTCCTAAACTACTGTTTTCTTCTAAGTAATACTGACTTGTTTTATCAATAACATTTAATGTGCTATTGCTAGGAACACTTACATTACCCACAAGTTGAAATAATGTTCCACCAACGTTGGCTGCATTGTAATAACCAACTGTTACATTGGCTGCGTTAGCTCCATAGTTTGCTACGTTTAATACGTTTACTTTTAAGCATTTTCCACTACCGCTAGCATTGTTTAATACTGTAGTTGCACTTGTTGTTGTTAGGTTTGCACCCGTTGTTTTACCATTGATTGTTGTTGCACTGATTATGTTTGGTGCTGCCATATTATCCTCCAAATATTAATGAATAGCCTACTGCGGCAGCTGATGATGCTCCACCACCGCCTCCAGCGGTTAAATTGATTGTTGTTACTTCTATATAACTGCCATTTGCAGGGGCACTGCTGAATGTGATGTTTGCTCCAGATAATGTATAATCTGAACGTAATACTGTTACACCATTATAGTTAACACTAGTTTGATTTATGCCAATTGGAGTAGTGCTTAAAGTAAATATTGTTTGTACACCATTACCAGTAAAGTTATCTACTGTTACGTTTGCCGCATTACCACCACTTTGTGCCACCCAATCTAAGTTACCCGCACCATCTGTACTTAATACATAATTAGCAGTACCGCCGGTTATACGAACATTACCTACATTACCTAAACTGATGTTAGATCCGGTAAACGTTACATTACCAGTAGTATTCAATGTTCCAGAAATATTAGCACCTGTACCAGTAACAGTTACAATATTTGCATTACCAACAGCACTCATTGTGATATTGCCATTAGCTGTTGAAATACTTACATTGCTATTGCCATTACTAATATTACTTGGATTAGTACTTACTGTAGACCAACTTAAATTACCAGATCCATCTGTCTGTAGATATTGTCCATTTGAGCCACCGGTAATATGTACATTACTTACTGGACCTAATGCTATATTAGCAGTAGTTGTAAAGTTTACTACCCCGGTTGCATTACTTACTGTTAATCCAAGCAATGATCCAACCGTTGTTATATTTGGTTGTGCATTTGTATATACTGTACCGGATACTAATGCATTGGCTACTTGCCCACTAACATTAGCCCCTGCTACACTATTAGCAGTTGTTGCAAATGTAGATAAATTAGCAGTACCATATAAGTTACCAGTAAAGTAATTAGCGGTAACACTATTACCTAAGTTTGCATTGCTGGCTGTTATGTTGCCTGAAGCAGTAAATGTGTTGGCTGAAATAACATTGACATTAGATACATTACCACCTGACCCAGATGTAACAATATTACCAACTGTTGCATTACCTGTTACATTTAGTGTTCCTGCTACATTAACACCCGTGCCTGTTACAATTAAGATATTTGCATTACCTGCTACACTAGTTGTTACATTACCGTTTGCAGATACTAATACATTACTGTTCCCATTTACAATAGTATTACCTGCACTAACTGTAATACCAGTTAATAAACTACCATTGCCAGTAAAGAAATTAGCCGATACATTATTGCCTAAATTAGCATTACCTGATGTAATATTACCCGTTACATCTAAACTTGTTAGTGTACCAACACTTGTGATGTTTGGTTGTGCGGCTGTATATACAGTACCTGCAACTAACGCATTACCAACTTGACCAGTTACGTTAGCACCTGCTACTGAAGTTGCTGTAACTCCGGTTAACAAGCTACCATTTCCAGTGAAGAAGTTAGCTGATATATTGTTGCCTAAATTAGCATTACCAGAAGTGATATTACCACTTACACTTAAACTACTTAATGTACCAATTGAGGTTATATTTGGTTGAGCTGCCGTTGTTAGTGAACCACCCAATGTTGTTGCTAGTACATCTGTGGCACCCAAATTGCCTACATTAGCATTACCGGTACTGTTTAGTGTACCGGATACATTTACGCCGGTGCCAGTAACAATGAATATATTACTGTTTCCTGCAACACTTGTCGTTACATTGCCATTGGCTGCTACCGTTACATTGCTATTGCCATTAACAATACTATTACCTGCGCTTACTGTAATACCCGTTAATAAGCTACCATTACCTACAAAGAAATTAGCTGTAGCCGCATTTCCTAAATTAGCATTAGTTGTGGTAATATTGGCAAAGGTGTAATTAGCGGTTGTATCTAAATTGAACGGTTGTAATTTTGTAATTGCCATGCATTGTTTCTCTTATTAGTATAATTGGATTAATTTTATAACCCCATGTATGTATTTAATCCAATTTGTTTTGTAACAGTTACACAGTTATTTCAATCCAAGATGTTGTTTCTTCATCCCAACTATACATTTTATCATCATCTGGCATTGGTATAGGCGCTTCCCATAAGCATGTAGTTTCATTTAATACCCAACTATTATATGGTTTTGGTGGAATAAATGCATCTCTAGTATTATCATATGTATAGCCTATACCAGCATAATTTTTACGTAATGGTGTACCACCTTGAGTATGTACACCTCCAGATGTGTTATAGCTTGTTTGAATCCAGCTATTTGGATCTCCAAATAGACCTGTATCTACCACATCTTGTTCTATTACGATTACTTGTGTAACGATGTTATTTTCATCTATTTGTGCAAAATGACTCATTTTTTATTTCCTATACTATATTTAGTAGCATAATCATTGATTGTATTACATTAAAAGAGCTGAAATGCACTTGTTGGTGGGGTGAAGTTACTTGTATAACGTGCATAACCTTTTGTTATTCTGAGGTCATCCATGTAACCATTAAACGAGGAAATTACTGATCCAGAGGATGCATATCCTATGTATATGGTACTACCAGATCCATTCAGAATGTAATTAGATGCTACTGTCTGTGGAGATGAATTAGCTACACCATTTAAATAAAGTGTTATTGAAGTGCCCGATCTAACTAAGGCACCGTGATTCCAACTATTTGCAGATACTGCCGTTTGATGTGTAAGAGTATAGTTAGTTGACCCATTAGATATATCGGCAGCAAATGTGGATGTTCCAAGACGTATACTCCAGCCAATAACGGCTACCGTATCACCGGTTCGTTGCGCTATAAAAGCTTGATTTGCTATAGCAACAGTAGTGGCATAAAACCAAAACTCAATAGTAAAGTTACCTGTGTTAAATGCACCTGTTTGTCCTGCAGGTAGTATCAGATAATCACCGGTGCCATCAAAACTCATACTACTTCCGCCAAACTTACTTACTGCTGTACTTAGTTTAGCATCAGCAACAGTTTCCATGTTATTCATCATTGCGGCATCGTATATACCTGCACTGGTCATATTAGTTAGTAATACTGTATTTTGTACTGCGGTTAGTGGTTGTGTAGGTGGTACGAAATTTGAAATATATACTGCGGTACCTTTTACAACACGCACATCTGACAAGTAACCTGTGATTTTTACATCAGCGTCAACTGGGCTACTTCCAATACTACATCTATTATCAGTAAAATTAGTTGATGAGCTTGTATTGGTAGCCACTGCTACTCCATCTAAGTACGCTGTTAAAGTAGTAGATTTTCTAACTATTGCTAAGTGATACCATCTGCCTGTTGTAACAATTGCATTAGATAAAATTGCACTACCGCCATTCCATACTTGAATTTTACCAGAGTCAACAATACCTAAAAAGAATCCAGTACTAGACCCCGCAGCAGTTCTAAAATCTAGAATACACTGGGCCGTATTACTTGTGGTTAAATAGAAATTTGCTTCTACAGTAAAATCCCCAGCACCAAGTGCTAGTGCTGAATTATTGGGAGTTATTAAATTGTCCCCAGTACCATCAAAATAACCACTACCACCTATTGTACTTGGTGTATAGCCATTAGTTGTTGCACTAGTAAACCCAAATGGGTTTTGTATTGTTGGTTTACTATCCCCTGCGGCAGTAATCGTAAAGTTGTTTGTACTGTTATCTATAAATGTTGGTGATTGACAGGTTAATAAACTTGTATTCGCAATTGCTGTTAGTGGGCTTGTCGGTGGGGTGAATGTTGCGGTATAGACGGCTGTCCCATTAACAATTCGTAGGTTGGATATATAACCTGTAAATGGTGAATTAACTGTTGGATTAACGGCAGCTCCAATAATTGTAGGTGAAGTATTTGTATAAATTGCTGATGCGCTTGTAGATGTAGTACCAGCAACACCGTTTAGATATGGAGTAAAAGTGCTTCCGTTTCTTACCAACGCTACATGAATCCAAGTATTTACTGAAATATTACCAAAAGATACCCCACTTGCAATATTCCATGTGCTACCGTTTGAACTTAGGTAGTAGTTTAGAGTACCAGTTGAGGCTGTGTAAAGGGCGTAATTTATAGTTGATCCACTTTGATATGCACTAAGTAATTGTTGCCCAGATGCAACACTTGAAAAATATGCCCAAAATTCAATTGTGAAATTATTACTACCTAATTGCCCGCCAGCACTATATGGAGCACTAACATAATCCCCCGTACCATCAAAATAACCACTATAACTTGTTGGGGTTACTGATGATGGATTGAATGGACTAAATCGTTGTACACTAGTATCACCGGCTTTTGTAATAGTAAAGTTGTTTATACTGTTATCTATAAAACGAGATGATTGGCAGGTTAATAAAACAGTATTTGTTATTGGTGTTAGTGGTGTTGTAGGTGGTGTAAATGTAGTTGTATATAATGCTGTGCCTTTTACTATACGAAAATTTGAAATATACCCTGGAAAGTAAGAACCATTAAATGATGCTTCTCTGCCAATGTTAAAAAAGGAACCAGCATTTAAATAAGGTTGAAAATTTTGATTAGCGGCAGTAGCTACAACAACGCCATTTAAATAAATTTTTGTTGTACCACTGCTTCTAACTAGAGCAGTATGATTCCACACATTACGTGTACAAGCAGTAGTTGCTGTAAGTAAAGTCACAGTAACTCCATCTGGGTACATACTAAAGTTTAAAAATCCTGAAGGATCTATGTAAAAATAGTAACTACGTGCAGAATTTGAACCTGTTGCAAGACCAAATAACATTGGATAGTTAGCAAAATTTGCACCAGTATGATTAAACCAACACTCCACGGTAAAATTACCAGTATTAAAATCAAATGCAGTATTATATGGAGTAGATAAGTAATCAGTTGTACCATTTAAAGATGCAGACCAGTTACCACCATAAGGACTAAATGTACCTTGAGTAGCATTACCAGCACGTGTAACTAAAAAGTTGTTTGTACTGTTATCTAAGAAAGTACTATTGTTTACTGGTTGATTGTTTTGTAATGTTAATAAACTTGTATTTGCTATAGCGGTTAAGGGTGCTGAGGGTGGGGTGAATGTTGTTGTATATACTGCTGTACCTTTAACTACACGCAAATCAGTAATAGATCCTAAAAAGAATCCACCAACACCTTCACCCAAACAACCGATATACATGCCATTGGTAGCACCAGCTGAATATGCACCGGCGGTTGTATATGTACTGCCACTCTGTACACCATTTACAAATAACTTCATTGAAGATCCAGAACGAGTTAATGCAACATGATTCCATTGACTATTGGCTACCGGTATTGTACCTGTAATAACAATCCCTGCACTAGGAACTTGTATGCACAGGTTTGATGTAATCCCGCTGCCATCATAAAACAATGCGTCTAGGTAGGTTCCGGACCCTGATCCAAAAGACCAAAGTCTTCGGCCGTATGGATCCAATGAAATTGTAGATGTGTTAACCCAACACTCTATGCAAAAGTCCGCATCAAATGAAAGGGCTGCATTGGCGGGTGCCTTTATATAATCCCCAGTACCATCAAAGTATCCACTACCATAACTACTATAAGATGTGTTTGGTATGAATGGGTCAAATGCACTTATTGATGTATTACCATAAACTGTTAAAGTAAAGTTGTTTGTACTGTTATCTATAAAACGATTACTCTGACAAGTTAATAATCGGGTACCTGATATAGCTGTTAATGGTATTGTTGAAGGAGTAAATGCAGATGTATATACTGCTGTTCCGTTAACTACTCTAGCATTTGAAATGTATCCAGTTACTGTTAGTTCACTTGCGGCAACGTTGGAATAACCAACACTTAACCCTTGGCTTAGATCAGATTGAGCATATGCACTAGTTCCTGTCGCTATTGAAACACCGTTTCTATATATTGTATAGTTATTACCACTTCTAACAACTGCTACATGATACCAAGTACCCACAGCCCAACCACTAGTTGATCCTTGTTGAATTAATACTTGATTGCCACCCGATCTAGCAACAACATATGTTAATCCATTCGTTGTATCATAATATAAAATTGTTCTGTCGGAAGTACCAGATCCTATAATACAAGAAGCTGATGCTAATGATGAGAAATTAACCCAAGCCTCCCATGTAAAATCAGTATTTACAAGATTTCCAGATCCAGCCGGCGTCAATAAACCATCTTGTGTACCATCAAAATAATTACTATAATAGCCCGGTGTGTATGGATTAAAATTGTTCGGCTTTGTATCACCATTAATAGTTACTGCAAAGTTATTTGTACTTGCATCATCTACGAATGTTGTGCTTGCTCCCGGTATCAATAATGTATTATACTCAAAGTATGGATCATTCGCTACTGTAATACTCCAATTGATAGTTCTCACAGCAGTACGATTTGTTGTCGCAGCCGTAGCTGTTAACAATGTACTACTATCAGCTATTACCGTTGGTGTACCAGATATATTAGCACCACTTAAACTCAATCCAGTTGGTAGTGCATTAGCACTATAACTAACAGCATAACCAGCGGCATCAGTCGCACTTAATGTTACATTAGCTATAGCACTATCTACCGCACTTGTATATGTTGTATTATTTGCTGGACTAACCCAGGTAACAGCATCAGTATTAATCGTTAAACTAAAACTTCTAGTACTATCTTGTAATTGAGCATCAGTTGCTTGTATCGTAAATGAATATGTTGTGCTACTACTATCTATCGGAGCTGTACCAGTTATAACACCATTAGCATATAATGTAGAACCAGTCGGTAATGAACCAGAAAATAATGAATAAGTTATTGGTGCATCACCAGAAGCTACAACAGTGTTTGATATACTTGTTGTCTCATAATAACTACCTAATGTACCTGCACTTGTTGTCCAAGTTGGTAACACACTATAAATGATACCAGGAATAAATATTGCGGTACCTCCATCGGGATTTACTGCGTAAATTGTATATGTGCCTGCACTTTTTGCTGGGCTTGTAAAGGTTAACCGATTTGGACTAACATACGTAACTACTGCTACAGCACTACCATCAAATGTGATTGTTGCACCCGGTAAAAAGCCAGTACCGTTTATTTGTACTGTTTGTCCACCAGCTGGATCTAGTGCAGTATCATCTAATCCACCAACACTATAACTAGTTATAGTTGGAGGTAAAGGTTTTAATGCGTTAATGACACTTACGCTAGTTACAAGGTCATTTACAACTGAGGTTATACTCATGTTAACTCTGACCCAAATAAACTAAAACTTACTGTAGTTGTATTAGCTCTTACTGTAACTACATCTGTTGTTGCTAATGTAATACCAATAGTCATTGTAATACTATCATTAGCATTCACGTTAGTATCATATGAAATATACTGTGAAGCTCCAATTGATGCTCCAGCTGGTCTTACTGCTACACGAAATGTTGCGGCACTTGCTGCCTGATTACAAATTACAATTGTACTACACACTGCTGAAGTCGATGCTGGTACTGTATACAAATCTGTATTTGTATTTGCTGCTGGGTTACTTTGCCCTAAAACTTTATATGTGATTGCCATGTTATTTCCTTATGCTCCCATTAATAAGAACGGGCTTAATAAATCTTGTGCTGTTATTCCTCCACCACCTCCACCGGAAGTGAGATTTATAGTGGTTACTTCAATTAAACTACCATTTTCAGGTGCACTACTAAATGTAATATTAGCGTTAGCTAATGTATAATCAGTACGCAATACTGTAGCTCCATTATAGTTAACACTAGTTTGATTTATGCCAATTGGAGTAGTGCTTAAAGTAAATATTGTTTGTACACCATTACCAGTAAAGTTATCTACTGTTACATTTGCACCACCAGGTGGTGCTACCCAACTTAAGTTACCTGCACCATCTGTGTTAAGCACATAATTTGCTGTACCACCAGATATATGTAAATTAGCGATAGCCCCCAATGTAACGTTAGCGGTAGTTGTAAAATCAACTACACCAGATGCATTACTTACTGTTAAACCAGTTAATGATCCTATACTAGTTATATTTGGCTGTGCATTAGTGTATACTGTACCTGAAACTAATGCGTTACTTACTTGACCAGAGATATTCGCTCCGGCTATTGCATTGGCAGTTGTAGCAAATGTTGCTAAACCAACAGCACCAGTTACATTTGCACCTTGTATGTTACTTAAATTATTACCACTACCAATAAAGAAATTAGCGGTAGTTGTATTACCTAAATTAGCATTACCGGATGTGATATTACCGGTAACACCTAAACTTGTTAATGTACCAACTGACGTAATGTTTGGTTGAGCATTTGTATATACTGTGCCGGCTACTAATGCGTTAGCTACCTGTCCAGAAACATTACCACCTGCTACTGCATTTGCAGTTGTTGCATATGTAGCTAAGTTAGCTGTTCCATAGAGATTACCAATGAAGTAATTAGCTGTTGCGGCATTGCCTAAGTTAGCATTACTTACAGTAATATTACCAGTAGCAATAAAAGTATTTGCCGAGATAACATTAGCATTACCAATATTACCACCTGAGCCAGTAGTATTAATATTGCCGGCGGTGATATTACCAGTAGCAATGAATGTGTTTGCACTAATAACATTGACGTTACTAATGTTACCACCTGAACCGGCTGTGATTAAATTACCAACTGTTGCATTTCCTGTAACGTTTAATGTGCCTGCAACATTAACACCTGTACCAGTTACAATCACAATATTTGCATTACCGGCTACACTAGTTGTTACATTGCCGTTTGCGGCTACTAATACATTGCTATTTCCACTTACAATTGTATTGCCTGCGCTTACTGTAATATCAGTTAATAAACTACCATTACCAGTAAAGAAATTAGCTGTAACTAAGTTACCTAAGTTAGCATTGCCAGAAGTGATATTTCCAGTAACATCTAAACTAGTTAGTGTCCCAACTGAAGTGATATTTGGCTGTGCGTTAGTATAGACCGTACCTGCTACTAATGCGTTAGCTACTTGACCAGAAACATTTGCGCCCGCAACTGCATATGCATTTAATGCATTGCCTACATTACCGGATACATTAGCACCAGCTACTGCATTTGCAGTTGTTGCATAAGCTACTGCTCCGGTTACGTTACTACCAGTAACACTAAACGCATTACCTGCATAGTTAGCATAATTAGCATTACTTGATGTAGCTGCTGTTATACCTGTTAGTTGACTACCATTACCTATGAAATAACTGGCACGTACATTGCCCAAGCTGTTAAAAGTTACTACTTCACTTGATACTGAAACATTACTACCAAACGCAAATTCTGCATTTGAATTATCCCACCCAATAAATGCGTCTACTGGTGCTGATGTGTAGTAATGTAATAATGTGCCCCTATCTTTCCCGTCATTGCTTGATAGAGGTGCAGCGTTTACTCCACCACCTAATTCAATGATAGGATCTTCAACTGTTAGTGTTTCTACATTGATATAGCTAGTGTTTCCACTTACAACTAAATTACCAGCAACTACTGCATTTCCGGATATACTTAAATCAGTTAATGTACCGACTGATGTAATATTAGGTTGTGCATTAGTGTAGACTGTACCTGCTACTAATGCGTTAGCTACTTGTCCAGATACATTCGCTCCTGCAACTGAATTTGCAGTTGTTGCAGTTGTTGCTAAATTAGCTGTACCATATAAGTTACCAATAAAGAAATTAGCTGTTACTGCATTACCTAAATTAGCATTACCAGAAGTGATATTACCAGTAGCAATAAATGTATTAGCTGAGATAACATTAACATTGCTAACGTTACCACCTGAACCGGCTGTGATTAAATTACCAACTGTTGCATTTCCTGTAACGTTTAATGTGCCTGCGACATTAACACCTGTACCAGTTATAACTAATATGTTTGCATTACCTGATACGCTAGTTGTTACATTGCCGTTTGCAGAAACAAGTACATTGCTATTTCCACTTACAATAGTATTACCAGCACTAACTGTAATACCAGTTAATAAACTACCATTACCAGTAAAGAAATTAGCTGTAACTAAGTTACCTAAGTTAGCATTTCCAGAAGTGATATTGCCGGTTGCTGATAGGCTACTTAATGTACCTACACTTGTAATATTTGGCTGTGATGCTGTAGTTACGGTACTAGCTGTGGTAGCACTTGATACAGCACCTGTAACATTTGCACCTTGAATATTACTTAAATTATTACCTGATCCAATAAAGAAATTAGCTGTTACTACATTACCTAAATTAGCATTACCAGAAGTGATATTACCACTAGCAATAAATGTATTAGCTGAGATAACATTAACATTGCTAACGTTACCACCTGAACCACTAGTAGTTAAATTACCAACAGTTGTATTACCGGTAACATTTAACGTGCCTGTGATGTTTGCACCGGTACCAGTTATAACTAATATGTTTGCATTACCTACAGCACTAATATTAACATTTCCATTACTTGATGGAATGTTAACATTACTATTACCATTACTGATATTACTTGTTGACCCGCTAGCTACAGTAGACCAAGACAGTATACCAGAACCATCTGTTTGTAAATATTGTCCATTAGAGCCACCGGTGATCCGAACATTACCCACTGGACCTAGTGCCACGTTACTTGCACCGGTTAAGTTAATAGTACCTGTACTTGTTAATCCAGTTAGTGTACCAACACTTGTTATATTTGGTTGTGAGGCAGTATATACAGTACCTGATATAAGTGCATTACCAACTTGTCCGGATATATTACCAGCTGGTAAATTTGTTAAGTTAGCACCACTACCGCTGAAATAGTTTGCTTGTGCAAGATTACCGAGATTAGCATTGAGCGAGGATAGGTTACCCGTAGCCGTCACGTTGTTGAACGTAAAGTTAGCACTTGCATTTACAAGATTTGGCTCGATTTTAGTAATTGACATGGTATCTTTTAATTATAAACACACATAGCGCACTATTTGTGACATATTTAATCTCCTATTATGTATTTAGTCAACGGATTTACACATTGATACAGTAAGTATGGGTTAGTTATTGTTATAATTTGTTTCCTTTATAATAAATGTGTTTACGATAATGAATACCCCGCGGCCGCTAGATAACGTCTAGCAGTACCTACACCAGTAACATTATTACCAACTACACCTGTGTTTGATACTAGATTAGTTACTGATAAATCACCACTGACGCCAGCTCCATATCCAAATATAGCTTTATCAGTACCATAACCTGCGGCTGCTAATCCCTGCCTAGCAGTACCAACACCTGTGACGTCTGTGGCCACAACGCCTGTATTTGATACTAGGTTGGTAATTGAAAGATTAGTTCCATTACTACCATAACCAAAAATAGCTTTATCTGTACCATAACCTGCGGCCGCAAGTGAGAATCTACCAGTACCAACACCTGCGGTATCAGTTGCTACTACACCAGTATTTGATACTAGGTTGGTTATTGTGGTATTTGATACACCAGAGCCTCCATATCCAAATATCGCTTTATCACCTCCATAACCTGCGGCTGCCAATTCACTTCTAGTAGTACCTACACCTGCCGTATCACTAGCAACTACACCCGTATTTGATACTAGATTGGTCATTGATCTTTTGGTAGTTGGTGAGAAAGTAGTTCCATAACCAAAGATAGCTTTATCACCACCATAGCCTGCTGCCGCTAGAAAACATCTAGCAGTACCTACACCTGCAGTGTCAGTAGCAACTACACCTGTGTTTGATACTAGATTGACCATATTTACCTGTCCTACGTCGGTGTCGCCATATCCAAATATAGCTTTATCACCACCATAACCTGCGGCTGCTAGACCTCGTCTAGCAGTACCTACACCTGCGGTATTTGTAGCGACTACACCCGTATTATTTACTAGATTGGTTATTGAATATCGTGTGCCAGACTGACTGCTGCCATAACCAAATATAGCTTTTGTAGTTCCAGTAATTGGTGAATCTGTTGTGATACTATTACTTGATGCACTTGGACTACTTGTTCCAATACTATTTGTAGCAGTTACGGTAAATGTATAACTTGTACTTGCCGCTAATCCAGTTACTGTAATAGTACCACTACCTGCTTGACTTAGTGTACCAGTGATACCA
>Ga0315899_10000426_pt1 | contig 50885 bp, 21 predicted proteins | sample LakEriMetagenome_2_FD_203518 | JGI IMG/M metagenome (GOLD analysis project Ga0315899, IMG submission 203518) | Freshwater fungal communities from buoy surface, Lake Erie, Ohio, United States - Buoy 4 MA112 | ecosystem: Environmental > Aquatic > Freshwater > Lake | place: USA: Lake Erie, Ohio...
GGGCTGCGTCATCCTGTTGGGCAGCGCGGTATCACACTTGAGTGTTCGACAAGCTGAAAGCTCGTCGCCACGAGGCCGTGGGGTGGGCCTCTGGCCTGCCAAGTACGATAGGTTTTCAACCTGTCGGTGATGCGACACGGCCACTCGGTGGGACCGTCACCTGAATCCCCGCAGCCATTCGTTTCACACTTCGTTCTACACGGAGGCCGGGCTGCGTCATCCTGTTGGGCAGCGCGGTATCACACTTGAGTGTTCGACAAGCTGAAAGCTCGTCGCCACGAGGCCGTGGGGTGGGCCTCTGGCCTGCCAAGTACGACAGGTTTTCAACCTGTCGGTGATGCGACATGGCCACTCGGTGGGTCCGTCACCTGAATCCCCGCAGCCATTCGTTTCACACTTCGTTCTACACGGAGGCCGGGCTGCGTCATCCTGTTGGCGGCGCGGTATCACACTTGTGAGGTGAACAGGTTACAAACCGATTCTACGGACGGACGCTGGGCCGTTTCGTGCTGTTGGCGGCGCGGTATCACACTTGCGAGGTCGACAAGCTGAAAGCTCGTCGCCACGGGTCTGTCACCACGGGCCCGTCTCAGTTCACCGTTTCAGTCCCGCCGTTGTTCAGATCGCTGACCACATCACCGGTGAACTGCCAGAACCAGTCGAGGCTGAGGCCGCCGGTGAGGGTGTCGACCATGGCCGAGGGATCGGTCAGGACCGTCAGCGTGCTGAGTTTGAACGTCCCGTTGAGTCCGCCGCCGTTCTTGAGGTTGGTGATCCGGCTGGTGTAGGCGAGGTCGGTCCGGGTCCATTCGTTCCAGATCGCCTTGATGGCGGTCCGGTCGAGGACCTTGGTCGTCTCACTGAAGTACGTCGTCAGCCCGCCGATGACAATGTCTTCGTCGTCACCGCCGTTGAGATTGTCGTTGCCGTTGCCGCCGAAGAGCAGATCCCGGCCGGCCAGTCCCACAATCGTGTCGTTCCCCGCCCCGCCGAAGATCACGTTGGCGAGGGCGTTCCCCGTCAGCGTGTCGTTCAGTGACGAGCCGATGAGCATTTCGAACGTGTCGGCCGCGTTCAGCGTCAGGGACAGGTTCGCGTTGACCACCTGCGTGGTCGTCAGGCCCAGGTTGACGGTGACCGCTACCGTGGAGGTCGACAGATCGAGCAGATCGAGGCCTTCGCCGGCCAGTTCGACGACGCTGTCGGTTCCGAGGGCCGCGTTGGCCGCGAAGACGTAGCTGTCGTCTCCCTGGCCTCCCTGCAGCGTGTCGTTCCCCGCCAAGCCCACCAGCGTATCGTTCCCGGCACCGCCGGTGAGGACATTCGCGGCGGTCGTCCCGGTCAGCAGGTCATTGCCGCCTCCGCCGATCGCGTTCTCAAACGCCGTGGCCAGCCCCAGCACCAGCGACAAGTTGGCGTTCACCACCTGGCTCGCCGTGGTGCCCAGGTTCAGCGTCACATTCGTGGAGGTCGTTCCCGAAAAGTCGAGCGTATCGGTTCCCCCCGCCGATTCATTCAGCGTGTCGGTCCCCAAGGCGCTGTTGGCCGCGAAGAGGTAGGTGTCGTCGCCAAGCCCACCGGTGAGCGAATCATTCGCCGCCCCGCCGGTCAGCGTGTCGTTGCCACTGTTCCCGACCAGGGTGTTCGCCAGGGCGTTGCCTGTGAGCACATCGTTCAGCGAGCCGCCGGTGGCGTTCTCGAACGTGTTGTCCGCTCCCAGGATCAGGCTCAGGTTGGCGTTCACCACCTGGGTGGTGGCGGTGCCGAGGTTCACGGTCACTCCCAGCGTCGTGCTGGTCGCGAAGTCGAGCGTGTCGAGGCCGCCGGCCGATTCGTCGAGGGTGTCGGTGCCGAGGGCCGTGGCGGTGTTGTAGACAAAGCTGTCATTGCCGAGGCCGCCGATCAGAGTGTCATCCCCGCCGAGTCCCTGGAGGGTGTCGTTGCCAGCCCCGCCGTCGATCCGGTTGGCAAGGGCGTTGCCGGTGAGGGTGTCGTTCAGCGAACCGCCGATCGCGTTTTCGAACGTGTCCACGGCGTTCAGGGTCAGTGTCAGATTGCTGGCAGTGACGGTCTGGGCGGTGATCACCCCCAGATTCACGGCAATCGTCTTGGTCGTTGTCTGCGAGAAGTCGAGCGTGTCGGTCCCGCCGCCGGCCAGTTCGGTGATCGTGTCAGTTCCCAGGATCAGATCGGCATCGAGCAGGTAGGTGTCGTTGTCGGCTCCCCCCTGCAGGCTGTCGTTCCCCAGACCGCCGTCGAGGGTGTCATTCCCGGCCCCACCGACCAGGGTGTCGAGCCCGGCGTTCCCCACCAGCCGATTGCCGAGGGCGTTGCCGGTGAGCGTGTCGTTGAGTGAACCGCCGGTGACGTTCTCGAACGTGTCGACGGCATTCAACGCCAGGCTCAGGTTGGGGTTCACAACCTGCGTGGTCGCCAGGCCCAGATTCACGGCGACCGCCAACGTGGTGGTCAGCGAGAAGTCGAGCGTGTCCGCTCCTTCACCCGCCACTTCCACCAGCGTATCGGTTCCGAGGGCGGCACTCGTGGTGTAGCTGTAGACATCGTCCCCCGCAGCTCCCGCCAGGGTGTCGTTGCCGGGCCCGCCAATCAGTACGTTGCCGAGGGAATTCCCGGTCAGCGTGTCCGCCAGCGAACCACCGGTGACGTTTTCGAACGTATCGGCAGCGTTCAGGGTGACATTCAGATTCCCGGTGACCGCGGTCTGCGCCGTGGTCAGGCCGAGGTTGAGGGTGACTGCCTTGGTGGTGGTCGTCGCAAAGGTGATCAGATCGATCCCTTCCCCCGCCAGTTCGACCAGGGTGTCGCTCCCCAAGGCAGTCCCGGCGTTGTAGACATAGCTGTCGTTGCCCACCCCACCGACGAGGGTGTCGTCTCCCACGCCGCCGATCAGGCTGTCGTTGTTGGCGGCTCCATTGAGACTGTCATTGCCGATTCCGCCCGTCAGCGTATTGATCAGGCTGTTCCCCAGCAGGGTGTCCGCACCATCACCACCCGTGGCGTTTTCGAAGACCGCACCATCCTGCAGCTTGAGCGACAGGTTCGTATTGACCGCCTGCGTGGTTGCCAGTGAGAGATCGAGCGTGACACTGGCCGAGGTCCCGGTGAAGTCGATCAGATCGGTTCCACCGGTGCCCGTTTCGACCAGGGTATCGGTTCCCAGTGGCGCGTCGGCGTCGAACAAGTAGCTGTCGCTGCCGGTGCTGCCGGAGAGGGTGTCATCTCCCGCTCCCCCCGTCAGCACGTTGACCAAGGTGTTGCCGGTGAGCGAGTCATTCGCCGCTCCGCCGATGATGTTCTCGAACGTCGTGGCCGAGCCGAGAACGAGTGTGAGACGTCCGGCGGCGACGGTCTGCACCGTGGCCAGCGACAGATCGACCGTGGCGCCGATGCCGGTCGTCGGTGAGAAGTCGAGCGTGTCGATGCCGCCCCCCGCCTCATTGAGCGTGTCGGCTCCGAGGTTGTCGTCGAGGTCGAACTGGTAGACGTCGTTCCCCGCCGCACCCGTCAGGGTGTCATTGCCCAGTCCGCCGATCAGCACATTGGCCAGGGTATTCCCCGTCAGCGTATCGGCCAGGCTGCCGCCGGTCACGTTTTCGATGGCCGAAGCGGAGGTGAGCGTGAGGGTCAGGTTCGCATTGACGACCTGGGCGGTGATCAACCCGAGATTCAAGGCAATCGCCTGTCCCGTCGTGGCCGAAAAGTCGAGCGTATCGATCCCGACACTGTCGTTGACGGTATCGATCCCCAGCGCGACGTCGGCATCAAACAGGTACGCGTCATTCCCGGCCCCGCCGACTTGCGAGTCGGTTCCCGCCCCACCGGTGATCACGTCGTTCCCGCCGCCGCCGGTCAACGTGTCGTTGCCGTCGTCGCCGTAGAGCCATGCGTTGCGGGTGATGGTGCTGTTGATGGTCACACCGTCATTCCCCGCCTGACCGAAGACGACGATGCGGCCCGTCGGAGCGAACGACCCCGCCGAGACCGCATTGATCGTGACGGTCGTGTTCGAACCTGAGAGAGCGAGGGCGATCGTGTCGTTGCCGGTGGTGCCGCCCACGAACAGATCGGTCTTGGTCGGATCGAGTTCGCTCGTCTGCAGGTTGGCTGCGACGATCGAGACGCTCTTGGTTTTGCTGGTCGCGGCGCCGTCGTCGTCGGTCACGGTGAAGGTGATCGTGTAGGTTCCCGACGCCGTGTAGACGTGCGACCCTGTGACCGTCCCCACCCCCGCCGATTCGCTGATCACACCCGTCGACGACGTGCCATCGCCCCAGTCGATCGAGGCGGTGTGGGTGTCGGCGGTTCCGGCATCGGAGAACGGCAGGCTGTAGGTGACCGATTGGCCCCGCACGGCGGCCGCGAGGCCGGCGATCGTGCCGACCGCGGGAGTGGCGTTGGAAACCGTCGTCACGAAGCTGTCGGAGACCGTCGTCGACCCATCGGTCAGCGTCAGGGTGACCGTGTAACTCCCGTTGTCGGCATAGCGGTGGGTGTTGGCGATCGTGCCGCCGTTGGTGCCCGCCGTGGGAACCAACACACCCTCTTCGCTGGAGCCATCGCCCCAGTTGATGGTGAGAGTCAGGTTGCTGTCGGGGAGCGGGCCGGTGTAGGTGGCCGTCGCCAGCGTCACGAGATCCCCCTCGACGGCATTCCGGTTCGCCCCGGCCTCCACTTCGAGAATTCCTTGAACGGAGATCGTAAAGGCCTTCTCGAAATACAATCCGGCTGCATCGGTCGTACGCACCCGGATTGTGTAACTGCTCTTGGTGGCGAAATCGAAGACGGCAGCGGTCTTCAGTGTGTCGCCAGCAATCGTAAAACTGGCGTTGTCGTTGCTGCCGGTCCCGGTGACCAGACTGTACGTGAAGGTGTCATCGGCGTTGGGATCGGTGGTCGAGAAGGTTCCCACGACCGTTCCCACCGGCAATTGCTGCCCTACCTTCTGCGAAGACAGGGTGAGGTCGGTGGGTGCCAGTTGGATGACGTCGTCATCACTTCCCGTGTTATTGGACGTGTCGGTATCGATGAGCGCATTGGGATCGGGCTTGATGGCCACGCCGTTGAAGGCACCCGTCGAGATCGCGATGAATCCGGTTCCCGAGGGTCCCCCGTAGGCGGCACCATCGTCACCCCAGGCCACGATTGAACCGTCATTGCGCATGGCAATGCCCGACCGTTCCCCCGCCGCAATCGCTTTGAATCCAGTCCCGGTGGGAGCCTTGCTGACGGTCCCGCCAAAGTCACCCCCCCAGGCGGCGATCGAGCCATCCGCCCGCAAGGCCATGATGTACCGCCACCCCGCGGCAATCGCGGTGAACCCGGTCCCTGTCGGCGCCTGGCTCCGCTGGCCCCAGGTGTCATCCCCCCAGACGACAATCGAGCCGTCGGCCTTCAGGGCGACGCCGTAATCGCCGCCGGCAGCGACCTGGCGATAGCCTGTGCCGGCCGGCGTGTTGGTCGCCTGGCCCCAGCCATTGTTCCCCCAGCCGGCGATCGACCCGTCGGACCGCAGGGCATAGCCGTGGCCATAGCTGGAATCGACCGCCACAAACCCGGTTCCAGAGGGGACATTTTGCTGTCCGGTGTTGTTGCCCCCCCAGACGGCGATCGAGCCATTGGAGCGAATCGCATAGCCCGCCTCGTCGGCGGCGGCAATGGCGGTGAAGCCGGTTCCGGTGGGAGTGTTGCTCACCTTCCCGTTGTCGTTCGAGCCCCAGGCGGCAATCGAGCCATCCGCCCGCAAGGCATACAGGTGATTCACGCCCCCCACCACCGCGACGAAGTCAGTACCGGCCGGGGTCTGGCTGACCTGGCCGTAATTGTTCCAGCCCCAGGTGGTGATCTGTCCCATGGTCGGGGTCGGCAGGCTGACCGTGGCGGAGTTGTGGAGCGTTCCCGTGAGGGAGGGGTCGATCGCCACAGTCACCGTGAACGATTCCGTCCCCGAAGAGCCAATCGTCCCGGTCAGATAACGGACCGTCCTGGTCGCGGCCTCATACGTCACACCGCTGGAACCACTGACAAAGCTCAACCCGGTCGGCAGCACGTCGGTGACGATCGCTCCGGTAACGGAGCTGGGGCCGCTGTTGGTGACCGTGATCGTATAGGTGGTCGACGTACCGGGAATCACATACGTCGCCCCGTTGGTCTTGGAGACCGAGAGATCCACCCGGGCGGTCAGAGTATCGACATCCTTGCCGGTGTTGTTGGCCGAATTCGAGTCGGTCATTCCGGCCGGAATGGCCACGGTGGCGACGTTGGTGAGTGAACCCACCAGCCCAGCATCGACGGCGAGGGTGAGGGTGAACGACTCGGTCCCCGAGGAACCAATCGTTCCGGTCACATAGCTGACGGTCTTCGTGGCCGAGTTGTAGGAGACACCCGAAGAGCCGCTGACAAACGTAGTACCGTTCGGCAGCACGTCAGTGACGATCGCCCCAGTGACCGAACTGGGGCCGCTGTTGGCGACCGTGACCGTGTAGGTGGTTGACGTGCCGGGAACGACGGTGGTCGTGCCGTTGGTCGTCGTCAGCGACAGATCGGCGGTAGCGGCGTCGATCGTGAAGACCCTCTCATAGGAGAGGCCACCCTGATCAGTCGTCCGCACCCGGATGGAGTAACTGCTCTGTGTGGGGACAGCAAATCCGGTCTTGAGTCTGTCGTCCGTGATGGAGAAGCTGGCGTTGTCGGTATCGCCGGTGCCGGTGACCAGTGTGTAGGTGAAGGTGTTGCCGGCATCGGGATCGGTGGAACTGAACGTCCCAACGACAGCCCCCACCGTCTGGCTGGCGGGCAGTTTGGTCGACGACAAGGCCAGATTGGTCGGAGCCTCGTTCAAGTCCGTCACACTGATCGTGAAGACTTTTTCGTAAGTCAGCCCTCCCTGATCGGTCGTCCGGACCCGGATCGAGTAACTGCTCTTCGTTTCGAAGTCGAAACTCGCGGCGGTCTTCAGGGTATTGCCGTCGATGCTGAAGCTGGCGTTGTCCGCATCGCCGCTACCGCTGACCAGCGAGTAGGTGAAGGTGTTGCCGGTGTCGGGGTCGGTGGTGCTCAGAGTCCCGATTGATGTGCCTGCAACTTCATTCTCAGCAACGGCAGACGAAGTGAGCACAATGTCAGTAGGAGCCCTGTTTGTCTGGAGCGCCCAAACCGCGGCCCCGTTGATACCGTCATTGGCGCTGAAGATCAATGTGCCATTGACATTCGTGACGAAACGAATGTCGCTGCCACCCGCTCCGCTACGGATATCTTTGACAATGACGGTCCCTGTCGCTGTTCCGTCGCTCTTCCACAACTCATTGCCGTTGATGCCGTCATTGGCTTGGAAGAACAGCATACCATCAACATTTGTGAGATTCCTGGGACTGCTGCTACCGGAACCAGCCTTAATGTCATTCACCAATGTCGTTCCGGCTGACGTCCCATCACTCTTCCACAATTCTCTGCCGTGGATCGTGTCCCCGGCCGAGAAGTACAGAGTGCCATTCACGTTGATGAGATAACCGGGAGAACTCCAGCCAGTCCCGACGCTGACATCCCTGACGAGCATGGTGCCCGCCGAAGTGCCGTCGCTCCTCCACAACTCAAGTCCATTGGCGTCGTCATACGCGCTGAAAAACAGGGTACCGTTGACATTCGTCAGATCCCGGGGAGAACTCCCGTTGAGGCCATTTCGGATGTCCTTGACCAACCGGGTACCGGCTGATGTGCCGTCGCTCTGCCACAGTTCCTGGCCTGTCAGACCATCGTCGGCCATGAAGTACAGGACTCCATCGACATTCGTAATCGAGCTGCCAAAGCCGCTCTTGATGCCGTTGGAAATCTCCTTGACCAGCACCGTACCAGCAGAAGTGCCGTCGCTCTTCCATAGTTCATAACCCGTGGTGCCATCATTCGAGGCAAAAAACAGCGTTCCATTGACGTTGGTCAGATAACGGGCCGAGATTCCGCCATTATTGGGCATTTGCCTGACCATTAATGTTCCGGACGAAGTCCCGTCGCTTTTCCACAGTTGATATCCCTGATCGCTGGTCTTGGCCACAAAAAAGAGGGTCCCATTCACATTCGTCAAATACCGCGGAGCGCTGCCGTCGGTACCGCTGCGAATGTCGGCCACCCGCACAGTACCGGAGGATGTTCCGTCGCTCTTCCACAATTCGAATCCGCTCGAAACGTCATACGCCCAGAAATACAACGCACCACTGACATTCGTCAGGAAAAACGGATAGCTGTCACCCGCACCACTGTTGATATCCTTGACGAGTCCTGTTCCGGCGGTTGTTCCGTCGCTTTTCCACAGCTCTTTGCCATGCACACCGTCATCGGCGTGGAAGAACAGCGTATCATCGATGCCCGCCAGGAATCGCCCGTCTTCATAAGTTCCCCCCATGGCAATACGTGTGACCATCACGACCCGGCTCGAGGTGATCGCAATGCGGAATTGACGGTCGACTGACAGTCCTCCCTGGTCGGTGCTGCGGACCCGGATCGAATAGCTGGTCCGGGTCTCGAAATCAAAGACGGCAGACGTTTGAAGTGAACTTTCTGAAATCGTGAAGCTGGCGTTGTCGTTGTCGCCAGTGCCGCTCACCAGCGAGTAGGTGAATGTGTTGTTGGCGTCGGGATCCGTGGTCGTGAAAGTACCGACACTGGTCGCCACAGGGAGGTCTTCATCAACTGCCGTCGCAGAGAGCGCGATTGTCAGCGGAGCCTCATTCACATCCTGAACCGAAATCGTGAAGATCTTGTCGAACGTCAGAGATCCCTGATCGGTCGTCCGCACCCGAATCGAGTAACTGCTCTTCACCTCGAAGTTGAAACTCGCAGCGGTCTTCAGTGTGTTGCCGTCAATTGAGAAGCTGGCGTTGTCGGTGTCGCCGGTGCCAGTGACCAGGGTATACGTGAAGGTGTTACCAGTGTCCGGATCGGTCGAGCTGAACGTTCCCACGGCGGTGCCAACCGCCTGATTTTCGGCGATATTGGTCGCCGAAAGGCTGAGGCCGGTGGGGGCTTCGTTGACGTCGGCAACTGCAATTGAAAAGACCTTTTCGTACGTCAACCCCCCCTGGTCGGTCGTCTGGACACGGATCGAGTAGCTGCTCTTCGTCTCGAAGTCGAAACTCACGGCCGTCTGCAGGGTATTGCCGTCGATGGTGAAGCTTGCGTTGTCCGCATCGCCGCTACCGCTGACCAGCGAGTAGGTGAAGGTGTTGCCGGTGTCGGGGTCGGTGGTGCTGAACGTCCCCACTTCGGTGCCGATCGCCCGGTTCTCATCGATGCTGGTGGCCGAGAGACTGAGGGCCGTGGGGGCCTCGTTCACATCGGTAACTGCAATCGTGAAGACCTTCTCATACGTCAACCCCCCTTGGTCGGTGGTGCGGACGCGAATCGAGTAGCTGCTCTTCGATTCGAAATCGAAGCTCGCGCCGGTCTTCAGCGTTCCACCGTCGATGGTGAAGCTGGCGTTGTTGGTGTCGCCGGTCCCGGTGACGAGTGTGTAGGTGAAGGTGTTGCCCGTGTCCGGATCGGTCGAGGTGAACGTCCCCACGGCGGTACCGATCGCCTGGTTTTCGGCAATGGCCGAGGCGGAGATCGCGAGATCGGTGGGGATTTCGTTCACGTCGGTCACGCCGATTGTGAAGGCCTTCTCGGTGAAAAGACCTCCCTGATCGGTGGAGCGGATGCGCACCGAGTAGCTCGACTTGGATTCGAAATCGAAGGCACTGGTGGCCCGCAGGGTGGAGCCGCTGATATTGAAGGCGGCGTTGTCGGTGTCGCCGCTGCCGCTTACCAGGGTGTAGGTGAAGGTATCCCCCGCGTTGGGATCGGTGGTGCTCAGGGTGCCGACAGTGGTATTCGAGGCCGCATTCTCGGCAATGCTGTTCGAGGAGAGGCTGATGTCGGACGGGGATTGATTGGTGATGGTGACGGCGACCGTCAGAACCTTGTCGATGGAGATTCCAAGATCATCGGTGGCCCGTACCCGGATCGAACACGACGATTTGCCCGGGGGCAAGGCCTGCGCGGTTCGCAGTTCGTTGCCCGAGATGGAAAAGATGCTGTTGTCGTCATCGCCCGTGCCGGCGATGAGGGCATAAGCGAACGTCCTGGCGGGATCGATGTCCTGAGGCTGAAGGGTGGCGACGTAGCTCCCGACGCCGAGATTGTCGGGAATGGTCGCTCCGGATTTCGACAGGGTGATCTGGAGATTGTCGATGGCCCAGGATTCATCGGTCCCTCCCTGCCAACCCGGTCCATCGGACAACCACTCGATCGTCAGTGTCGAAGCGGTATGGGAAATGGATTGCAGTTTCGGCTCTAGAAACATGTTGTACGCCGCATCATTCCAACTGCTGAATCCCAACTGGGTTCCCGAGGAGATCAAGCCTCCCTGGGGAGGGACGTAGGATTGCTGTGCGAGCCCCTGATAGCTGAACGATTCCCGAAAAATGGTGGTTCCATCGACCCGCACATTGAAGTAATCGCTGGTTCCTCCATCCCAGGAATCAATGATGGCCAGCAGGAATCCGAGATCGAGACGATCGTGTTCGGGCAGATTGGTGAGGGTCAGTGTGGCGGATCCACTACTTTGTAGAAACTTGGAATTGAATTGGTTTCCAGTTGGTCCCAGCCCCTGGTAGCTCTGGACTCCCACGACCGAGAAACTTCCGGTGAAGCCCGCGGGGTTGGCGGCATCCAGCAGGTAATTGAAGGAAGCCTGGATCTGCCTCAGCGAGACATCGGTGGCCTGCTGGAGCTTGAGGATAGCGGCCCCCTGGGTGTAGGTCTTGAAAAGCGACCCCGAGATGGTCTCGGTGCCGGAAAAGGTCCAGCCAGTCCCCTTGTTGACAAGATCCCCCACATTCCCGCGCACGATCAGCGTGTCGGTGGTGTCGGACAGCGACAGAACCCGCGCCTGGTTGATCGTGAGGGAGTTATTGCCAGTCCCGGTGACGTCGATTTCCTCGACACCCGAGACTTTGTTCGCGGCGACCAGATCGAGATTGATGTTGCCGCCGAGGAAGATGAGCTTGTCGTAGCCGGTGCCAGCGGCCACGTTTGTGAACGTGGCATTTCTTACATGGATCAGGTTGTTGCCACCATGGGCATTGAGATTGTCATTACCGTCGCCGCCATCGAGGACGTCGTTACCAGTACCACCCTGGTACCAAGAGTCGCCGGTGAGTGTGTCATTTCCCGGCCCGCCCAGCAGGGTGTCATTGCCGACTCCCTGCGACTGGTTGTCCCAGTCCCCACGCAGATCATCATTGCCGCCATTTCCCTCGATCCAGTCATCCCCGGCACCACCCAGCAGTGTGTCATTACCACTCCCAGAGATCAGGGTGTCGTTGCCGCCTCCCATCCCCATTTGCAGGTTGCCTGTGAACAGCGAGAAATCCACTGATTCGGGATTGTCGCTGCCATTGACGGCCCCGCTCTCCACACCGCTCAATTCGTAATCCACGCCGTTCAATTGCAGGGTCGTACCGGTGTAGACCGCCGTCCCGCCAGTCACGCCCACCTGGAACCAGTCGGTGCCGGCTCCGCCGCGCACGGTGTTGTTCCCGTAGGAAGCATTGAGATTGTCATTACCGTCGCCGCCATCGAGGACGTCGTTACCAGTACCACCCTGGTACCAAGAGTCGCCGGTGAGTGTGTCATTTCCCGGCCCGCCCAGCAGGGTGTCATTGCCGACTCCCTGCGACTGGTTGTCCCAGTCCCCACGCAGATCATCATTGCCGCCATTTCCCTCGATCCAGTCATCCCCGGCACCACCCAGCAGTGTGTCATTACCACTCCCAGAGATCAGGGTATCATTCCCGTCCCCGCCATTGAGTGTCATCCCCTTCGACAGGGCCGATGCATCGACCAGGTCATTCCCCCCTCCGGCATTCACCGTCAAAGAGCTCAGACTGTTGAAGGCCAGCGTTTGCTCGCCGGCCACGGTGGAATCGAGATCCACCGCACTGACGAGGTTCCCCGACAGCGGCAGGTTGTGGGTCAGCAGTCCAGTCCCTCCCACGGTCAAGGTGAGGGAATCGTTGGCGTTGTCGCCCGTGAAGGTGACCGAGGTGCTGGAGAGGGAGACCGAGAAGGCCAGCAACTGCCGGCTCTCCAGCGCCTGAACCACGCCCAGCCGACGGCTCCCCCGGCTCCGCCGCACCAACGGCCGCCGCACCACCCGCAGGTTGCTCAACGACTTCACAAACCGCCGCCACAGTCCCGTCGTCAGCATCGCGCCGCTCCCAGCCCAAAGTGGTGTGCCGGCCCTGATGGTGCGTCTCCTCAGCCCGACCGTACGGGTGATGGCGACGCCCAACTGCACCCCCGACACGGGACAATTCCCGGACTGAGGGGATGCGCGGACCTCTCTCCCCTTGGAATCACGGATTCGATTTTATTTTTTTCACTGAACGTAACACCACGTGCCCTGAGGTCAGTGTCGGTGACTCAGGCCAAAGGCTGCGACCGGCTCGTGCAAGCAGTGGTTCCCATTCCGTCAGACGCCGGCGGCGACCGCCAGATCCCCTTGGGCAATTGGCGCAACACGATTCCGGACAATGAGTTGCGAATCCGATCCCGACTCTTTCCTGAGAGCGGGATCCGGGGCAGTAACGTGTGGGACCAGTCGCGGCGGGGGCCAACCTGGGGGCGACGCCGGTTTCCACGGCCCAATCCCAGGTGCACTCAACGGTGGTTCGAGCCCGCAGGGTCGGGGCCTATCGCGCTCGAACGGCAGAGCCTGCCTCACGCGAAGCGCCCGGACTTACAGAACCGACCCCGGCTGCGAACCGGGGAAGACCTGCTCGAAACGCTCGAGGATCCGGTTCAGCTTGCGATAGACGCTGGTCTGGCTGATCTGCAGCTCGGCCTGGATCTCGGCAGGAGTCAGTCCCTGCAGCCACAACCTCGCGACCGGCGCCAGGTGAGGGCCCAGACAGGCCAGGAATCGCGCATGCAGCCCCGCCACTTCTTCGGCCAACAGCAGGGGCCGGTCCACCGCCACGTCCGGTGCGGGAAGCCGGTCAAACCCCCGGCTGTCTGGTTTCCGTCCGATCCCTCCGAAGACCGAATCTCCCCGGACCTTTCCCCCTCCCCGCTTCTGGCAATGGGCATCCCGCACGATGTTGCGGGCCCGCTGCTGCACCCGCACACAAAGCATGTTCAGGGCGTCCTCGCGCGACAGGAGGGGAGGCAGCACCCCCTCCCGTCCATCCATCAGAAACTCTCCCAAAACCTCCGCGAGCAGGTCGTCTTCGTCGGACACCCGCCGTTCGAACTGCCCCAGCGACGACTCGGCAATCCGCCGCAAATGATGCGCATAAAAATGAAACAGCCGGGCCAGGACCGCGTCCTCTCCGGTGTGCATTGCATTCAAGAGCCGCGTGATGGGCTCGGATTGGCTTGTCGCGGAGAGCATAAGACTGGCTGGACCCGTCAGGAGTGGCGACGCTCTGATGGAATGATCGGCAGTATCGAATCTGCGGTCGGTTTCGACAACCGTTGAGCCGCTGGACGAACTGTCAGGCAGGAAGACTTGTTGAACGGTTGCACCCCTTGGTAAATCGGGGGGCTGTTTGGTGATTCACAGAGTGTGAGTGCAAATCGTCGATCGAGGTCACCCCCGGAAGACTGGCAGCGGACCGGGACCAGCGAACCGCTGTTGGAAACGCAACGCAGAGAGAGACGTGTGATGACCGCAGGAGATGCGCCCTCCGACTGGGCGAAAATCGAAGCCGCGGAGTCATTGTTTGACCGGTTCGAACAGGGCTGGAACGGGCACGAGCGGCCCGACTGGAGGCAGTTCGCCGCCGAGGCCGCCTCGCTGGGAGCCGATGTCGGAGGGGAATTGCTGTGGCTCGATTTCTGCCAGCGGGCCGAATTGGGAGAGAATCCCCAGTTCGCAGACTACCGCGAGGCCCCCGAAGCCTGGCAGGCGTACCTGGCCCAGCGGTGGCAGGCCCCCCACGAACCGACCCGGCGGGAGTTGCCTCGTGAGGCCTCTGCTGCCGAGCCATTCGAGCTGCCCGACCTTCCCGCCGCGATTGGGCGTTACCAGGTGCAGTGTGAACTGGGGCGCGGGAGCTTTGGCCGGGTGTACCAGGCCCACGATCCCGAACTGCGGCGCGACGTCGCCATCAAGGCATTCACCCAGGTCACCGGGTCCCGGGCGGTCGAACACTGCCTGCGCGAGGCCCGCATCGTGGCGGATCTCGATCACCCCCACATCGTTCCCATTTACGACATCGGTTCGACCCCCGACATTCCGGTGTATCTGGTGTACCGGTTCGTGCCGGGAGGAAATCTCGCCCAGCGTCTGAAAGCCGGCCCCCTGCCGATCCCCGAGGTGCTGCGGTTGCTGATCCCGCTGACCGATGCTCTCGATTATGCCCATCGTCCCCCCCGGCACCTGGTCCACCGCGATCTGAAACCGGCCAACATCCTGGTCGATCCCGGGGGGCACCCGTTCCTCACCGACTTCGGCATCGCCCTGCGCGACTCGGATGAGGAGCGTGGGCCGCGATACGCGGGGAGCCCGTCTTACATGAGTCCTGAACAGGCCCGGGGAGAGGGGCACCGCGTCGATGGCCGGTCCGACATTTTCTCGCTGGGGATCATCCTCTACGAGATGCTGACGGGACGTCGTCCGTTCACCGCCGCCTCCGACGAGCAGTTGCTGCAGGAAATCGCCCGGCGCGAACCGCGGCCGCCGCGGCTGTATTCGTCGTCCATCCCTCCCGAACTCGAACGGATCTGCCTGAAGGCCCTCTCCAAGCGGCAGGTCGACCGCTATTCGACGGCGGCCGATCTGGGGGCCGACCTGCGCCGACTGCTGACCTTGCCGGGGCTGACGGCCCCCCGCGGACAACCGGTCCCCGGGGAGATCCCGACGGAGGGGACCACGCCCCCCGCGCCCGCTCCCGTGATCTTGCGCGGCCTGCGGGCGTTCGAAGAACAAGACAGCCGGTTCTTTCTGTCGCTGTTGCCGGGCCCCCGCGATCCCGAGGGGGTGCCGGAATCGATCCGGTTCTGGAAGACCCGGATTGAACAGTTCGATCCGGCGGCGACCTTTTCGGTGGGACTGCTCTACGGTCCGTCGGGATGTGGGAAATCGTCGCTGATCCGGGCGGGCCTGTTGCCGTGCCTGAATGACTCGGTGCGGACGGTGCTGGTGGAAGCCTCCTCCGACAGCACCGAACGCGATTTGCGGCAACGTCTCGAGGCCGTCTGCCCCCGGCTGGTGAGCGGCCAGTCCCTGAAAGACCATTGCCTGCGGCTCCGGCAGGGGCAGGGAATGGCCGGGGGCCAGAAGGTGTTGCTCATCCTGGATCAATTCGAGCAATGGCTGAGCACGCATCGGCAGCCGGAGCAATCGGACCTGGCCGAGGCGCTGCGGCAGTGCGACGGTGGCCACCTGCAGTGCCTGCTGCTGGTGCGGGATGACAATTCCTGGATGGATGTCACCCGGTTTTTGCAGGTGCTGGAATGTTCGCTGGTCGAGGGGGTGAACTGCGCGGCGGTCGACCTGTTTCCCATACCGCATGCCGGGCAGGTGCTGACCCGGTTTGGCCAGGCCTTGAACCGGCTCTCCCCCGAGCTGTCGCACGAACAACGGCGATTTGTTTCCAAGGGGGTCGAGAAACTCGCCGAAAACCAACTGGTCAGCCCGCTGCGGCTGGTGCTGTTTGCGGAGTTGTTCAAGACCCGCCCCTGGACGCTGGAAGCACTGGATCAGATTGGGGGGCTGGAAGACCTGGGGGTGCTGTTCCTGGAGGAGACCTTCAGTGCGGCGACGGCTCCCCTGCCGCATCGCCAGCACGCCGCAGGGGCCCAGAAACTGCTGGGGGCTCTGCTGCCCGAGCGGGGCGGCACGCTCAAAGGACATCGCCGGTCGCGCCAGGACCTGGCGGCGGCGGTCGGCGACACACCCGATTCGCGGTCGTTCGAAGAGCTGCTGACGCTGCTGGATCGGCAGTTGCGGCTGATCACGCCTGCCGATGGTGGGCTGGAACCCACCCCGGAGACCCGTGTTCCAAACGCAGAAGATTCCAGCTCACAGGCTTACCAGTTGTCGCACGATTTTCTGGTGGGCAGTCTGCGGAAGTGGCTGGAGCTCAAGGAGGGGCAGACGAAGGAGGGGCGGGCGCGGCGTGAATTGGAGCGATGGACCCAGTTGTGGCGGGCGAGTCCGAACCGGCCGCTGCTGCCGACTCTGGCGGAATACGCCTCGATGGCCTGGAATGTTTCCGCCAGGGATCGCCAGCCGCTGCAATCGCAGTTTCTGCGCGAGGCGGGTTGGCGTCATCTGCGGCGTCTGGGGGGCTGGCTGGGAATTGTGGGGGTCTTGGGATCGCTGGTCGTGTGGCTGCTCACTGTGCAGGCCCGGGAGTCCCGGGAACGGCTGCGTGCGCAGGAAATTCAGGGGTTGCTTACGGGTTTGCCGCGGATCCAGAGTGCGGCGGTCGAGGAGACTCTGGACCGACTGCAGCAGCTCGCCCCCGACCGGGCGCTGGAGTTGCTGCAGACCGAGGGAACAACCGCAGATCCGGTGGCCAACGTCCGGTTGCGGCTGGCCCAGGCGCACTTCACCGATGTTCCGACGGAAGAACTGCTCGCCCTGATGGACACGATCCACCCCGACGAGGTCGTCAACCTCGTGTCGGCACTGCGCAGCAATCGGGACTCGGCCTTGCAGAACCTCCGTGGGTCGTTTGCCTTGCTGAAGGATTCGCAGGACCGGCGGGAATTTTCCCGGATCGCGAGACTGGCGATTCTGGCGCATCATCTGGGAGACAGTTCGCTGCTGCAGCACGTCTCACATGTGCCAGCGATGACGGATCCGCTCCGGCGGACGGCGGCCATTTATGAAATCACCAATTGGCATGGTGCCCTGCTCGAGCTGGTTCCCGAGAGCCCCCGGCAGCTCGATTGGGAAACCCGCCATGTGCTGTTGCTCTGCCTGGGGGGCAACCAGCCGACATCGGCGGACCGTCTGTCAGTGGGGCCCCGCCTGCTGGCGCTGTATGAAAATGCCGAGGATGCGAGTACCCGGATGGCGGGCCGCTGGGCGCTGCAGCAATGGGGCTTGTCGATCCCTTCCCCCCGCATCGATCCCCGTCTCACGCAATCGCACGACTGGTACGATATCGCCTCAGACCTGACCATGGTCTCATTGGAGCCTGGCGACTTCATCTTCCCGGAACGGGATGACAAAACGTTGGTTGTCAGTTTATTGACGTCCACGATCAAGACTCCCATCGATGTGGGGGACCGGGAAGTTTCCCTGCGAATGTTCCAGGAATTCCTCGAAGATCGCGACTGTCCGCCTTCCGGGAAATGGGTCGGTCTGCCACTGGCGCCATGGACGGAAGGTCCATCCGGCAGCAAGCCGATGCAGTACCTGAATTGGTATGAGGCGGTGATGTTTTGCAACTGGCTGAGCCGTCGGTTTGGCCTGCCCCCTTGCTATCAGCGAACGGAAGCCAAAGAGGAGTGGGAGGGAACGAGGTATGACGTTTGGGAACTGGTCCCGGATGTCACGGGCTTCCGCTTGCCCACCGAAAACGAATGGGTGTTCGCCTGCCTCGCAGGTTCCTGGGGAGAATTCCATTTCGGGGGGAAACACTCGTTCCTCGCTGATTACGCGGTCTGTGATCAGTCCCGAACCACCGGACAGAGATCCTGCGGTTCGCTGCGTCCGAATGTCTGGGGGTTGTTTGACATGCATGGGAATGTCTTCGAGTGGTGCCAAGATCGGCGTTTTCCCAATGCGCAACCAGGTACGGTGGCTGCCCACTACGGGACTTCGCGGGGTGGAGGATCGGGACACGCAGCGGATTTTTGTGCGGCGTGGAGAAGAGGGGGAGACCCTTTCGCCGAACGCCGGGACTACCTCGGACTGCGGGTGGTGCGCAGCCGGCCCGATCGGCTGAAGCGTTGAGAGGAAAGTCCCCTCACACGGGGCGGAATTTGCACCGTCGGGCGAATCGGCTGCAGGCATCCCCGGTCACAGCCCGCTGGCTCTCAACAGGTGTCTCGCTCTCGTGGGTAAAAGGGTCGCGATCGCCGCTGAAAGAGAGCGACCCGCTGGATCGTTCCCAATGCCACACCGAACAACCCCCGTTTCGTGGAGGGCGGACCTCTGTGTCCGCTCCGCTGGGTGTTCGTCGGGAGACAATCGCTCCGAGGGGCAGTTTGGAGATTTGGATCGGTGGGAAATCCCGGTTCTCGAAACGGAACACGAAAACGGTTGGCGGGGTGTTCCTTTGGGCGATGGTCGATTGACTGGAAACTCGACGGGCCGGTGGGCGCTGGGGGCACCAGGCTGAAAACCGATCGTGCGGTCGGGGAAAGACCGGCTGACCCCGTCGTTCCCCGAAACGCTGCAGCCGGTTTTTGCGGCTGGTCGATATCTCTGTTTGTGAGTGTCTCCCGCGCGCGGCCGGACTGACGACCAACGGACGGTTTGGGGGATTTGGGCAAAGATTTCATGCAGCCTTCCGAGACCGTGCGAGCGACCGCGTCCGCCTTGGTGACGGTTCCCCGCGACCTGGAACTGATCCGCCTGGTGCATCGCGGTCCGGAGACCGAGATCTGGCAGACCCGCCAGCGCGAGACTGGGGCACTGATCTGTTGGAAAGGACTTCGCGAACCGTGGGGGCCTCAGTCCCCCCCGTGGCAGCGTCTCGCCCACGAGCGGCGTGTGCTGGCCGAGGTGAACAACCGCCACGTGATCGCCCTGGCGGATGGTCCCCGGGTCGCGGATCCTCCCGGACTGCGTCTGCGGTGGTTGCCGGGTGAGTCGCTCAACACCCGCCTGGCGCGAACCCCCCTGCTTCCCCTCGGACTCGCCGTCTGGATTCTGCGCCAGGTGGCGCAGGGGATGGAGGCGTTGCTCGCCAGCGGCTGGCTGCATGGCGCGATTGGGCCGCACCATGTGCGGGTCTCTCCCGCCGGTGAAGTGACGCTGCTCGATCTTGGGGCTGCGTTCCGGGACGAGCTGGAATCTCCCTGGCTCGAGACGACCGCGGGGGGACTGGAGCCGCTCTCGGCCCAGGGGACCGGCCGGCTGGCCCAGCGTCGCGAACACGACCTGCAGGCGTTAGGAAGGCTGATGTGGCGGCTGCTGGCGGGGACGACCGCGCCGGACAGTTCCCACGACCCGGCCACGTTGACTGGCGAGCTGCGTCGGCACGTTCCCGAGCTGCCCCGCGAATTGGCCGCGCTGACCGTCCGCCTGCTGACGGCGACCGACTGGCCGCGCGGGGCGGGGCTGCGCGACGTGATCCGGCCCCTGGTGGGGTGCGAACTGCGATGCCTGCGGGCGGAAGCGTCGGGAATGCCGACCGACCGGCCGCAATCGTCCCCCTCCGCCGCCTGAGTGGTGGAAGCCGCGGCGGCGCGCTACCTCATCTGCGCTGGACTTTTAGAGAACCACCGGCCACAACAGGGACCACGGGCCGGCGGTGATTCTCAGCCGGCCAGCGTGTCTTTGACTGAGGCCGAGGGTTCATGTCGCACCGGGTGTTGCTCGCGGGGCTGTTTCACGAGACCCACACGTTCCTCGACGGGATCACCCGGCTGGCCGACTGCCAGTGTCGGCGGGGGGCCGAACTGCTGGAGGCCGCGGGCGATGGCTCGCCGCTGGCGGGCATTCTCGAGATTGCCGCCCAGCGGAACTGGCAGTTGTTGCCCGCGATCGACCTGCGGGTCAGCCCGGGTCCCATTCTCGCGGACGAGGTGGTCGAAGAGTTCTGCCGGTCGGTCGACGCGGTGCTGGACCGGGAGTTGGCGCACGGTCTCGACGGGGTCTGCCTGGTGCTGCATGGGGCCGGGGCCGCGGTGAGCTTTCCCGATGTGGAGGCCGAGGTGATCGACCGCCTGCGGCGGCGGCTGGGGCCCACACTGCCGATTGGCGGCGTGCTGGACCTGCACGGGAACATCTCGCGGCGGTTTGCCGAGGGGACGCAGGCATTTGTGGCCTACCGGCAAAACCCGCATGCCGACGCCTGCGAGGCGGCCCGCGACGGAGCCCGGCTGCTGGCCGACATTCTGGAGCGGGGAACCGCCGTGCAGACGCTGTGGGGTCAGCCGGCGGTGATGTGGCCCCCCACGGGGACTGGCACCGCGTTTGAGCCGATGCGGTCGCTCGAAGCGCGGGCCCGCGAGATCGAGCGGACGGTCCCCGGGGTGTTGGCGGTGAATGTCTTCGGGGGGTTCTCGTTCGCCGATTTGCCCGAGACGGGCGTGAGCTTCACCCTGGTGGTGACGGGAGACCCGGCCCCCGCGCGGCAGGCGCTGCAGGATCTGTGTGACCTCGCCTGGCAGAAGCGGGCCGAGGGAAATGTGCGGGAAGAATCGCTGGAAGCGGTCCTGGGGCGGATTGAACGGGGCGAGCTTCCGCCGGGGGGCGTGGCGACGGGGCCAGTCATTCTGGCGGAACCCTCCGACAATATTGGCGGGGGGGCACCGGGGGATGGGACGGTGCTGCTGGGCGCCCTGATCGACCACGCCTTCGACAACGCGGTGGTGGCGATTGACGATGCCCGGGCGGTCGATCGCCTGCAGGGGGTGGCGCTGGGGGGACGGTGCGTGCTGTCGCTGGGGGGACGGGGGAGCCAGTTGAGCGGGGGCCCCATCGACCTGGAAGTCCAACTGCTGTCGCGCGGACCGGGGCGGTTTGCACTCGAGGACCGGAACAGTCACCTCGCCTCGATGGCGGGCGATTCGTGGGACATGGGTCCGTGCGCGGTGGTGCGGGTGGTCCGGCGGGTGCAGGGGGCCGCGTTGCCGGAGGGGGGGGCGGGAATCCGGGTGTTGATCACCAGTCACAAGACGCCGCCGTTCGACCTGGGTCAGTGGCGCAGCCAAGGAATCGTTCCCGAGCAGGCACGGCTGATTGCCGTGAAGGCGGCTGTCGCCCATCGCCGCGTCTACGACCCCATTTTGCGGGCCCATTTCACGGTCGCGACTCCGGGGCCGTGCAGCAGTCACCTGGCCAGCTTCCCCTGGCGGCGGGTCCGGCGGCCGATTTATCCCCTCGATGGCGAGTAGGCCAGCGACGATGCCGGGGGGGTGGCTCCCGGGGCCCACTGCAGGACGGGTCGGGGGGAGAGATTGCCTCGCACCCTCCGGTGGCCCGACACCGCCACCGCCGTTGCCTCGGGGGATGAGGGCTGGCGCTGGCCGTCTTGGGCGAGTTGCGCTAGACTTCGGCCAAACCCGCCTTTCTCTCGTCCGCCCCTGAGGGGGCCCCTCCGACCATGAAGCTGCAACTGGGGACTGCCCGCTCGTCCGCGGGCAAACTGGCGTACGGCACCTGGGACCTGGTGGAACATCCAACCGGTGGCCTGGACCGTCTCCCCGTGATCATCGCCCAGGGAAACCCCCGGGGGAAGGTCTTCTGGCTCACGGCGGGAATCCACGGCAATGAGCATACCGGTTTGCAGGTCCTGCATCTGCTGCTGAATCGCGAACTGGTCAAGAAGTTGAAGGGGACGATTGTCTGCATCCCCGCCTTGAATCCGGCCGGTTTGAGGACCATGAAAAGGGAGGCGTATTACCATGCCGGCGATCCCAACCGGCTGTTTCCCGATGGTCGATCCCGCGACGCCGGCGACCCCGATCTCGACCCTCCCTCGGTGCTCGAGCAGGCCTATGGCCGGCTGTTCGACGAGCTGCGCCAATCGGCGAATTACTGGATTGATTTGCACAATACCTGGACCGGCTCGGTCTCGATGATCTATCGAGACCGCGTCTATTACCGCGATCAGGGGACCGCCGCGCAGGTCAAGGCCGCCCGGGCGGAAGCGAACGAGCTCGACCGGCAACTGGGTGAAATGTGCGAGGCGTACGGGCACAGCGTGCTGAACGAAATGGGCTGCGCCGCCTATTTCGACGACAAGCTGCACCGCTCGACCACCGGGGCCGCCGTGAACATCGCCCGCATTCCCGGTCTGACGATGGAGCTGGGGACCGGACACATGCCCGACCCGCACATTGTCCAGGCGTGCGTCACCGGATTGACCAATGTGCTGAAGTGGGCCGGGATGCTGGAGGGGGAGTACGAACCAATCACCGGCATCAAGGTGGTCAAGCCGGGCTATCCCTGCCGCCGCCGGGGGACCCCCCGCGTGAGTGTCCCCTGCGTCGTGCGGCACCTCGTGGAGCCGGGGGATGTGGTCCGCAAAGGGGACCCGATCGCCGAAGTCCGCGACATCTGGGGTCGGCCGATCGCCGAGAAAATCCTCGTGGCCGATACCGACGGCTGGATCATGGGCCGCACGCATGGCATCCTGCACTACCCGGGGACCGAAGTGACCGGCATGGGGGTTCCCGACGACCTGCCCACCGTCATGCCTTATCCCGCCGGGCATTGAACGCCGCTGTTTCACAACGGGCTGGCGGCCGGTGTTGGTCCCCGCAGTGTGAGAAGTGCGCCGTTCCCGCGGTCGGCTGGGGGTCCAAGCCAACCGGGGGGTGAACCGTCCAAGAACGACACCGGGCTGCCGCGACAGTCTGTCGACGGCAACCCGGTACGTGTGCCTGGCCGCTCCATTGCCACCGACGCGCGGGAGAGCCGGGAAGGGGCTCAGACCGTCAGGTCCTGCAGGGTGAAGTTGGTCAATTTGACCAGCGATGAATTGAAGCTGACGGTCCCGCGGTAGTAGTTCATCACGCCAGCCGGGGTTCCCCCCGTGAGGGTGATGTTCGACGCGAAGGTGACCATGGTCTGCAGCGCCCCGGCGAACGAGGTGTTGATGACCGAGTTCCCCCCGGCCATCAGGGCGCTGAAGGTCTTGTTGAACGATGTTCCCGCGAGGGTGTTGCCGAAGCGGTCGAGACGCCGGGTCCCCAGGTTGAGCAGGGAGTTGACCCCCCCGCTGGTGAACCCAAAGCTGGAATCGAACCGGGATCCATTGACGTCGGCTTGATCCCACTGGAACGGCACGCTGTTCCCCATGTCGATCGAGGTGGTTCCCTTGGACCACAGCCGGGTCAGAATCAGCCGGTCGGGTCCCAGGCCGGTGGTCACGGTGGTCGTCGTGGCGACCGTCAGGGGGGTGGCCCCCACGCCGGCCAGTTCCACCACGTCCCCCACATACGGGGACACCGAAGTCTTGACGTTGACCAGACCCCCGACCGAAGTGACACCATACTGGTTCGAGTTCGAGAGCAGTTCGAATCTGCTGCCCCCGAGGGTGTTCAGGCTGTTGTCGAACACGACATTTCCGGTCACCGCCACTCCCGCGTCGATGTGCAGTCCCGCCGCCCCATTGCCCGTGTCGGTCACCGTCACATTCCCCTTGATGCTCAACTGAGCCAGCAGGGCGTTGCTTCCCAGGGGGCCGGCCAGATTGACCTGCCGTTTCGCGTCTCCCGAACCCGTGACCTGCACCGAGCCCGTCACGGTGAGCGTGTTGCTGGTGGTCCCGGCACTGTAGATGTTGAGAGTACTCTCGGTGTTCCCGAGATTGGCGATGATCGATCCGCCGATCGTGGTGAACCGGGAATTCGCGTTGATGTCGATCACCGACCGGCCCGAGGCGGCCCCGTTGATCGTCAGGTTCCCGGTCAAGGCCAGCCCATCCACCAGCACCGTACTGCTGCCGGTTCCCAGATTGAGCGTCAGGCTCGCGGCGGAATTCAGCAGGATGGACTGCGAGTTGGCCGTGGAGGTGCCGTAGCTGATGGTGGTTCCATTCAACCCGGTGATCACCACCCGCGTTCCCGAGCGGGTGATCGTGAAGTTGGGATTCCAGTTGTTCGTGGCGGCCAGGGTCAGAGCCGAACCAACCAGCGTGGCCCGCACGTTCGGGGCGACCGCGGTGGGGGCGGCCGTGGAGAAGTTCGTCGCGGTGAATTTCGACCCGGTGTAGGTCACCGGCCCCTGCAGGTAATAGGTGCCGGCTGGGTTTCCCCCCGTGATTGACACATTCGAGTTGAAGAACACCCGGCTGGTCGAGGCGGCGGCGTTCGAGAGATAGATACTCGAGGTGTCGCCCGTCAGGTAGCCCGAGAAGGTCGACTTGAAGGTTGTGGGAGCATAGATCTGACCGGTGACTGTGTTGGTCAGATCGGTCCCCAGGTTCAGCCGGGCCCGGGGGCCGGTCGCCGTGAGGGTGACCCCCTGGTTGAAGGTCGACCCATTGATCGTCGCGAGGTCATTCACGTACGCCGGACTGCTTCCCAAACCGAGCGTCAGTGTCGACCCGAACAGCGTGTTGCCGATGTAAAGCGTGTCGGCTGCATTCCCCGAGGCAATCGAGGCGGCTCCGGTGATGGTCAGCGGGGTCGAACCGACGGCATCGAGCGTCACCGCATTGCCGGTATACACCGACGACGCCAGCTTCAGATCGAGTGTCCCGCCAATCGACGTGGGACCATACGACCCGGTGAGGGAGTTTGAGTACAGCTGAAAACTGCTCGACGTGCTGGTGTTCAGCGAGTTGTCGTAGGCGACATTCCCCGTAATGGTCACCCCGGCATCAATCCGCAGCCCCGAGGTCCCCTGGCCCTGATCAACAAAGTTCACGCTGCCGCCGATGGTCAGTTTGCCCCCGGTGGGGTTGTTGGCCAGTGGCCCGGCCAGGTTCACCTGCTTGGCTCCCGTCCCGTTCGCTGTCACGTTGACCGACCCGGTGACCGCCATGGCCCCGCCGAGATTCGTGCTGCCGTAGAGATTCACCGTTCCCCGGCTGCCGGCGAGATCGACCAGCAGCGAACCCCCGATGGTCGTGGTCGGCTGGCTGCTGAGCGCCGAGTTGTAGCGGGTGCCATGCACCGAGACGACGGTGTCACCCACCGTGGCCCCGACGATCTTCACATCCCCCGTGGTGCTGACTCCCTCCAGCTCCACCGAACTGACCCCCTGACCCAGATTGATCGTCAGGCCGGCAATCGCCCCCGTCGTCCCCACGGCAATCGTCTGGGTGGTACCGACGTTGGTGCCATAAGTGAGCTGGGTGTTGTTCAACGCCGTAAAGACGATGTTGCTGCCCGAACGGGTCACCTTGATCCCGGAGTTGTTGTTGTCGGTGGCGTTGACGGTGAAAGTCGTGCCATTCTTCAGGATGGTGTAGTTCCCCACCGCCAGCAGTTGCCGCGACTCAAGCGACTCGACGGCGGCCACCGGGGGAGCCCAGGGCCGGCGCCGACCTTGTGAGACGGAAAACAAACGCTTCCAGACAGGCTTGAGTCGCATGGCAGTGCCTCAGGGAAGAAAGATCGATCACCACGACCAGACAGCGCCAGGAATCTGGCGTGCGGGTCGGCTACAGGACAGGAATCAGCCGCCGGCTGATGCAAGCAGGAGAGTCGCAGATGCTCCCTCCGCCCGCCAGTCTGCGCCAGGGAAAGTGCTGTGCGGGAAACTCCCCGTCACTCGTTGCAGGAAACTTGCCAACGCGGCTTTGAAGGGAGAAGGCTGGACGACCGACCAGACCGGTGTTCTCCACCCTCAGGTTCCAACGGCTGCGGAATGACCGGTCAGGAAGGGACCGGTGGGCGAACAACGAGGGAATGCTGCCGTCTGGACATCAAACCGTCGCACAGCGGATAGCGCAAATCGGCACGCCCGTTCGCGGACCACTCTTCAGTCTCGCGACACACGTTCACTGTCTGCTTCTATTCTACGCCCAGTCGTGTGGCCGTGCAAATTCCCCTTGCCGAGGCCCCGGCACCGGGGGCCGTGGAACCAGAGGGACCGGGAGGTGACCGACTTATCCTCCCCTTGGGCGAGCCGCCGCAGGCGACGTCGCCAGTCGCTCCAGCACGGCGGCCAGCTCGACGGCGCTCTCACGCCAGGTCCGGCGGAAATGCCCTCCTGTGGTTGGCCGAGGCAACTCCAGCGATCGCAGCAGGCCAGCCGAAATTTCCTCCACCGTCGGTTCGACATACAGGCAATGCTCTCCTCCCGCTTCGCGCAGTGCGGGGAGATCGGTCGCGAGGACCCGTGTCCCGCAGGCCAGCGCCTCGGCGACCGGCATGCCATACCCTTCGTACAGCGAGGGGAAGGCGAAGACTTCCGCACCCGTGTAGAGCCCCGGCAGATCCTGTTGATCCACGTAACCCAGGGTCCGGATATCGTCGGCTTCCGAAGGCTGCAACAACCTGCGGACCTGGGGACTGTCCCGATCACCGTGCCCGACCAGCACAAGTTGGAAATCTCCCAGGTGACCCTGCTGCTTCAGGAGACGAAACCCCTCAATAAGCCGCGGAATATTCTTGCGCGGGTCCCACGCGGCCACCGACAGGATGTAGGGGCGCTGCAGGTGATGGCGGGCCCGTACCCGCTCGATCTCCGCGGCGGCCGAAACCCCAAAGCCATCATCCAGGCCCGGCAGAATCACCTGGGCGGGCCGTTGCAGATCGCGCTCGATCTGGGCCCGCACCGCCTGCGAAATCGTGATGATCTGGCTCGCCCGGCGGGCGTCCCGCGACAGAAACAGCTGGAAGGCGAGCCGATGCAGGGGATGAAACGACGCGGGGTATTCCCGAAAAACGAAGTCGTAGATGGTCAACAGCGTGGGGAGCCCCCGCGGTGTCGCGGGGAGGAACGAATACGGGCTCCAGAACACATCGAGCCGATCGGCGGCCAACTGCCGCGGCAACGAAACCTTCTGCCACACCAGGGGGGACACCCGCGCCGCCAGGCTGTCTTGCCGGCACTGTCGCCATCGCCCCGGCCAATCCACCTCGCGCACGGGGGCCGCCGAGTACAGCAGGAATTCGGCCTGGGGAAGCAGTTGGCCCAGCTCGCGGCACAGATGCCGGGCATAGACGGCATGCCCCCGGGGCTCCTCGGTGAACAGACTGCCTTCGATTCCAATTCGCATGAACGACCGACACCGCGCGTCAAGAGGGAAGTGCTGAGCGGGGCGAAATCGACACCACCGCAATGGGCCCCACGCCCCAGTCTCATCGATTGACAAAGGCCATACTCAGAACCACCGCAGCGGCCCCTGGGAGAGGGATCCCGCCTCGTCGCTGACTGACCCTTTCCGCCAGCATACAGTGGAGCGACGCGTAGTACCCCGCTCAGCGCCCGCCCCCCAGCGGAATCGTCAACAGCGGAGTGCTTCCCTGCCCCGAGCCCAATTCCAACTGCGAGAGCTCCATCAACAGGGCGAACGTCGCTTTGCTGTCGTGGTCCCGTTGATCGATGTAGAACCAATAATTCTGGTAGCGGACCGCCACATGCGCACAGGGAGGAGGGTGTCGTCCCGCCGCCGACTGGATCCGCAGCAGCCCCCCCAGCACCTCCTGCCAGTCGAAATCTCCCCTCGGTCCCCCCGAGGTGGTCCGGACAATTCCGCACTCGATGTGCTCGGCAGGCACTTCCACGGCATGCCCGGCGAAGAACAGAACCTGCAGCAGCGACCGGGTTTCGAGATCCAGAACATCGACCCCCGTGACAGGAGTTCCTTCGAGGAAGGGATCGAGTTTTTCGGTGGTCAACGGGTACCGCCGCAGCGTGGGATCCAGGCGAAACGCCTCGCAGAATTCCCTGAAATCGGGGTCATCGACTGGTGTGGGACCGATCCTCAAGACGGGAATGCGCTGTTTCTCAATCACGCTCCACTCCCCGCGCTCGTCGGACCGGTATTCATAACCCGCCCGCACGGCATCGACCGCCGCGGTTGCCGAGGCGGTCTCGGTCGGCAGGGCATCGGTCCGGCGTTGCTCCTGCTCTTCATGCACGATGTCGATCAGGCCCCGGTCCTGCAGCCGCTGCAGTGCGTCCACCCCGGCCCGGAACTGCGCATACACCGGAGGCTGCACCGGCGTCGGGCCGCTGCCTGTCTCGGCGTTTTCAACCCAGTTCAGGTTCTCCAGCCCCAGGCGAAACACCGTGGCGATCGGCCAGGTGGTCCGCACGAGGTACGCCATCCCCTCAATCGAGAGAGGAGTGAACAGCCTTCGGGCGAATTCCTGGTCGTCGTTCGGGGTATAGCTGAACGTGGGACGTTCGGCCCCCGAAAGCATCGCCTGCGGCAATAACGCCCCCCGATAGCTTCCCCAGTCTCCCGCTCCGGCCGAGGCGAAGAATGGGGTGGCCCCCAGGTTCGCACTCAGCTCGCGCTGGTCAGCAATGGTCGAGATCGAGAGGCTGCTGGGAGAGTCTCCATACCGCAGGCGAACAATGTTCAGCAGCAGTTGCTGCTCGGTCGTCTTCTTGACCGCCTCGTTGTAACGCAGCCGTCCCGACTCCATCGCGCGCGGCCCCAGCGCACACCCGCTCACTCCTCCCCAGAGTGCCAGCAGAATGGCCAGTCTCAGCCCCGGTGTCATGTTTGACCCTGGCACTCGCGCGGAAATCGAAGGGAATCGGACGACTCCCTTCTCCCATCGGCTGCGTGCTTTGGATCGATTGAATCCAATTTGCCGGTTTGGCGGGATTTTCCGCCCCCGGCCGAAGGCCATTTTCAGACCTCACCCGCCAGATCTCTCTGGGAGGGGTGGCCGAGAACGGCTGGGTGACCGACCGCGTTTCAGAACATTTCCCCGGGCCGCAGGTGACGCCATTCCCCCTCGGGCAGTTTCCCGAGGCGCACCTTGCCAATGCGGACCCGTTTCAGCCCGGTCACTTTCAGGCCGACCAGCTCGCACATGCGGCGAATCTGCCGTTTGCGCCCTTCACAAATCACAAACCGCAACTGATCCCGGTTGAGCCACTCGACCTGGGCCGGGCGCAGGGGACGCCCATCGAGCTCGAGCCCATGCCGCAGGCGGTTCAGCCCCTCGTCGTCGAGTGTCCCGGTCACCCGTACGAGATACTCCTTTTCAATCTCGCCATGGTCCCCCGTCAGCCGTCGGGCCAGCCGGCCATCCTGGGTGAACACCAACAGCCCGGTCGAGTCGATATCGAGCCGCCCCGCGGGGGCCAGCCCCACAAAACTCGCGGAGCCCAGCGGCAGTCCACCCGACTCGGCCATCTTCCGGTCGTTGGTCAGCAGTTCGGCGGCCGGGTGATAGCCCGGCTCGGGCTGGCCCGAGACATACCCCACCGGCTTGTTCAGCAGCAGGGTGACCAGCTCCCCCTGTTCCCCCAGCGCTTCCGCCGCCAGTTCGACCTGCTGCGTCGGCAGCACCTTCACTCCCAGCGTGTTCACCGGCTGGCCGTCGACCAGCACCAGCCCACGCTCGATGAACTCGTCGGCTTCACGCCGCGAGCACAACCCCCGCTGCGCCAGCAGCTTCGAGAGGCGAATGGGAGTGTGGGGATCGGACGATTCAGTCATCAAACACCACCCGGGCGTTGGGAAGACTCTCGAGGAACATCGACCCATACCGTTTGGTTCGCACCCGCGGATCGAGAATGACCACCTGCCCGGTGTCGGTGGTGGTGCGGATCAGCCGGCCGAATCCCTGCTTCAGGCGGATCACCGCCTCGGGAATCTGGTATTCCATGAACGGATTCCCTCCCCGGCGGCGAATCGCCTCGAGCCGGGCCTCCAGCAGCGGATGGTCGGGCACACTGAAGGGAAGCTTGGTGATGATCACGTTCTGCAGCGCGTCGCCCGGCACATCGACCCCCTGCCAGAAACTGTCGGCTCCGAACAGCACTCCCCGGGCATCATTGCGGAAACGTTCCAGCAGCAGCGTGCGGGGCAGCCCCTCCCCCTGGCTGTAGAGCGAGTACCCCTGGGCGCGAAACCACGACTGCAGCCGCCGGGCGCAGTTGTCGAGCATCTTGAAGCTGGTGAACAGCACGAAGGCCCGCCCCTGCGTCTGGTCGACGTACTTCTGGATGCGCTCGCAGACAGCCTGCTCGTATTCGAAGGGAGACTCGGTCGGGTCGGGCATCTGCGCGGGAAGCACCAGCCGGCAGTTCGCCTGGTAATCGAACGGGCTGTCGAGCTGGATCTCGGCCGAGTGCCCCACCCCCAGCCGGTGCCGGATGAAGTCAAAGCTCTGCCCCGCCACCGCCAGGGTGGCGCTGGTCAGCACCACCGTCGGCACCTTCGAAAACAGCTCGTCGCGCAGCACGCCCCCCACCTCGACCGGCGAGCAGCACAGCTCAACCCGCTCCTGCTGCCGCCCCGCCACCTCGATCCAATAGACCGAATCGGGCATCGCCTGCTGCAGCCACGTTTCCAGTCCCTGCGCCAACCCCAGACAGCGCTTCGCCGCCGATTCCAGCTCGATCCGTTCTTCCTCGCGGGCAATCGTCTCGGCGAACAGCGCGATTCCCCGCCCCAGTTCTCGCAGCGGTGCGGCAACGTCGTACGAAACACTCAACTGCTGGCCAACCCGCCCGTTCTTCGGGCAACTGGTCAACCGGGCGTGCCGCAGTTCGGCGAACAGATCATCCGCCAGGTACTGCAGGTCGACCACCTGCTTCTCCCCCTCGCGGAAACCGTAGTGCCGCAAGAGCCCTTTCTGCGTCACGCTGTTGTACAGCTTGCTGAAGAGATAGTTCAGCTGCCCGCTGGTGATTTTCAGTCCCAGGTGGTCGGCCGCCACCTGCTCGACCGTATGCGCCTCGTCAAAGATCACCACCTCGTAGTCGGGCAGCAGGCTGGCTCCTTCGCGGCGCAGCGCCAGGTCGGCGAAGAACAACGCGTGATTCACCACCAGCAGATCGGCGTTCCAGACCCGCCGCCGGGCCCGGTAATACAGACACTCTTCATGTGTCGGGCAGCGCTTCCCCAGGCAGTTGCCGTGATCGCTGCGCACCTCGTCCCAGACCTCGCTGGCGGGACGGAAATCGAGCGCGGCCAGGCTGCCGTCCGAATCCCCCTGGGCCCACCGCAGCAGATCTCCCACCTGCGACACGTGCTGCGGATCGGTGAACATCGAACCGGCCCGCTCGGCCGCCCCCTTCAGCCGCCGCAGACTCACGTAGTTCCCCCGCCCCTTGACCAGCACCGAAGAAAACTCCAGCGGCAGCACGGCATTCAGGAACGGGATGTCCTTGCCGATGAGCTGCTCCTGCAGCGCGATCGTGTGGGTCGAGATCACAATCCGCGTGCGGGGCGTCTTCTCGGTGCCGCTCCCCCCCGGACGGCGCGACTCTTCGGTCTGGCCCGCGGTCGCCGCCAGAATGGCCGGCACCAGGTACGCGAAACTCTTCCCGGTCCCGGTCCCGGCTTCGGCCACGAGGTGGGATTTGTTCTGGATCGCCTCGGCCACCGCCTCGGCCATCGCCAATTGCTGCCGGCGATTCTCGTACCGCTGCAGTTTCTGGGCGATCCGTCCATTGGGGCCGAGGATCGAAGCGGGGCTGAAGGTGGTGTCCATGCCGCGCGGTCAGTCCTGCAGAAGCCGCGTGAGACAGATCAGACAGATGTCGTCCGACTGCGGTTGTTCCCCACTGAACCCGTCGACGTCGTCGAGAATCGTCTCGATCACCTGTTCGACATCTCCGTGAGCCCCGGCGAATTGCTGGGAAAGACGTTCGGCTCCGTAGCACGAGCGCGCCTTGTTCATCGATTCGGTCACTCCATCGGTGTACAGCAGCAGTGCCGAACCTGGTTCCAGAGCGAGCGTTTGCTGGCTGTACTTCACCTCGGGATCAATCCCGAGCGGAATCCCCGCCGCCTCGATCCCCACCTGGCTCACGCGATGTCCGGGACTCCGCAGCAACGGAGGAAGATGACCGGCGGTGACCAGTGTGACGGTGTGCTTCCGGGGATCCAGCACCACCAGCCCCAGGGTGATGAAGCGGTGCCCCAACCCGCCTCCCGAGAGATGGCGGTTGAGCTGGGTGATGGCCTGCGCCGGGGTCGGCTGAGACAACAGCATCGAACGCACGTCGCTGTACATGCGGGCCATCAGCAGGGCGGCCGAGACCCCCTTTCCCGCGACATCCCCCACGGTAATCGCCAGCCTCCCGTTGGGCAGCGGCAGGTAGTCGAAGAAATCGCCCCCCACGCTCTGGGCCGGGGCGTAGTAGTCGCCGAAGTGATAGCCGGGAATCTGCGGCCGTTCGCTGGGAAGAAATCCCAACTGCACCTGGGTCGCCAGTTGCAGCTCGCGTTCCAGCCCCCGGCGTTCGCGGGCCGAGCGATGCAGCTGGGCATTGTCGAGGGCCAGCGCCGCCTGGACCGAGACCGCCGCCAGCAGATCGAGATCATCCTTCGAGAACAGCGCCCCCAGCCGGAACGAATCGAGCTGGATGGCCCCCCGCAATCCCTCCTGGCATGGAAGGGGGACACACATCACCGAACGGATCCGCAGGTTCGCCACGCTCTCGCTCAGAAACCGCGGGTCCTTCGGGGCGTTGTCGCTCAAGATCGCCCGCTGGTTGTCGATCGCCTCCCGCAGAATCGTGGTGCTGATCCGCGCCGAGTCGATCTCGGGCTCGTCCCGCCGCAGCTGGTACGCCTTGATCTGGTACTCGCGCGTCTCGGGGTCCTCCAGCACCACCACCCCGCGGTCCGCCTGCGGAAAAATCCGGAATAGAGATTCCAGCACCCGCGGCAGCATCGCCTCGACCTCCAGCGCCCCCCGCAGGCTCTCGGCAATGTCCAGAAACGCCTTCAGTTTCGCTTCCGGACGCACCTGCAGCTGCGGCAACGGCTGCGACCGAATGTCGAAACTGCTCGAGATGTTGCTGGGCGAACGGGTCTCTTCATCACCCAGCACCGGGACCTTGGGGGCCGATGGGGGGACCGCCGTCTCCGCGTTGGTCACGACCGTCCCCGCCGGCTCGGTCTTCGTGCCGGGATGCGAAGACCCCGGATCCCGACCCCCCTGCGGCTTGTTCAGAAACTGCAGTTCAATCTCGCAGATCCGGATGCGGTCTCCCGGGTGCAGCTCCACCCGACCCCGTCCCTGGATGGGCTTGCCGTTCAGTTCGGTCCCGTTCCGGCTGCGCAGATCCTCCAGGAAGTAAACGTCGTGGCTTCGCAGAATCTGCGCATGATTCCGGCTCACCGAAGGATTGTCGAGCACAATCTGGCAGCTCTGCAGCCGTCCCAGCGTACACCGGTCTCCGGGAATCTCCAGGATCTGTCCCGGGCAGCTCCCCTCCAGCACTTTCAGCACCGCCACGGATCAGTCCCTCCCCTCGGGCCGGGCCCCGCTTGCCGGCGGCCCCGCTTCGGCCGGTCGCCCTTGCTCAGACGGCCGCTGCTCGAGGATTGATTTGAGATTTGAATTCAGATCTTCCTGCAACTGCCGCCGGTTCCGCTGGATCGCATCCGCCACCTGCTCCTGCAGCCAGGGATCGAGACTCGAATAGGCCCCCGCCAATTTCGACAGCAGCTCCTGTGACGCCCGATGATCGTTCCGCACATGCTGCAGCAGAATCGCCTGCCCCGCCTGCCCCACCGCCCGCAGCTTCGTCTCCGAACCCGGCAAGGCCGCCAGTTGGTCGAAGCACCCCTGCGCCTCGTTGTAGTTCCCCTTCGACAGGTGCAACATCGCCAACTGCTTCAGGGCATAGTTCCGGAACAACTGCTTCTCGGGGTACAGGTCGATCACCGCCTGCCAGGCCGGAATGCTGTCGGCCAGCGTCATCGCGTGATAGTACTGCTTCTCGGCCGAACCCAGGTTGGGAACGTCGACCCGCCGTCCCGGCTCCGCCGCGAATGGATCGGGCGTCCGCATCAGCCAGCCCGCCCCCGCGGCCCCGCCCCCCACCAGCAGCGCCAAACCCAACACCCGCAACAAATAGCCCGGCCAACCCCGATCGGGCCCCCGCCAGATCGCTCCCGCCAGCCGTCGGGGCCACGAACCGGTCGGCACCGCCTTCGCGCGCCCCCGCCCCTCCCCACCTTCCGTCGCGTCGGTCTCGTCGGGCTCGTCGACCGTCTCGGGCCCGGCCCCCTCTTTCGCCGCTCCGCCGCGCGAACCCAGTTGTGAAAACCGGTTCAGATCCCGCAGCAGGTCGGCGGCCGACTGGTAGCGGTTCTTCGGATCCTTGGCCAGCAGCTTGTGCACAATCCGGCACAGCACAGGGGGCAGATCGTCGCGCTGTTCCAACAGGGGCTGAGGCTTTTGACGAACTTGCGCCATCGCCACCGCCATCGCCGTTTTGCCCGCGAAGGGTGGCTTCCCGGACAACAGGTGATAGGCGGTCACCCCCAGGGAATAGAGGTCGCTGCGGGCGTCGATCTGGCTGGCCGAGACCTGCTCGGGACTCATGTAGAGGGGTGTCCCCATCGTGACCCCCTCCTGCGTCAGGTTGACCCGCTCTCCTTCGTGCGTCAATTGGGCCAGGCCGAAGTCGGCGACCTTCACATCCCCCTGGGGAGTCAGCAGGATGTTCTCGGGTTTGATGTCGCGGTGGACAATCCCCTTGTCGTGGGCCGCCTGCAGCGCCGCGGCCGTCTGCTTCAGAATCTGGACGGCCTGATTCACATCAGGGGGACCTTTGCGGGTGATCAGTTCCCGCAGATTCCCTCCCGAGACGTACTCCTGCACGATGTAGTTCCGCCCCTCGTGTTCCCCCAGCAGATACACGGCCACGATGTGCGGATGGCTGAGTGCGGCGGCGGCGGTCGCCTCGGTGAGGAACCGTTTGAGGTTGTTGGCCGTCTGCAGCCGCTCGGGACGCAGCACCTTGAGGGCGACCTTCCGCCCCAGGCTGGTCTGCTCGGCCAGATAGACCTGGGCCATCCCCCCCTGACCGAGCCGGCGGATCAGCTTGAACTCCCCCAGCATCTGGCTTTCGGCCGGAATCCCGTCCGCCCCAGACCGTTCGGCTGCCTCGTCGGCCGGGACGTGCGGCAGCAGTTCACCGGGTGGATCCGGGGAATCATTCGATTTCGAAGGATCGGACGGGGTGGCCATGCAGGACCGCAACACGAACAGAAGAACAGCAACCGGCCGCACCATCCGTCTTCAGACCACGGACGACCAACCCCGATTGTACTTCCGTCACTGGCTGGGGGGCAATCGGGGGAAATGAGCGGGAAAGTGACTCGTTCCCAACCTGCCGTTCCATCCCCTGTGGCGGCGTGGCCAGTGATGTGCGGGGCCTGGCGACCAGACAGGATCATCCATCGGGAGTCGCCCGCGACATGGAGTTCGCTGGATCAGCTCATCCGGAATTTTCCCAGCGTGCCCACTCACGCTGGGGCTCGGTCCAGGTCGGCGTTCAGGCCTGCTGCGAATGCGATCGAACCCACTCCCAGATCAGGAGCAGACGAAATCGATCGATTCGTTTCTTTTTTCTGTTTGTCTGAGGGAATAATCGACATAACGGACAGGCGTTGGCAAACTGGACCTGAAGTGGGCCATCCGATCACTACGAGACGCCCAACCGCTTGCAATCTCCTCCAGCCTGATCAAAATCAAGGTGCGACCGGCGTGCGTTGGCAGAGGAGAGAATTTTTCCAGCCAGAAACCTGTCCTCTGCCGCTGTTTTTGGGGCAGACTCTTCGCGGCTTCCTCCCTCCTTTCTCCAGTCTTCTTCGATGTTGGCATCTCCGTGGCTTTCTCCCTTTGCCGCCGGCACGAAACGGCTGATTGGCGTCTTGCCCGGCGAAGGGGTGGGACCGGAGGTCGTCGGAGGGGCCATGCGGGTCTTGCGGGCCGTTGAGTCGGCCGTCCCGGAAGTGCAGTTCGAGGTCCGGGAAGGGGGGCCGATTGGTGACATCTCCATCCAGCAGGCAGGCAAACCCCTGAGCCCATCCGTAGTAAACTTCTGCCGCGAAGTGTTCGCCGCGGGAGGAGCCATCCTCGCCGGGGCGGGGGGAGACCGGTTTGTCTACGACTGTCGCCGCGAATTCGGGCTCTACTGCAAGCTGAATCCGCTGAAACCCTCGCGCGTCCCGCTCAAAGCCAACCGCCTGCGGTCCGAGGTGCTCGAAGGCGTCGACGTGCTGGTGGTCCGCGAGAACCTGGGGGGGGTGTACCAGGGGGAATGGAGCGATTCGGCTCCCCAGGGGCAGCTCCGGTCTGCCGTGCAGCGATTCGAATACAACGAGCAGCAGGTTCGCGACATCGTCGAACGGGCGGCGGGACTCGCCCGTGAGCGACGGGGGCAGATGACGGTTGTCGTCAAGCCCAACGGCATCCCCGCCATCAGCCAGCTTTGGCTCGATGTCGCCGGCGAGATCGCTGCGCGGACCGGTGTCCAGCTCCGGGCCCTCGAAATCGATTACGCCACGTTTCATCTGCTGCAGGATCCCCAGCAGTTTGACGTGATTGTGGCCCCCAACCTGTTTGGGGATATTCTCTCGGATGTCGGAGGGGTGTTGCTCGGTTCCCGGGGGCTCTGCTTCGGAGCCAGCTATTCGCATTCGGGAGCCGCCATCTACCAGACCAACCATGGTGCCGCCCGCGACCTCGTCGGGTCCGACCGGGCCAATCCCGTGGGCCAGATTCACTCCCTGGCGATGCTGCTGCGGGAGAGTTTCGGGCTCGCCCGGGAAGCCCAACTGATCGAAACGGCGGTCGAACACGTCTGGAAGTCCGGGATTCGCACCGCTGACCTGGCCGAGCCCGGTGCCCGCCTCGTCGGCACGCGGGAAATGACCGAGCGGATCATCGCAGCCATTGGGGAATTGACCGAAGGAGCGTCCTGACATGCCCTCCGCCTTGCTGCTGATCGATCTGCAGCGGGATTTTCTCCAGGGACCGCGGCTGACCCCGCACCCGGCGGCACTCATCGACGCGGTCGCCTCCCTCCTGGAGCGGTTTCGCCGCTCCCGTGCCCCCATCTTCCACGTCATCACCTCCGTCACCACACAGCAGGCGGGGCTGCCCCACTGGCAGTCGCGGGGCCTCACCCGCTGCGTTCCGGGGACCGCCGGACATACGGCTCCCGAGCCCCTGACCCCCACCGGGACCGAGCCGGTGTTTCACAAACGCTGGTACAGCGGTTGTGAAGATCCCGGACTGGTGTCCGCCCTGCGCATGGCCCGGGTCGAGACCGTCTACCTCTGCGGAGTTCACTGGCGCGCCTGCCTGCGTTCGACCGCGATCGACCTCTCCCAGGCAGGTTTCCAGGTCGTGCTGGTCGACGAGGCGTGCGGCGATGATGACCCCGTCCACGGCATGATCGTCCGCGACTGGCTCCTCACCCGGTTCTGCCGTGCCGCCAGCCTCGCTCAGGTACTGCACGCGATCGAACCGGAAGACGCTGGGGCGGGCATCAACCAGCAAGAGAGTGTCCCCCTCCCGGCACCAAACCCTGCTCCGAACACCTCTCCGGCCAACTGGCACTACGCTCCCGCCACACAAGAGCCGTTGTACCCGGTGGACTCTCTGCGGACCGACGGGATTCAACAGGCGACCGCACTCTGCCGTTCGGCGGCTCTCCCCTGGTCGCACACCCCCATTTCCCGGCGGATTGAACACGTACGGAAGATCGCCGAGGGGGTCGAGCAGCAGTCCGAAGCGTTCGCCCGGCTGATCACCCGCGAGACCGGGAAGCCGGTCGTCGACGCGCGACTCGAAGTGGGCTTTGGTGTCGCCCTGGTCCGCGAGGTCTGTTCCCGCGCCGCAGAACGGCTGACGGCCGAGTCTGGTCCGGGCTGGCAAATGGTCCGTCGGCCCCACGGCACCGTGGCTGTTATCACCCCCTGGAATAACCCCCTCGCCATTCCGCTGGGGAAACTCGCCCCCGCCCTGGTCTATGGCAATGCCGTGGCCTGGAAACCGGCTCCCGCTGGTCTGGGCCTGGCCCGGGCGCTGGCGGCGTTGTGCAGCACTCAGGGGCTTCCCCACGGCCTGGTGACACTGATCCCCGGCGACCGGCAAACCGCGGAATTGCTCATTCGCGATCCCGCGGTTGATGCGGTCACCCTGACCGGTTCGGAGGCCGCGGGAATCTCCTGCCAGATCGAGTCGCTGCGGCGGGCCATTCCCTGCCAGGCCGAACTGGGAGGAAACAACGCAGCCGTTCTCTGGGATCCTGTCGACCGGGAAGCCGCTCTCCAGCAGACCGCCCGCGGGGCCTTCGGCGGAGCGGGACAGCGCTGCACCGCCAACCGCCGTCTGATTGTCCCCCGGATCGAACTGGCCCCGATCGTGGCCCGGCTCGTCGAGATCACCCGCACCCTTCCCTGGGGCGACCCCCACGATGAAGCCACGTTCTTGGGGCCGGTGATCAGCGCGATCGCGCGGGACCGGTTGACAGCCCTCACCGCACGGACCCGGCACGCCGGCCACACCGTCATCACGCCCCACCTGGAGGGGGAGTTCCAAGGGACAGCCGAACGTCGGGGCTGGTACGTTCCCCCCACCCTCGTGGTCTGTGACGACCCTCAGGCCGAGATTGTGCAGGAAGAGGCATTCGGGCCGTTGCTTGTCATCCAGCCTGCCGACGACTGGAACCAGGCCCTGCAACTCTGCGATCATGTCCGTCAGGGATTGGTGGCTTCCCTCTGGACCCGCGACTCCCGGCGACAGCACGAATTCCTGTCCCGGGTGAGGGTGGGTCTGGTGAAGTTCAATCAATCCACCGCGGGGGCCACTGCCGCCGCACCGTTTGGCGGCTGGAAGCACTCCGGCTTCGGTCCCCCCGAACATGGCTGTGCCGATGTCGAGTTCTACACCCGCATCCAATCCATCTACAGCACGGACGAAATCCCCAGACCCCCAACCGAGGTAAGCTCTTGACTGAGACAGCTCTTTCCCTGGCGGATCTGGACTTCCGGAAACTGCGCTCCGCACTTGGCCCCCATCCGGGTGTCTCGTACGCGGCGGCTCACGCCTACCCGGCGTCCGCCCCGAATTACACCCTCCACGAATGCGCTCCCCGCAATCCGGCACCCGCCGATGGACTGCGGCTGTATGTGCATGTCCCTTATTGCAACTACCGTTGTTCATTCTGCTTTTTTGCGGTGCGGGTCGGAGCGGCCCGGGACGAGATGCAGCGGTATGTCTCGGCACTCCATCGGGAACTGGAGTTCGCCCCGGCGAAGACTCCCCTCATCCAGATGTTCATGGGGGGCGGAACCCCCACGGTCCTTCCGCCCGACCTGCTCGACCACCTGCTGGGGGGAATTTTCGAACGCCTTCCGTCGCGGGGTGACCAGGTCCACGTCGTAGAGGCCTCTCCCGAATCGATCACTCCCGCCCATGTGCAGGCTCTGCTGAAACATGGCGTGGGACGCGTGAGCATGGGGACCCAGAGCCTCGAAGAAGAGGTCCTGGGAGAAGTCCGCCGCAAACACAGCGCCCAACAAACCCTCGATTCCTGCCGGCTGGTCGTCGACAACGGGCTGCTGCTGAATATCGACCTCATGTATGGTCTTCCCGGCCAGACACAGGAGAGTTTTCGGCGTGACTTCGCCACTCTGGCCGAGCAGGGCGTCCAGTCCCTCACTGTCTACGATCTGCGATTGAATGAGCAGACCCCCGTGGCGCGGGATCTCAGTGAGGCCGAGCGGCTCGAGCTCGAGCGGCTGGTGGACTGGCGGCTGTTCGTGCGCAAGACGGCGACCGACCTCGGTTACACGCAGACCCGGTGGCATACCTACAAGCGGCTCGACACCATTGCCGCGAAGCACCAGCGGGCCCCGCACCACGACCGCTCGGGTCGGGGCTTTCAACTGGGCATCGGGATGAGTGCCCGCTCACATCTCGGGACCACCGTGTACCGCAATCACGATCGCAGTCCCACCTATCTCGACCGGATTGAATCGGGCCAGAGCCCGGTGCAGCAGGTGATCGAACTCCGCGAGGACGACCGGCGCACGCAGTTCGTCACCTCGACCCTCGGCGATGGCCGGTCGCTCGACCTGGACGAGTACGCCCAGGTGTTCGGCAATCCGTTCGAACGCGATTTCGGCGAACCCCTGCATCGGTTGCTGGAGGGAGGCCTCATCGCCCAGGAGGGACGCGCTCTGCACTTCACCCCCGTCGGCCGGCTGTTGTACGACCGTGTGACGTTCAACTTTTATCCGCCACGGGTCCTGCAGTGGCTCTCCCGGCAAAAACCCGCCGCCGGAATGGGAATGATGTCCTGAACACAGACCCCCTTCTTCCCCTCCCCCTCCCCCTCCTCCTCCCCCTCCCCGGCACCCGTCGACCTCTCTGAACCCCCGCCATGCTCTCTCCCGAACGCCAACGCCTGCTCACGGAACTGCGACGCGGTACCCCGATGGGAGAACTGCTGCGGCGTTACTGGTATCCCGTGGCGACGGAAAGTGAACTCCGCGACCGTCCCATCAAGGGGGTGACGCTGCTGGGTGAGCGGCTGGTGCTGTTTCGGGATGCCGAGGGACGGCTCGGGCTGCTTCCCGAACGCTGCCCCCACCGCGGAACCACCCTGACCCACGGAATTGTCGATCGCGAGGGAATCGCCTGCCCGTACCATGGCTGGAAATTCGACCGCCGGGGACGCTGCCTCGAGTTGCCCGCCGAGCCCCCGGATTCTCCGTTGCTCGACCGGGTCAAACTCGACGCCGCCCATGTCGAATCGCTGGGGGGGCTGATCTGGGCGTATCTCGGTCCCGAGCCCGCCCCACTGCTCCCCCGCTACGACCTGTTCGTCTGGGACAACTGCCTGCGCGACATTGGTCAGGCCATGGTTCCCTGTCACTGGCTCCAGATCATGGAGAACAGTGTCGACCCGCATCACCTCGAACACCTGCATGGCAAACACCTGGCGTATGTGCGGGAAAACGCCGGTCTGACGGCCCCAACGCATTACCAGCGCCGCCATCAGAAGGTCGGCTTCGACCTTTTTCCCCACGGCATCATCAAGCGGCGGGTTCTCGAAGGGAGCAGCGAGGCGGATGATGACTGGAAAGTCGGACATCCGCTGATCTTCCCCTGCATGTTGCGGGTCGGCTCCGGAGGCCAGCACCGCATGCAGATCCGGGTCCCGATCGACGAGACCCACACCTGGCACCTCTGGTACGCCTGCTACCGGCCCGCCGATCCCGCACGCCAGATCGGGCAGAAAGAGATCCCCCTGTACAACGTGCCCTGGCAGACCGAATCGGGCGAGCACATTGTCGACTTCGTTGATGGGCAAGACATCATGGCCTGTGTCACCCAGGGGCCGATCGCCGACCGGACGCAGGAAATCCTGGGAAGGTCCGACGAAGGAATCGCGCTGTTGCGCCGGGTTTTGTTCGACCAGATGGAGCGCGTCACCCGGGGTGAAGATCCCCTGGGCACCATTCGCGATCCCGCCGCCAACCAGCGCATTGACCTTCCCCAGGAGGCGAACAAGTATGGGCGCGGACGGGCCTTCCTCGCCGAATCTCTCGCCATGGGGCATGCCCGCTACAGTCCGCTGCGCGAGCAGATTCTCGAGGTGCTCGCCAGCGACCGACAGGAGTAGCCGATGACCGATCACGGAAGCCGGCCACGCATCGCGGTGTCCTGTCAGCACCTCAGCGGGGTCGGTCACTTTGTGCGCAGCCGGGAACTGTGCCGGGCGTTCTCCCGGGTTGGCGATGTTCTCTTCGTCTCCGGGGGTGTCCCTGTTCCCGGGCCGGCCCTGGATCGCAAGGTGCGACTGGTCACGCTCGCCCCCCTCCGCCGCGAGCCGGCCTCGGGGAAATTGGTCGCGGCCTCACCGGATGAACCGCTGGCCGATGTTCGCCAACGGCGTTCAGCCCAGTTGACGCAGGCGGTTGCCGGGTGGATTCCCGATGCCGTGATCATCGAGCATTTCCCGGTCAGCAAGTGGGAACTCTCCGGGGAGATTCTCGGCTGGATCGCGACCATCCGTGCCGCCAATCCGTCGGTGCTGGTCTGCTGCTCGCTGCGGGACTTCCCCGCGACCAATGAACTGTTGCAGGCGGACACCCGCTCCCACGACTGGATCGTCGACACGCTGCAGAACCACTTCGCCGCGGTCCTCGTGCATTCCGATCCCGCGGTGTCGCAGTTGACGGACGACTGCCCCTGGGCCAGCCGCCTCACGATTCCAGTGATCCACACCGGCTATGTGGTCGAAGAGCCAGTCGATGTCTCTTCCTCCTCCACAGCGACCGATGAAGATCCCCACGCCCCGGTCCTGGTGAGCGCTGGCGGACTCGACGACGGCGACCGACTCGCCGAACTTAGCATCGCCGCGTGGGAGCTTCTTTTCCGCCAGGGACAGACCGGGGGCAGACGCCTGGTGGTGCTGGCCCCGTTCCAGTTGTCGCAATCCCGCCTCGACCGGCTCGCGGCCAGACTGGCCGGCCTTCCGGCCGAACTCTCTCCATTCCGTGATGACTTTCTGTCCCAGATTCTCGGGTGCGGAGTCTCGATCAGCCAGGCGGGCTACAACACGACGATGAACATCCTCCGCGCGGGCTGCCGGGCCATCGTCGCTCCCAATCCCCGCATGCACGATCAGGTCGTGCGCGCCGAGTTGCTGCAGCAGCGGGGCCTGCTCTCGCGGCTGGATGTCGCCACGACCACCCCCGACGTGTTGGCTCGCGCCATCACAGCAAGCCTGCGGCAACCCCGTCCCCGACACTCCCTGCAGCTCGACGGTGCCTCCCGCACGACCGCGTGGCTCTGCCAACAGCTCGCATCCCGCCAGGTGCCGCGCGGAGGTCTGCCATGACCGGCGCCCACCAAGACCTGCCTCTCCCCGAAACAAGACCGCAAACGCCAGAGGAGACTGGCCCAGCAGACCGCACAATTCCCGACCGGTTCGCCCGCCTCGCCCAGGACTATCCCCACCACTTCGCCGTTCGTACGCCCGACGAACAGCTCACATTCGCCGAGCTGGACGACCAGGCAGCCCGTGTCGCCCATTGGCTCTCCCTCGAACTCCCCTCGTCTCCCCATCCCGTCGGCCTGCTGATCGGTCCGGGCCGTGATCACCTCCTCGCCCTGCTGGGAATACTTCAAGCCGGGCACTGGTATGTGTTGCTGCGCACCAGCCAACCCCCGGCACGCCTGTCGCGCCTGGTTGCCGATTCGGGCCTGGTCGAGATTCTCACCACGCACCGTCACCTCTCCCAGGCCGAGGCCTGTCTCCCCAGCGGCGGGCGCGCACTGTCCCTCGAGGACCTGCCCGCCTCGGCGACCGGCCACGGATTTGCCTCGCGAGCCACTCCCGATGGGCTGGCCAGTGTGACCTACACATCGGGCTCAACCGGGACCCCCAAGGGAGTGATGCACACCCATCGCTCGACTCTCTGTCTGTCGCAGGCGGCCGGTGAGGCGAACGTCGGACCCGGCGATCGCGTCGTTTATCCCGGCTCCAACATGGGGGTCAACCGGGCCATCCTGCATGGAGCCACCTCCCTGACCTGGAATGTGCGGGACCGGGGACTCGCGGGGCTGGCGGAGTGGATGGCACGACACGATCCTACGGCGTGGATGTCGGTCCCCAGCGTCTTTCGTGATTTCCTGCGTGGTTTGCCCGATGGAACCCGCCTGCCCGGATTGCGTCGCGTGATCCTGACTGGCGAGGCGGTCTTGCCCGGAGATCTCGAGCTCTTCAGCCGGTTCTTCCCCCGGGACACCTTCCTGGTCAACGAGCTGGGAACATCGGAGACCAAGTCGTACCTGCAGTGGACCTACCGCTCGGGCGATCCCCTGCCGGGACCGGTGGTTCCCGTGGGAGAACCGTTGCCCGGCCGCATGGTCCGGCTGCTGGATGACGCGGGGCATGAGGTGGCTCCCGGGGAGATTGGCGAACTGGTCGTTCAGGCCCGTGCGATGTCCCCAGGCTACTGGAACCTTCCCGTATTGACCGCGGAGCGGTTTCCAGCCGTGCCCGGAATGCCGAATCAGCGGCGTTATCATACGGGAGATCTCGCCCGGCGGCCGACCGACGGCCCGATCGTGTTGGTTGGACGGCGCGATCATGAGGTCAAGGTGCGCGGGCAGCGGACGCATTTGGGAGAAATCGAGGCCGCCCTGTGTGCCCAGCCGCTCATTCAGGATGCCGTGGTGGTCGCTCACCCGGAAGCAACCGGTGAGATCACCCTCGCGGCGTTTTACGTTCCCGCGGGGGAGAGCACCGCTTCTCCGCAGGATGTCCGCGACGCCCTCCGGCAGCAATTGCCCGAGCACATGGTGCCGACTTTCCTGCGACCGCTCGCCAGACTTCCCTACAACGCGAATGGGAAGGTGGATCGCAACGCTCTGCCGGGACTGGAGACACTGCGGTCCGAACGCTCCACCCGTGGAACTCCGCCGCGCGATGAGACCGAACGCCGCCTGCTCGCCATCTGGCGGCGGATCTTTGGAACCACCACGATCGGCATCGACGACGACTTCCATGAGCTTGGCGGCCACTCGCTGACCGCCACCCGCATCGCGCTTGCCATCGAGCAGGAGTTCGGCTGCCGGGTGGGGCTCAAGGCGGTGATCAGCTCGCCGACGGTCGCCCGCCTCGCCGAGGCCGTGCGGTCCTCCCGCCGTCCCTCCGGCGCCCCCCTGGTTCCCGCGGCACGGCAGCAGTCCCGGGAGGGGCGATCTGTTCCCGCATCCTATGCCCAGCGGCGGATGTGGTTTCTGCAGCAGGCCTGTCCCAACCTGCCGGTTTACCTGCTGACCCATGCCTGGCGATTGTCCGGTCCGCTCGATCTCGCCGCGCTGCAGACGGCGTTGAGCGGTGTGATCACCCGGCACGATGTCTGGCGGGGGATCTTTCACCAATCCGGCGGCCAGTTGGAGATCCGCATCCAGCCCCCGTCAGCGAATCCACTCCCCGTCGTCGATCTCGGCGCCGTTTCTGCCGAACAGCGGGAAGCCCGTCTGCGCGCAGAACTGGCCCTCTGCTCGCGGACGCCGCTCGATCTGCACCAGGGACCCCTGGTGCGGTCGCAAGTCATGCGTCTGGGGCCCCAGGAGCACGTCCTGGTCCTCTGTGTCCATCATGCGGTCTTCGACGCGTGGTCTCTCGACCGCTTCTGGTTCGAGCTCAATGAGCTGTATACCGCCGCGGTCGCCGGGCGCGATCCCCGGCTTCCCGACCTGCCGATTCAATATGGGGATTACGCCGTTTGGGAACAGAACCGGCTGCAGAGTCCCGACTTCGCCCAGCGGCTGGAGCGGGCGGTACAGCGTCTCCGGGGATTGCCCCCCCTCGATCTGCCGGCCGATCACCCCCGTCCGGCCGAGCCCCGCTTCACGCGCGGGAGGCTGACCCTCGAATTGGACCGACAGACCGTCGACCGGCTCACCGCATTGGGGGTGGCGTCGGGGGCCACCCGGCAGATGGTCCTGCTGGCCCTCGTCCAGTTGTGGCTCGCGGTCCTCAGCGAGCAGACCGATTTGGGGGTGGCTGTCCCCGTCGCCGGCCGCCTCCGTCCCGAACTCGATCCGCTGATCGGGCTCTTCGTCAACACCCTGGTGGTCCGGACCGAAGTCCACTGGCCCGAGACGTTCCGCGAACTGGTCCGCCGCACCCGGCATGCTTCGTTGGAGGCCTACGACGACGAGGAACTTCCGTTCGACCAGATTGTCGAGGCGCTCAATCCCCGGCGGGATCCAGGACGCAATCCGCTGTGCGATGTGCTGTTTGAACTGCGCACCCGCGGTATGCAGTCACCCACCCTGGCCGATCTGCGCGCAGAACGCCTCACCGGTCTGGGGGCCCATGTCCGCTTCGATCTCGAATTGCACTTCATTGAGGGAACTGACGGACTCTTCGGGACCATCGACTATCGCGATGAACTGTTTGATGCCGCGGTCGTCGCATCGTGGTGCCGCCTGCTGGGTCACCTCGCCACGCAAGTGGCCGCACAACCCGATCTTCCCTGTCAGCAACTCGAACTGCTGACCGACAACGTCCGGCGGCAGGTGCTGGTCGAATGGAATGCCCCCCGGGTTCCCGCCTGGACCCCCGCCACAATCCACGGGCTGTTCGAACGCCAGGCCCAGCGGTCTCCCCAGGCACCCGCCATCTCGACCAGTACGCGAGACTGGTCGTATGCCACGCTCAACCAGCGGGCCAATCGCCTTGCCCACCGCCTGATGGGTGCCGGCGTACTCCCCGGTGATCTCGTGGGAGTCTCCCTGCCCCACAGCCCCGAACTGGTCGCAACCCTGTTGGCGATCCTCAAAGCCGGTGCCGGCTATCTGCCGCTCGACCGCGCTCTGCCGCCAGCGCGACGAGCCACCCTGCTGCGCGACGCCAATCCCCGGTTGATCATTGCCGACGGTGCGGACCCGCTGGATGATGCCGGTCTGGGGATTCCCCTCTGTGCGTGGGATGACGCCGATGTGGGTTTCCCAAACGGCAATCCCGATCTCGAAGTCACTCCCCAGGACCGCGCGTACGTCATGTACACCTCGGGTTCCACGGGTGTCCCTAAAGGAGTGGAAGTCACCCACGCCGGAGTCTCCCGGCTGGTGGACCAGGTCGACTATCTCGAGCTCGGTCCAACCACCCGGATGGCGCTCAACGCACCGCTTGCCTTTGATGCCTCCACACTCGAACTCTGGGGTCCGTTGCTGAACGGCGGCTGTTGTGTTCCCATTTCGCAATCGCAGCAGACCCATCTGGGTGATCTGGTGACGGCACTCGACCGGGGTCAGGTCAATACCCTCTGGCTCACGGCGGCGCTCTTCAACGTGCTGGTCGACGAGTTCCCCCCGTTTCCCAAGGGAATCCCCCAGGTGCTGGTCGGAGGAGAGGCACTCTCCGTCCGTCATGTGCGCGAGGCGCTCGCGCGGCAGGCTCCCGGCGAGCGCCTGTTCAATGGGTACGGTCCCACCGAGTGTACCACCTTCAGTACGGTCCACCCGATTGAGCCCGACCTGCCAGCCGATTGCCGGTCGATTCCCATCGGCCGCCCCATCCCGCGCACTCCCGTCTGCGTCCTCGATCGCTGGTCACGCCCCGTTCCACCAGGGATCCCTGGCGAATTGCATGTCGGAGGACCGGGTCTGGCACGCGGATATCTCAACGCTTCCGAGTTGACCGCCGTGAAGTTCGTCGCGAACCCGGTCCCCGAACTGGAGGTCGATCGCCTCTACCGCACGGGTGACCGTGTGCGCTGGAGCCCCCGGGGAAGTCTCGAATTCCTGGGACGAAACGACCGCCAGGTCAAGATTCGCGGCTACCGTATCGAACTCGGAGACATCGAGCAGACCCTCGCACAACTTCCTGGCGTGGCCCAGGCCGTGGTCGTGGTCCAGGAGGTATCACCCGGAGAGCGGCACCTCGTCGCCTACCTGCGGCCCATCGATTCCCGCAGCCGATGCACAGTCGGCGAGCTCCGTGCTGAGGCCGCGCGGTTGTTGCCCCCGGCGATGCATCCGGCCGACTTCGTCTGGATCGACCGGTTTCCGCTGACACCCACCGGCAAGCTGGATCTGAGTGCCTTTCCAGCTCCGGCAGGTCCCGGCACTTCCAGCCCCCGCCTCCCCCGGGACCCCCCGCGGCGTGGTCTCGAGGGAGAAATGGCGCGACTCTGGGCCGAAGTGCTGGGAAAACCACTCCTCGATCGCGATGCCGACTTCTTTGATTGCGGCGGCCATTCTCTGGCGGCGATGCGGCTGCTGTCGCTGGTCGAGTCCCGATTCGGACGACGGTTGCCCCTCGCGGCCCTGTATCAGCACGGGACCATTGCCCGCATGGCCCGGGCTGTGGTGGATGATTCCTTCCGGGGACTGGTCACCCCGGCACGTATCCGTCCGGGGACCCACCCCGATCGCACGCTGTTTGTCCTCCCCGGCATGTACGGAGGCGCTTCGCTCCCCCGTCATATCGTGCAGGCTCTGGTGCCCGAGTTGAACGTGGTGGCCTTGCTGCCGCTGCAGGTTGACCGGATGGCCGAGCATTGGCCCGACTTCAGCACCATGATCGACAGCTACGTCGAGGCGATTCGCCGTCAGCAACCGACGGGACCCTATTTGCTGGCCGGGTATTGCCTGGCGGGTCGACTGGCGTATTACGTTGCCGACCGCCTCGTCGAACAGGGGGAATTGGTGGAGGATGTCATCATTGTCGACAGTGCCGCCCGACGGACGGCGCGTGACAACCGCTGGCAAGTCCGGCTGGCGCGCCCGTTTCGCATCCTCGCGAACCTGCCGCGCTGGCTCCGGGATGATGCGCTGGCCATGACCTCCGTCGAATGGCGGAAGCGGTTGTCCCGCTGGCTGTGGCGAACCACATCGACGGACCGCGAGGCTCCCCGTCTGGGCGGCCGGGCCGAGGTCCCCCCCGCAGGCGATGACCCTGTCACCCCGCGCTGGCACCGCCAGGAGTTCGCCGATCTGATCTGGCGTCTGGAAACCAACGCCCCCCAACGCATGTCCCGGTTGCGCGTGATTCTGCTGCGGGCCCAGACCCGCCCCCTGTTCAGCGGTGATTCCCACGACCTCCGCTGGGGTCACCGGTGTGCCGGGGGAGTTGAAATCCACGAACTCCCCGGCAATCACGAGACCATCTTTTCCCTTCGCGACGGACAACCGCTGATCGACACGCTCAACACAATTGTGCCACGGTTGATTCAGGGTAAGCCAAAGGGTTGAAGCGCGCGACGGGCGTCCCGCCGGTTTCTCGTGGAGCAAATCAATCTGTCTCTTCCAACGAGAGATCCCGGGGCTTCCGGCTACAGCACAGGTCCGACCGGCCGTGCCACTCGTGCTCGATGCCGCGCATCAACAAGGCACTGTCAAATTCAATCGATCCGGCCGGGAACAGGTGCCGGTTGTCGAACACACTCGAACGGACCGTCGAGACCGCCAGCGGCTCCACATGCCATCGCTGGCAACACAGTTCCATCCCCTGAAATCGCCCCGCCTCGGAGCTGTCCGAATAACCCAGCGAGCCCGCCTGGAAAAACTCCGACGCTGCGGCGAGCGTCCCGAAGATGGACCCGGCCGGCAATTCGGAGCAGACATCCCCGACGACGGCCAGACTGGTGGTGCCGTCATCACTTTGCAGGGAGACTTCGACGTGGCCACCCGCTTCCTGAACGGTGAATCGGGCGTGGAAGTGAATGCCGGGAAACAGACGCCCGCCGGCCATTGCGTTCAGCCAGGAATTGGAATCCCGCCTGCGGACATACACCCCCTGGCAAATCCGGTCGTTCTCGTCCCACTCCACGGCAGTGCGGTGGGCGGCGTTCTCCGACGAAAGGCCGATCCAGCGCGGCAGAAACCTCGGGCGCATTCCTTGCAGCCGAATCAGACAGATCCCCGCCACCCCGTGTTCGTTGTAGCGCTTGGGACGAAAGGGAGGAGGGAGGGTTTTGGCCAGCACCTCGGGGTCGACCCGATAGTTGACGAGGATCCGGCGGTCGATGACCCCTCGAATCACGGGAAGCCTCATGGAACCACCTCTTCCTTCGTCATTCCAACAGGGAACCCCACCTGCGGAGATTCTCCTCTCTCTCCGAGCATGTCGGTCGCCTGCCCCCCTGTCAAATGGAGAGAACGATGTGATCCCACCCGTCCAACCCTCGACAGCCCCCGTCGCTCGCTGGCTCCACGTTGCGTCCCATGTTCGGTGCCGGGGCCCGGGTCATCTCCACCTGCCGGAGTGTGTCTCTCCCCGGTCGCTGTCGTTCGGTCGGCAACACTTGCCGAACGATTGTCGACGGGCGCACAGATCCCGGCTGGAGGCGACGCAGGACCAGTGTGGTAGAATCCCGGAATCCACCCGCCTGTCCCGGATCTCACACAGTCTCCCCGGATGTCCTTTCCGTCTGCCCCCCCTGACTCAGCGGACGAGCCGCTGGAGAGCACGCCGTTCGGCAGGTTCTGGCAGCGCTGGTACTGGCCCACGGTCTCCCTGGCCGCCCTGTTGGCGTTCGAGCTGACCGCCAGCCCGGCTCTGTCGGCGGTCTTGCTCTGTTGCCACTTCGGCGTGGAGGACTGGCTGACGGGCCTTTGGCTTTGGCGAACCGATCCAGACAGAGGCCGGGGGCGCGCCTGCGGCTGGTTCAGTTTCGCCCGGGCCGTGACCCGCACGCTGCTGGCCGCGTTCCTGCTGATGATGCTGCTGGTCGTGATCACGGCACAATTCGCGCGGAATCAGCCCCGGGGACCGGGCAACATGCCGGCCGGTTTCTGGGGCATCGCTTTGTTGATGATGGGAGGCCTGCCTCTCGCGACCCTGCTCAGCCTGATCGCCTGCCTCTCGGCCCGCCGGCATGCGGTCAAGGTCTGGCTCGACCCCGGCCTGCATATCTCCCGCAAGACCCGCCAATGGCCAGTCTCGATCCTGGGAGTCCACAATCTGGCCGACATGCCCTACCTCTTGATGATTTCCGTACTGCTGATGACCGTGCTGACGCCCATGATCATCGCGATCGCCAGCCTCTTGCCGCAAAAAGGCCCGCGCCCCGGCTTCGACATCGCGATCGTGGGAGCCATTCTCGCCGTCAGCTTGACCTGTCTCTGGCTGCTGCTGCGCTGGACCAACCAGGCCCGCGCCCGATTGCCGTTTGAATGCTGGGGCTCCGACACCTTTCGGCCGACTGTGTTCCCCCTTGCCCCGGGCCTGCTGGCCAACTCCTGGGACGACGCGGACGATACGGACTTCGACAGTGCTCCGCTCGACGAGGACGACTGACCTCCCCGACCAAACACCTCAGTCTCCCTGAGCCCCGCTGTTCCCCCCCAAAAAACGACCGTAGCAAGGGCCCGGCAAACGGATCGCGGGAGCGCAGACCTCTGTGTCCGCTCCACTGGGTTTGGATCAGAGGACAACCGTCCCATGGGGCAACCCAAACACCTGAATCGAAAAACCCGCTGGACCCGCCCCCAAAGACCAACATGGCCAGGGGCCAGCCAACGGGTCGCGGGGGGGCGGACCTCTGTGTCCGCTCCGCTGGGCTTGCATCGGAGGGTAACCGTCCCGCTGAGCAGCCGAACCGCATGCATCCGAGACCCCGCTGAGCCCCCCCGCCACCCTGTCTCCGGTTCCATTCGGATGATGTCTTCGGAGGGACGCACATTGGGATTTCCGATCCAGGCGGTTGGGTGGCCCATCGCTGCGGTGACTCGCGGTGGAACATCCAGCGGAGCGGACACAGAGGTCCGCCCCCCCGCCATCCTGTCTCTGGTTCCATTCGGATGATGTCTTCGGGGGG
>Ga0315899_10000427_pt1 | contig 50878 bp, 42 predicted proteins | sample LakEriMetagenome_2_FD_203518 | JGI IMG/M metagenome (GOLD analysis project Ga0315899, IMG submission 203518) | Freshwater fungal communities from buoy surface, Lake Erie, Ohio, United States - Buoy 4 MA112 | ecosystem: Environmental > Aquatic > Freshwater > Lake | place: USA: Lake Erie, Ohio...
CGGAAGTCGCTGCGGCTCACCCCGCGACACCCGAGCGCCCTGTGCGCCGTTAACGCCAACTCTTGAATGTGTTGGTAAATATTTCCTTTAAGTTCGGCCGGAAGGATGTGGATTGAGCCGCCTTTTGCGTATTTTGCGTTGTAGTCGTACCAGCCGCCGTCAGCCGCGCGGATGTCGATGACGTCCAAGGCGCGGTCGCCCATGACGGCGCAGGTCAGCTCCCGGCCGGCGATAAACTGCTCAGCTAAAAGGGTTTCCCCGTATTTCCAGTCCGGGTCCGCGAGCGCGGCGGGCGGGCGCGGCTCGCCTTTGGGCACGATGAACACGCCGTAGGACGATCCTTCCGCGATTGGCTTGAGGACATAGGGCGGCTCAAGCGCATGGGCGGCCGCAGCCTCAAGCCTGTTAACGATTCGCCCCCTGGGAACAGGCACGCCGGCCGCCGCCATCACGACCTTGGCCATCGCCTTGTTCATGGCGAGCGCAGAGGCGAGCACGCCGGAATGGGTGTAGGGGATGCGCAGCGTCTCCAGCACGCCCTGAATGGCGCCGTCCTCGCCGGCGGGCCCATGCAGGGCGTTGAAGGCCGCGTCCGGGCGCAGGTCCGCGAGCCTTTGCGCCACGTCGCGGTCGACGTCGATGCGCGTGACCTTGTAGCCCTCGCCCTCAAGCGCCTTCGCGCAGGCCGCGCCCGAGCGCAGCGAGACCTCGCGCTCAGACGACCAGCCCCCCATCAAAACGGCGACGTGCTTGCTCGTGGAAGCGCTCATGGGACGGCCTTTCTCGTGCGCGCCGCGGATAACCGCGCGCGGGACTAACGTTGGCCATAAAGCATTAAGCTTACCCGAAGGTGAAAACAGGGAAGCGGGGCCGCAGCCTCAGCCCCGATGCACCGGGTCGATCCACTTCACCGTTTCAGGCGCCTCGACGGGTTCGATGTCGAGATTGATCGCGGTGGCCTGCCCGTCGCTGCGCACGAGCACGCATTCCAGCGTCTCGTCCGCGCTCGCGTTGATTTCCTGATGGGGCACGAAAGGCGGCACGAAGATGAAATCGCCCGGCCCGGCTTCCGCTGTGAACTCAAGCCGCTCGCCCCAGCGCATCCGCGCCTTGCCGCGCACGATGTAGATGATGCTCTCCAGCGGCCCGTGATGATGGGCGCCCGTCTTCGCGCCCGCATGAATCGACACCGTGCCCGCCCATAATTTCTGCGCGCCCGCGCGCGCGAAATCTATCGCCGCCGCACGGTTCATGCCCGGAGTCTGCGGCGTGTTCGTATCGAGCGAACCGGCGGGAATCACCCGCACGCCATCGTGTTTCCAGCGGGCCGCCTCGTCACCCATGGGAACCTCCTCGCGCTGTCAGGCGACGCCGATGCGCCTGATCTCCCATTGCAGCTCGACGCCGGTCTTTTCCTTCACGCGGCGGCGCACGTCTTCGCCCAGACCCTCAATGTCGGCGGCGGTGGCCGACCCGCGATTGATGAGAAAATTGCAGTGCATCTCGCTCACCTGCGCGTCGCCCCGAACAAGGCCGCGACAGCCGGCCGCGTCCACAAGCCGCCACGCGCTTTCGGGCTTTGGGTTCTTGAACGTGGAGCCGCCTGTCTTCTCGCGGATGGGCTGCGTGGCTTCGCGCGCGGCCGTGATGCGCTCCATCTCCGCCATGATGTCTTTCGCGCGGCCGGGCCGTCCCTGAAACAAGGCGCTCGTGAAGATCACATCCTCCGACGCCGACGAATGGCGATAGGAAAAGCCCATGTCCGCATGGGAGAACACGCGCACATGCCCTGCGCGATCGACGCCGCGCGCCTCGACGAGAACGTCCGTCGTCTCGCCGCCATGGGCGCCCGCATTCATGCGCAAAGCGCCGCCCACGCAGCCGGGAATGCCGCGATAAAAGGCGAGTCCATCAATGCCCGCCTCGGCTGCGGCGCGCGCGAGCTTCATGTCAGGAACCGCTGCGCCGCAGCGGATTCTGGCGCCTTCGAGAATCTCGATCTCGCCGAATGGCTTGCCCGACAGGCGAATGACGACGCCCGGCACGCCGCCGTCGCGCACGATCATGTTGGAGCCGAGCCCCATGGTCGTCACAGGCACGTCGGAGGGCAGTCGTTGCAGGAAAGTGGCGAGGTCGCCCTCGTCCGCAGGCGTGAAAAGAAGTTGCGCCGGACCGCCTACGCGGAACCATGTGTAGGGCGCCAGCGGCGCATTGGCGGCGAGCCTGCCGCGCAGATCCGGCATGAGCGCGCGCAGATCCGCCGCTATGTCGGGAAAGCTCACGCGCCAAGCTCCGCGAGTTCGCCGGGCAATTGCGCGGCCCATTGGGTGATATTGCCGGCGCCCAGACACACCACGTAATCGCCGGCGCCGGCGACGCCCGCCACCGTGCGCGCGAGCGCCTGCGGGCTCTCCAGCGCAATGACGTCGCGATGGCCGTGCGCCTTGATGGCGGCGACAAGATGGGCCTTGTCCACGCCTTCGATGGGCTTTTCGCCCGCGGGATAGACATCGGCGACGATCACGCAATCCGCGTCGTTGAAACAGGTCGCGAAATCATTGAACAAAGCCTGCAGGCGCGAATAGCGATGCGGCTGCACCACCGCCACGACCTTCTGCTTCGTGGAGGCGCGCGCGGCGCGCAGCACGGCTGCGATCTCGACGGGATGGTGGCCGTAATCGTCGAAGATGAGCGCGCCCTTCCAGTCCCCCACGCGGGTGAAACGCCGCTTCACGCCGCCAAAGCCCGCCAGCGCCTTGCGGATGGCTGCGCCGTCCATGCCCAGTTCATGCGCCACAGCCACTGCCGCCGTGGCGTTGAGCGCGTTGTGGTGGCCGGGCATCGGCATGACGAGATTTTCAAGATAGGTCGCCTGCGCCGTCGCGCGGTCGCGGATGAGCACGTTGAAACGCGACGAGCCGCCGGAGAGATCCACGTCGAGCAGGCGCACGTCAGCCTGCGGATTTTCGCCATAGGTGACGACGCGCCGGTCTTCGATGCGGCCCACCAGCTCCTGCACGGTGGGATGATCGAGGCACATCACGGCGAAGCCGTAGAAGGGAAGGTTTTCGACCAGCGCGCGGAACGCGTCCTTGATCGCGTCGAAGGTTTTGAAATGGTCGAGATGTTCGGGGTCGATGTTGGTCACGACCGCAATGTCGGCGGGCAGCTTCAGGAACGTGCCGTCGCTCTCGTCCGCCTCCACCACCATCCACTCGCCCGCGCCCAGCCGCGCGTTCGTGCCATAGGCGTTGATGATGCCGCCGTTGATCACGGTGGGATCGAGCCCGCCCGCGTCAAGAAGGGCGGCGATGATCGAGGTCGTCGTCGTCTTGCCATGGGTGCCGGCCACGGCGACCGACCGCTTGAGGCGCATGAGTTCAGCGAGCATTTCCGCACGGCGCACCACAGGCAGGCGCTTCTCGCGCGCGGCGGCGAGTTCGGGATTGTCGCGGCGGATCGCGGTCGAGACGACGACGACCTCCGCCTCACCGAGGTTCTTCGCGTCATGGCCGATGAAGACGCGCGCGCCGCGCTCGCGCAGGCGCAGCACATTGGCGTTCTCCGACGCGTCGGAGCCCTGCACCGCGTAGCCCTGATTGAGCAGGACTTCGGCGATGCCCGACATGCCGATGCCGCCGATGCCGACGAAATGGATGGGGCCGAGTTCGCGCGGAAGTTTCATGCTGGCTCCTCTGGCGCCCTCACGGGCGGGCTGGCGCGGCGGCGCTCTCGACGAGATCGGCGAGCCTTGCGGCGGCGTCGGGGACGCTCGCGCTCTTGGCCGCAGCCGCGCGCCGCGTCAAGCCCTGCGGGTCAGCGAACACCGCTTCGAGCTCATGCGCAAGGCGCTGCGGCGTGAAGTCGGTCTGGGGAATGACGAGAGCGGCGCCGCTGCGCGCAAGCTCGGCGGCGTTGGCCGCCTGATCCTGATCGAGCGCGAAGGGAAAGGGCACGAGGATGGACGGGCGGCCCACGACCGCAAGCTCGCTGACGGTCGAAGCGCCGGCGCGGGCGACGATGAGATGAGCCTGCGCCATGCGCGCGGGAAGATCGGGGAAGAAGGGCGCGACCTCCGCCGCCACGCCCATGCGCGCATAAGCTGCGCGCACGCGCTGCTCATCTTCGCCGCGCGCCTGCTGGGCAAGATCGATGCGCTGGCGCAGGTTCGGCGCGAGCAGCTCCAGCGCCGCGGGCGTGACGTCCGACATCACGCGCGCGCCCTGCGAGCCGCCGGTGACGAGAAGCCGCAGCCGACCCTCCGCAAAGCCGGGGAACGGCGTCTGCGCCGCCGCAAGCACGGCCGGGCGCACAGGATTGCCGACGAAGGCGCGCGCCTCGGGCGAAAGCGCGCCGGCGCCGGACAAGGCGGGGAAACCCGTCGCCACGCGCGCCACACGGCCGGCGAGAAAGCGGTTGGCGCGGCCCATCACCGCGTTTTGCTCATGCAAAACGCAAGGCGTGCGCAGCAAGGCTGCGGCGACCAGCGGCGGCACGGTGGGATAGCCGCCGAAGCCCACCACGCAGGCGGGCCTCAGGCGGCGCAAAAGGCGCACAGACTGCACGACGCCGCGCAGAAGCGACATCGCCGCGCGCGCCTTGGCGAAGAAAGAGCCGCCTGTCGGCGTCGCGGCGGCCACGCTATGAATCGCGCGGGCGGGAAAGCGCGCGCCATATTTCAGCGCGCGCGCGTCGGTGACGAGCTCCACCGCGAAGCCGCGCCGCGCAAGCTCTTCCGCCAGAGCCTCGGCTGGGAACAAATGCCCGCCGGTGCCCCCGGCGCACAACAGGATGAGACGCGCCTCGCTCATTCCCTTAAGCCTCACGAACCCACGCGCTCGAAAATCTCCGACCGCGGACGCCGCCGCGTGACCGCGATCAGGAAACCCATCGCGATGCCCAGCGACAGAAGCGAGGAGCCGCCGTAGGAGATGAAGGGCAGCGTCATGCCCTTGGCGGGCAGGAGATGCAGGTTCACCGCCATATTGATGCAGCTTTGCAGGCCAAACAGCATCACGAGCCCTGCGGTGGCGAAGCGGCAGAAGGAGTCTTCGTTGCGCGCCGCCACATGGAAGCCGCGCAGCACGATGAAGGCGAAGACGAGCATCAGCGTGAGGCTCGCGAGAATGCCGAACTCCTCGCCTGTGACAGCAAAAATGAAATCCGTATGCGAGTCGGGCAGAATGCGCTTCAGCGAGCCCTCGCCCGGCCCTTTGCCGAGCCAGCCGCCCTGCACGAAACTGTCCACCGCGATGTCGCTCTGGAAGGAATTGCCGGGATTGGTCGCCGGCCCGTCGCTGGCGTTGAGGAATTTGTCGATGCGCACGCGCACATGCGGCAGGAGCTTATAGGCGAGAAAGCCCCCCGAAACCGCAAAGCCGCCGATGCCCGCCACCCACAACCAGTGCAGGCCGGCCATGAAGAACAGCCCGGCCCAGACGGCGCAGACGAGCACGGTCTGGCCGAAATCCGGCTGCATCATGAACGGCGCGATGGTGAGCGGCAGAAGCGCCATGGCGATCGAGGTGCCGGGCACGTCGGGCCGGCGCGCGCCTTCCGAAAAAGCCCAGGCCGCAAGAACGACGAAGGCGGGCTTCACGAATTCCGACGGCTGAACGCCGAAAATCCAGCGCCGCGCGCCCTTGATCTCGACGCCGTACATGATGGCGAGCACGACGCCCGTCATGCCCGCGACATAGAGAAGCAGCGCGGCGCGGCGCACCATGCGCGGCGTGAAGAACGAACAGATGATCATCACCGCCACGGCGAGCGAGAGATAACCCAGATGACGGTTGACGAAATGGAAGGTCGAGAGGCCGAGGCGCTCGGCCACCGGCGGCGAACCCGCCATGGTGAACACCACGCCCATCACCATAAGCACGGCGAGGCCCGCGAGCAGCCAGCGGTCGATCGTCCACCACCAGCCGGCGAACGGAGAGGTTTCCGCGCGTGACACCATCGACGCCCCCTATCGCACTTTCAGCGTCGCCAGACCGATCATGGCGAGCACGAATGAAAAGATCCACATGCGGATGACGATCTGCGGCTCCTGCCAGCCCATCTTCTCAAGATGGTGATGGAAGGGCGCCATCAGGAAAATGCGCCGACCGGTCATCTTGAAATAACCGACCTGCAGAATGACCGAGAGCGCCTCCAGCACGAACAGGCCGCCGACGATGCCAAGCACGATCTCGTGTTTGGTCGCAACGGCGACCGTGCCAAGCAGACCGCCCAGCGCCAGCGAACCCGTGTCGCCCATGAAGATGGAGGCGGGCGGCGCGTTGAACCACAGGAAGCCCAGCCCCGCGCCGATCACTGCGCCGCACACAACGGCGAGCTCGCCCGTGCCCGGCACGAAATTGACGCCCAGATGGGAGGAGAAAATGGCGTTGCCCACCACCCAGGCGATGACGCCAAACGAGCCCGCCGCGATCATCACCGGCACGATGGCGAGGCCGTCGAGACCGTCGGTGAGGTTCACCGCATTGCCTGCGCCGATGATGACGAAGGCGCCGAACACGAGGAAGAAAAGGCCGAGATCCATCACGAAGCCATTGACGAGCGGCACCGCGAGCCCGGTGACGTTGGCGGGGCCGAACCACATCATCGCGGCGCAGGCGAGCGCGGCGATCACCGCCTCGATGGCGAGGCGCGCGCGGCCGGAGAATCCATCATGGGTTTGCTTCGTCACTTTCAGATAATCGTCATAGAAGCCGATGGCGCCGAAGCCGAGCGTGACGAGCAGGACGATCCACACGAAGGGACTTTTCGGATTGGCCCACAGAATGACGGACGTGACTACGCCGAACAGGATCATCAGACCGCCCATGGTGGGCGTGCCCTTCTTGGTGAGCAGGTGGCTTTCGGGCCCGTCGGCGCGGATCGGCTGGCCCTTGCCCTGTTTGAGCCGCAGCGCGTTGATGATGGCGGGCCCAAACATGAAGACGAGCAGAAGCGCCGTCACCGTCGCGCCGCCGGCGCGGAAGGTGATGTAGCGGAACACGTTCAGCGGGCCGAACACATTCGAGAAATCGGCCAGGAAAGTCAGCATGAGGACGTCTCGGATTTCTGGCTGGCGGCGAGCGTGCGAAGGGCGGCGACGACGGCGGACATCTTGCTGCCGTTGGAGCCTTTCACCATGACGGCGTCGCCGGGGCGAACGGCGGCGGGAACTTCCGCCTGCAAGGCGGCGGAGGTGGGCGCCCACAGGCCGCGGCGCGAGGGCGCCAACGCGTCGAACATATGTTTCATCAGCGGACCCGCTGCGAACACGAGATCGACGCCGCAGGCCATCGTGACGTCGGCAAGCTCCCGGTGCAGGCGCGCCTCGTCGGGGCCGAGCTCCAGCATGTCGCCGAGCACGGCGATGCGCCGGCCGCCGGCCCCCACAGGACTTGCGGCGAGCACGTCGAGCGCGGCGCGCATCGACACGGGATTGGCGTTATAGGCTTCGTCGATGAGCAGGACCTCGCCGCCGGCGATGCGCAGCCGCGTCTGCGCGCCACGCCCCGCCGGCGCGCTGAATTGCGCGAAGGTCTGCGCCGCCTCATCCGGCGCCACGCCCATGGCGTCGGCGACGAGCAGGACGGCGAGCGAATTCAGCGCCACATGTTTGCCCGGCGCGGCGATCCGATAATCAAGCCGGCGGCCCATCACATCGGCGTCGACCATGTTCGACTGATCGCGCCGGCGCGCATGGATGAGGCGCGCGTCCGCCTGCGGATGTTCGCCAAAGGTGAGGATGCGGCGCGCGTTCGCGGCCCTTGCCGCTTCAAGCAAGCGGTCGAAGAAAGGCGCATCGCGATTGATGACGGCGACGCCGTCTGGCGCGAGGCCGGAGAAAATCTCCGCCTTGGCGTCGGCGATGGCCTCCAGCGAACCGAGGTTCTCAAGATGCACGGGCGCGATGGCGGTGACGACCGCCACCTGTGGGCGCACCATGCCCACAAGCGGCGTGATTTCGCCCGCATGGTTCATGCCGATTTCGAACACGCCGAATTCAGCGTCCTGCGGCATGCGCGCGAGAGTGAGGGGCACGCCCCAATGATTGTTGTAGGAGGCGGCGGAGGCGTGGGTGGCGCCGAAGGACTCAAGCGTCAGGCGCAGCATCTCCTTCGTCGAGGTCTTGCCCACCGAACCGGTGATGGCGGCGATCCACGCGTTTGAACGCGCGCGCGCCGCCTGCCCCAAACCCTCCATGGCCTTCAGCGTGTCGCGCACCACATAGAGCGGACCATCGGCGTCGATGTAATCCACATGGGCTTCATCCACCACGCAAGCGGCGGCGCCCATGGCGAACGCCTTGGCGATGAAGGCGTGACCGTCGCTGTTGTGGCCCTTGATGGCGAAGAACAGATCGCCCTGCTCCAGCGTGCGCGTATCGATGGACACGCCGTCCACGCCGGAAGGCGCGCGCCCGATGACGCGCGCCTTAAGGGGCGTGATGAGGCTAATGCCTGTCCACAAATGGTCCTTCATGCGTTCTGCGCCAGCGCGAGCCGCGCGGCCTCCATGTCAGAGAACGGAAGTTTCGTCTGGCCGATGATCTGGCCCGTTTCATGGCCCTTGCCGGCGATGACGAGCGCATCGCCGGCGCGCAATTCCGCAATGGCCGCGCGAATGGCTTCGCCGCGGTCGCCGATCTCGCGCGCGCCCGGCGCTCGGCTGAGAATCTGCGCGCGGATCGCAGCGGGATCCTCCGAACGCGGATTGTCGTCCGTCACGATGACGAGATCGGCGCAGCGCGCAGCGATCTCGCCCATGATCGGGCGCTTGCCCGCGTCACGGTCGCCGCCGCAACCAAAGACGACGATGAGGCGCCCCGACGTCATCGGACGCAGGGCCTGCAGCACTTTCTCGAGCGCGTCGGGCTTGTGCGCATAGTCGACGAAGACCGGCGCGCCATGGCGCTCGCCCGCCTTCTCAAGCCGGCCCGGCGCGCCGCGCAAAGTCTCCAGCGCGGCAAGCGCGCGCTCAGGCGCGCCGCCTGCGGCGATGCACAGACCTGCGGCGACGAGCGCGTTGGAGACCATGAACGCGCCGGCCAGCGGCAAGACAAGACGATGCTCGCGCCCCGCGCAGGAAAGCGTGACGCGCGTGGAATCCGCGCGCGCCTCCATGTCGATAAGGCGAATGTCAGCGCCTGCGCGCCCCACGGAGAAGACCTTCAGCCCGCGCGCGGCGCAGACCGCCATGGCGCGCTGGCCCCAGTCGCCGTCCGCGTCGATCACGGCCCATTGGCCCGGCGCCAGCAGCGTGTCGAACAGGCGCATTTTCGCGGCGAAATAAGACTCCATGTCGGGATGGTAGTCGAGATGATCGCGCGAAAGATTGGTGAAAGCCGCCGCCGTCAGGCGCACGCCGTCAAGCCGGCGCTGGTCGAGCCCGTGGGAGGAGGCCTCCATGGCGAGATGGTCGAAACCGCGCGCGGCGATGCGCGCCAGCGTCTCGTGCAGGGCGATGGGATCAGGCGTAGTGAGCGCGCCCTCTTCGCAACCCTCGTCCGTGACAAGGCCTGTCGTGCCGAGCGCGGCCGCGCGCGCGCCCAAAGCCGACCAGATCTGGCGCACGAAGGCGGCGACGGATGTCTTGCCGCTCGTGCCGGTGACGGCGACGATGGTCGCAGGCTGCGCCTCATAAAAACGCGCGGCCGCCTGCGCGAGCGCAAGGCGCGCATCGGCGACGATCAGGCAATCCTGCGCCAGCGCGCCATCGGGCGCGCGCTCCGACACAATGACGGACGCGCCGGCGGCGAGCGCGGCGGGCGCATGGGCGAGCCCATCCTGTTTGGCGCCGCGCAACGCGAAGAAAGCGAAGCCCGGCGCCACGCGCCGGCTGTCGCAGGCGAGCCCCGCGATGTCGCGCGCGCCCAGCGCTCCCGAGGCTTCCGGCAAGAGATCGGCGAGGCGCCTCAACGCCAATTGCTCCCGGCGCTCGGCAGGCCGATGCCCAGTTTCGCAACCGTAGGGAAAGAGCCCGTGGGCGTCACGGGACGCGGCGGCAGACCCAAAAGCGGGGTCACGCGCTCGATGATGCGGCCCGTTGTGGCGCCCGCGTTCCAGGCGGCGGTGCGCTGGTTCTGCGTCTCGGGCACGCCTTGCGGTTCGTCATACACCGTGAGGAAAAGATATTTGGGCTTGTCGGCGGGCGCGACCGCCGTGAAGGTCGTGAACACGCGATCGTTGGCGTAGCGCCCGTTCACCACTTTGTTCGCCGTGCCAGTCTTTCCACCGGGGAAATAGCCGCGCACATCGATGGTGCGCGCAGAGCCGACTTCCGCGTTGAGCCGCATGAGATAGCGCATCTGCTCGCTGGTGTCGGGGCGGATCACCTGCGGCGCATCCTCCTGCGCTTCCTCGATCGTGCGCATGCGGAAAGTGGGTTTCACGAGCTTGCCGCCGTTGACGAGCGCGCCCACCGCCATCATCGCCTGCAGGGGCGCGACGGCAAGGCCGTGGCCGAAGGCGATGGTCATCGTGTTCAGCTCGCCCCAGCGCTTGGGCACGAGCGGCTCGGCGCTTTCCGGTATTTCCGTGCGCATCCGGTCGAGCTGGCCCAGTTTCGAGAGGAATTGCTTGTGGCCGTCCACGCCCACCATCAGCGCGGCGCGCGCCGTGCCGATATTGGAGGAATAAGTGAAGACCTCCGAAACGGTGAGCGCGCGGTTCTGCGCATGGAAATCGCGAATGTTGAACCGGCCGTAGCGCAAGGCTCCGCGCGCGTCGATGCGCGTGTTCAGCGTCACCTTGCGCGCATCGAGCGCCATGGCGAGGGTGAGCGCTTTAAAGGTCGAGCCCATCTCGAACACGCCCACCGTCATGCGGTTGATGCGGTTGGGATCAAGCGCGTCCACCGGATTGTTGGGATCGTAATCCGGCAAGGAGGCGATGGCGATCACCTCGCCGGTGTCCACGTCCATGATGGCGGCGGCCGCCGCCTTCGCCTTGTAGCGCTCGACGCCCTTCACGAGTTCGTCGCGCACGGCGTGGGTCGCTTTCACGTCGAGCGAGAGCTTGATGGGCTGGAGGTTCTCCGCATTGACGCGGAAGCCCGCGCTGCTGAGGTCCGCGAAGCCCAGGGTGTCGATGTATTTCTCGATCCCGGCGATGCCGATGTTGTCGGTGTTGGTGAAGCCCAGAACATGCGCCGCAATGGGCCCGTTGGGATAGACGCGCTTGTTTTCGGGCAGGAAGCCGACGCCCGGCAGGCCGAGGCGGAACACTTCCTCGCGCTCCTTGGGCGAGACGCCGCGCTTCACCCACACGAAGCCTTTGCGCGAGCCAAGCTTCTCGCGCAGCTCCTTCGCGTCGAGGCTCGGCAGAACGGCGGTGAGCAATTCCACCGCCTCGTCCTTGTCCACGATGTTGCGCGGTTCGGCGAAGACGGAATCGATGCGCACGTCTGCGGCGAGGATCTCGCCGTTGCGGTCGACGATCTGCGGACGGGCGCGCGAACTCGCCTCCGCCGCCGCGCGCCGCAGCGTCTGCGGCTCGGGCTGGAGGCCAAGCCAGATCATTTTTCCGCCAATGATGCAATAGAGGCAGACGAAGCCCAGCGCCACAAGGCGAATGCGCCCCGCGCTCTTGGCGATGCGCGTGCCGAACATCGAACGCAAAACGGTCATCGCCCGCGCGCGCGCGCTGCGCTTCGTCTTCTGCGGGTCTGGCGTCGCGCCGCTCGTCATCGCACAGGCTCCTGCGGTCGACGCGCCGCGGGGATCGCGCCGGTGGTCACGCCGCTTGCGGCGCCGGGCGCTGACCCTCTGGGCTTGTTGTCATCGCGCGGCGTGCTGGTGGGTTCGGCCAAACCGAGAAGCTCGAGCTTGCGGCCGATTGAGTCCACTTTGGGCGCGCGATCAGGCAAATCCGTGACCTGCAAGATCTGGTCGACGGACAATTGCTTCAGGTCGAGATGCTGATCGGCGAGCGCCTGAATGCGCGTGGGGCGCACAAGGTGGGCCCACTCGGCGCGCAGCACCGCAATGGCTTCGCGCTCGCGATGATTGCCGTTCTTCAGCTTGGAGATCTGTTCGGAGAAAAAGATCGTCTCGTATTTCACCGTATAGGCGTAAACGGCCGAGCCCAGAAGGGCTGCGACCGCGAAGACGTTGAGCGTGCGCAGGATCATGTCAGCGCCCTCCGCGGCGGGGCGCAGTGCGCGCGTTGCGCGTCGCGGCGGGGCGCAGTGCGCGCGTTGCGCGTCGCGCCGTCGCTCTTGCGCGCTGGCAGAAGCGCAAGCTGCGCCCATTCGCCGACGGCGCCCAGCGCAGGGGCGGACGTGCGATAGGCCACGCGCAGTTTGGCCGAGCGCGCGCGCGGATTGGCGGCGGCCTCGGCGGAGGTGGGCGCGATGGGCGCGCACGCGCGCTCGAACGTCGGCGCTGGCGGTTGGGGCTCCCCCGGCAAAAGACGCGAACGCGCCTGTCCGCGGCCCGAACGCTCCGCGAAGAACTGTTTCACGATGCGGTCCTCAAGGGAATGGAAGCTCACGATGGCGAGCGCGCCGCCGGCTTTGAGCGCGCGTTCGGCGGCGGCGAGCGCGCGCACGAGCTCGCCAAGCTCGTCGTTCACCGCAATGCGCAGGGCCTGAAACGTGCGCGTGGCCGCGTGAATCTGGTTGGGCTTGGCGGGCGCCACGCGCTCGCACAGGCCCGCGAGCTGGCGCGTGGTGAGAAAGGGCTGCGCCTTGCGATCGGCGACGATGGCGCGCGCAAGACGCCGCGCCTGCCGCTCCTCGCCGTAGTGATAGAGAATGTCGGCGATCTCTTCTTCTTCGGCGCCGTTCACGATGTCGGCGGCGCTTCGGCCCGTCTGCTCCATGCGCATGTCGAGCGGTCCGTCGAAGCGGAAGGAGAAGCCGCGCGCGGCCTCGTCGATCTGCATGGAGGAGACGCCCACGTCGAGCGTCACGCCGTCGAGCGCGGGAAAGCCTGCGGCGCGCGCGGCTTCATCGAGTTCGCCGAAACGGGCGGGCAGAAGAGCGAGCCGGCCCTGCGCCTGCGCGACAAGCTCTTGTCCGCCGGCGATGGCGTCGGGGTCGCGGTCGAGCGCGACGACGCGCGCGTCAGGCGTTGCGAGAAGGGCGCGCGTATAGCCGCCCGCGCCGAAGGTTCCGTCGAGATAAACGCCGCCCGCTTTGGGCGCGAGAGCTTCGAGAACCTCTGCGAGGAGCACGGGAATGTGCCGGGCCGGTCCGCCAGCGGGAAGAGAAGACTCCTCGCCGCGACCCGTCGTCATTCCCGCGCTCCTCGAGGCTGCGGTTGGTCCGCTGCGCCTCTGGCGCCGAGTTGTTTCCGCAAGCTGCGCACCTGGTTTCTGGCCTCTTCCAGGTGAGCGCGGAAGCGCCCCGGCTCCCAGATCTGAAATTTGTACCCCTGCCCCACGAAGGTCGCTTCGTCTCCAAGGCGCGCATAGGCCTTGAACCGCTCCGGCAGGAGGATTCGGCCCTCCGAATCCGCCTTGAGCGCCTCGCCGTCCCCCAGAAGCGCCGTCGAATAGACGTCGTGCTCCGTGGAATAAGCGGCGAAACGGCTCAGCACCGCGTCGATCTCCCTCACCAAGGCGAAGCCGCCGCAATCCAGCGCATCCGCATCCAGCGAAGGATGAACGTAGAGACCCTCGAAACCGTCCCGCGTCAGAACCGCCCGGAAAGGCGCGGGAATGGAGACCCGCCCCTTGGAGTCCAGCCGATTGGTGAAATGCGAAACGAACCTGTCCAACGCACGCACCCGAAACTGAACGCCACGCTCCGGCGGGATTCGCGTCATGGCGGCGCAAGGTCGAACGGGCCTCATCGGCTCCGCCCCGCCTTCCGCTACGCGCACTCTGGAATGCCCACGGGATGATTTGGGATAGCATGGGATATCATGGGCCGTCAACGGACGGCTGGCTCGAAACGGGACGATCTCCCGCGATCCCGCATTAAGGCTGGTTAACATTAACGAATGCTTTCCAGCGGCTGGCGGAAGCGCCGCTTTCGCCCTATTTTCCGCGCAGAATGACGCGCGGACGCGCTCGACAGCGCGCCCGCCCGCGCCTATCCCTTCTTGATCGCAACCGGACCGCCCCCGCCCGATGGATCAGCTCGCCGCCAGGCCACGCATTCAGACAGCGACCGTTCCAGCCAAGGTCAAGGGCGCGCGTCCGCCCAATGAGATCGACTTCTGGCGCGGCTATGCGCTGGTCGCGATTTTCATCAACCACATTCCCGGCGTCTTCTACGAGCGATTCACCCATAAAAACTTCGGCTTCTCAGATTCCGCCGAATTGTTCGTGCTGCTCGCCGGCTGGTCGCTGCGCTCTCTGGTCGACCGCCAGTCGCGCGACCTGACGAACCTGCGCCTGTTCTTCCGGCTGGGCTCGCGCGCGATCATGCTCTACACGGCCCAGCTCGCGATCACGCTCATCGCCATCGCCATCATTGCTGCGACCGCCTTCCTCGCGGACACCAATCTCGTGCTGCAATGGAACAACGCGGCCGTGGTCTTCGAGGAGCCCATCGTCGCCCATATCGGGCTGGCGATGCTGACCCACCATCTGGGCTATTTCGACATTCTGCCGCTCTACATCGTGCTGATGCTCTGGGCGCCCTTCATGGCGGTGCTCCACCGCACCCTGCCCTGGGCCCTTCTGCCCGTCTCGCTCGCGATCTGGGCGAGCGCCCTCGCCACGGGCATGAACCTGCCGACATGGCCGGTGGAAGGACGCTGGTTCTTCAATCCCTTCGCCTGGCAATTGGTCTTCGTCATCGGCTTCATCCTCGGCGGCGAGGGAACCACGACCCGCATCGTCGTCACCCACCGGCGCACGACGCGGACGATCGGGGCGATCATCGTTGCGCTGGGCCTCCTGGGCACCTATCTGCAATTCTATCCGGATCCGCTGAACGCGCCCCAGCCGGCGCTGTTCTTCGTCGCCGACAAGACGTTCCTCACGCCCATGCGGCTGATCCACGTCCTGGGCATTGTGGCCTTCTTCGGCGGCGCGTTCTTCTTCGTCTACAAGAAGGCCCGCTGGCTGGCGCGGTTCCTCTCAATGCTGGGACGAAACTCCCTGAACGTCTTTTGCGTGGGCTCGCTTCTCAGCCTCGCGGCCCAGTCGGCCCGCTTCGCTCTTGGCTCGACCTTGTGGGTTGATACGCTTGTGGTAATAATTGGTCTTGCTCTCATGAGCATGACGGCATGGGTGTCGGAATGGCGCGCGCGCGTGACAGCCTGAAGGGATTGGCCTTCGCGACAACCGTCGCGTCGCTTCTGGCGCTCGGCCCGGCCTTCGCGCAAAGCCCTGCGCCCGCGGCCCCTGCGCCCGCGGCCCCTGCCGCCGAGGCTGGCGGCGCCGAGCAGGCCGGGACGGACGCCAGCGTCCACCCCATGAGCGCGCAATGTTCGGTGCCGACCGCGGAGATCGCCGCACCCGCCCCGCTCACCGCCACCATCGAGCGTCTGGAGGCCAACCAGCCCCTGCGCATCCTCGCCATCGGCTCCTCTTCGACCTGGGGCGTGGGTGCCACCTCACGGCGCAAGAACTATCCCTCCCAGCTTGAAACCATGCTGGAGCGCGTGCTCAAGACCGTGCCGATCGAGGTCGTGAACCGCGGCGTCTCCGGCGAAACGGCGGAGACCACCGCCGACCGCTTGCGCATCGAGGCGGCCCTTCTGCGGCCAGACCTCGTGCTCTGGCAGGTGGGGACGAACGACGCCGTGCAGCGCGTTTCGGTGGAGAATTTCGAGCGCACGGTGAACACCACCGTCGCCATGCTGCGCAAGAAGAAGATCGACGTCGTTCTGGTGGGCCTGCAATACACGCCCAAATACGCCCGCGACGAGCATTACTTCGCGATCCGCGAGGCGCTGAAGCGCATCGCCGCCGACAACAACGTGCTCTATGTGCGTCGCTATCAGGCGATGGAATACATCCACAAGACGAAGGCCAATCTCCAAATGATGGCCGACGACGATTTCCACCTGAACGATCTCGGCTATCAGTGCATGGCCGAACATATCGCGCAGGCCATGACGGCCAATCTCTTCGTCCGCCGCCGCAAGCCGGCGAGCTGAGGCGCCGCCGCTCTCAATCTCTTCCCCGAACCTGACCGCCTGCCGGCCCGCGCCCTTGCGCGCGCCTGCGCCTTCAGCGAGACAGTGGGATTCAACCCACAAAAGCGGCATGCCGTCTCGACGGTGGGAAACTTCTTGCAAAAAATCGGAGCCCGTATAAACTTTCCTTTATGTCATTCGACGACGCCCGCGGCCGAACGGCCCGCTTTGAGGAGATTCTGGCGGCCCTTGAGGCGGCCGGCGAAGTCACGCGCCTGCGCATGCTCGCCCTTCTCGCGGAAGCCGAACTCACCGTCACGGAGCTTGTCGCCATTCTGGGGCAGTCCCAGCCCCGGGTCTCCCGCCACCTGAGGCTCCTCACCGAGGCGGGCCTTGTGGAGCGCCACCGCGAAGGCGCCTGGGCCTTCTTTAACCTCGCGCAGACGGGAACCGCCGCCGCCCTCGCCCGCCAGATCGTCGCCCGTCTCGACGCCGGCGACGCCGTGCTCGCGGCCGACCGCGCCCGGCTTGCGGAGGCGCGCCGCGCCCGCGCCGAACAGGCCGCGCGCTATTTCGCAGACATCGCCGCCGACTGGGACCGCATCCGCTCGCTGCACGCGCCTGAGGCGGAGGTGGAGGCCGCCATCGCCGCCATCATCGGCGACGCGCCCTTGCGCGCGGCCCTCGACGTGGGCACCGGCACAGGCCGCATGTTGCAATTGCTCGCGCCCCATGCGGAGCGCGCCGTGGGCGTGGACCTCAGCCCCGCCATGCTCGCCGTGGCGCGCGCGGGCGTGGATCGCGCAGGCCTGCGCAATGTGCAATTGCGCCAGGGCGACATCTACGCATTGCCCGTGGAGCGCGACGGCTATGACCTCGTGCTCGTGCATCAGGTTCTGCACTATCTCGATGATCCTGCGCGCGCGCTGAGCGAGGCCGCGCGCGCCGTGCGCCCCGGCGGGCGGCTCGTGGTCGTTGATTTCGCGCCGCACGCGCTGGAGTTCCTGCGCACCGAACATGCACACCGCCGCCTCGGTTTCGAGCGCGCGGAGATTGAAGAGATTTTGCTGGAGCTGGGATTTGAAATCCTGCCCGGCCGCGATCTTGGCGCCGACAAGCGCCTCGCCCGCGAAAAGCTCACCGTTTCCCTCTGGGTGGGGCGCGACCCGCGCGTCGCCTCCGACGTTCTTCCCAATTCATTGGAGCTTGCCTGATGACCAACGCGATCCGCCCCAGCCGCGCCTCAGGCCGCACGTCCGCGCTGCGGGTGTCGTTTGAATTCTTCCCGCCCAAGAACGAGGAGATGGAGGCGACGCTGTGGTCCTCCATCGAGCGGCTCGCGCCGTTGTCTCCCCATTTTGTGTCCGTCACCTATGGCGCCGGCGGCTCGACGCGCCAGCGCACCCACGCCACGCTCGCGCGCCTCCTCGCCGAGACGAGCCTGAGGCCCGCCGCCCATCTGACCTGCGTGGGCGCGAGCCGCGCCGAGGTGGACGAAGTGGTGCGCGGCTATCGCGACATCGGCGTGCGCCACGTGGTCGCCCTGCGCGGCGACCCGCCGGCCGGCGTGGGAACCGCCTTCACGCCCCATCCGCAAGGCTACGCGACCTCCACTGATCTCGTCGCCGGCGTGCGCCGCATCGGCGATTTCGAGGTGAGCGTCTCAGCCTACCCGGAGAAACATCCCGAGAGCGCGACCTTCGATCAAGACATCGACGTGCTGAAGGCGAAGATCGACGCCGGCGCCACACGCGCGATCACGCAATTCTTCTTCGAAAACGACGTCTATCTGCGCTATCTCGACCGCGTGCGCGCGAAGGGGATCGACATCCCCATCGTGCCCGGCCTCGTGCCCGTGCAGAACTTCCGACAGACCGCCGCCTTCGCGAAAAAGACCGGCGCCAGCGTGCCCGACTGGCTCGCAGCGCGCTTTGAGGGACTCGATGACGATCCAGCCACCCGCCGCCTCGTCGCCGCTGCGGTGGCCGCCGAACAGGCGCTTGATCTTGTGGATCGCGGCGTCACGGATTTCCATTTCTACACGATGAACAAGGCCGATCTCGTCTTCGCGATCTGCCATATGCTCGGCCTGCGCCCGCAGCCCGCGCAGAAAGCGGCCTGACCATGGCGCATCGCACCGCATCTGAAATCCGCGCCGCCCTGCGCGCCGCCGCCGCCGAGCGCGTGCTCGTGCTCGACGGAGCCATGGGCACGATGATTCAGGATCTGAAGCTCGATGAGGCGGGCTTCCGCGGCGCGTTCCTGAAAGATCACCCCCATGATCTGAAGGGCAACAACGACATTCTCGTCCTCACGCAGCCCGACGCGATCCGCGACATTCACCTCGCCTATTTCCTCGCCGGCGCCGACATCTGCGAAACGAACACCTTTTCCTCGACCTCCATCGCGCAGGCCGATTACAAATGCGAGGCCTATGTCCACGCGCTCAACCGCGACGGCGCACGCCTTGCGCGCGAGGCGGCGGACATCGCGCAGGCGAAAGACGGGAAGCGGCGTTTCGTCGCTGGCGCGCTCGGCCCCACCAACCGCACCGCCTCCATCTCCCCTGACGTGTCAGACCCAGGCTTTCGCGCCGTCACCTTCGATGAATTGCGCGAAGCCTATCGCGAGGCGACGCTGGGCCTTTTGGAAGGCGGCGCTGATCTTCTGCTCATTGAGACGATCTTCGATACGCTGAACGCCAAAGCCGCCTTCGCGGGCGCGCGCGACGCCTTCCTGCAAAGCGGCGTCGAATTGCCGATCATGCTGTCGGGAACGATCACGGATCTTTCGGGCCGCACCCTCTCGGGCCAGACGCCGGAGGCGTTCTGGAATTCGCTGGCCCATGTGAACCCCATCGCCGTCGGCCTCAATTGCGCGCTTGGCGCGCGCGAAATGCGCGCCCATGTCGCGGAGCTGTCGCGCATCGCCGACACGCTCGTCTGCGCTTATCCCAACGCCGGCCTGCCCAATGAATTCGGCCTCTACGACGAGAGCCCGGAATATATGGCGGGCCTCCTCGGCGAATTCGCCAGCGCCGGCCTCGTCAACATCGTCGGCGGCTGCTGCGGCACCACGCCCGACCATGTCCGCGCCTTCGCGCAGGCCGTGCAGGGCCTCGCCCCGCGCAAGATTCCCGTCATTCCGCCGCGCCTGCGCCTGTCGGGCCTTGAACCCTTCACGCTCACCGAAGACATCCGCTTCGTGAACGTGGGCGAGCGCACGAACGTCACGGGCTCGGCGCGCTTCCGCAAGCTCATCAAGAACGGCGAATTCGCCGCAGCCCTCGACGTCGCCCGCGATCAGGTCGCTAACGGCGCCCAGATCATCGACGTGAACATGGACGAGGGCCTGCTCGATTCCAAACAGGCGATGATCTCTTTCCTCAATCTCATCGCCTCCGAGCCCGACATCGCCCGCGTGCCGGTGATGGTGGATTCCTCGAAGTTCGACGTGATCGAGGCCGGCCTGAAATGCATTCAGGGCAAGGCGGTCGTCAATTCGATCTCGCTGAAGGAAGGCGAGGAGAAATTCCTCGAACAGGCGCGCATCGTGCGCAGCCATGGCGCCGCAGTCGTGGTCATGGCCTTCGACGAACAGGGTCAGGCCGACACGTTTGAGCGCAAGGTGGAGATTTGCGAGCGCGCCTATCGCACGCTCGTGGACAAGGCGGACTTTCCGCCGCAGGACATTATTTTCGATCCTAACATTTTCGCGGTCGCCACCGGCATCGAGGAGCATGATTCCTACGGCGTCGCCTTCATCGAGGCGACGGCGGAGATCCGCAAGCGCTGCCCCCACGCCCATGTGTCGGGCGGCGTGTCGAACCTCTCCTTCTCATTCCGCGGCAACGACCACGTGCGCGAGGCGATGCATTCCGTCTTCCTGTTCCACGCCATTCAGGCGGGGATGGACATGGGCATCGTCAACGCCGGACAATTGCAGGTCTACGAGAAGATCGATCCCGAATTGCGCGAGGCCTGCGAGGATGTGGTTCTCAATCGCCGCGCGGACGCAACCGAGCGCCTGCTCGCGCTTGCTGAGAAGTTCAAAGGCGCCGTGCAGGAGACGAAGGGGGCCGACCTCGCCTGGCGCGACCAGCCGGTGGACAAGAGGCTGGAGCATGCGCTCGTCAACGGCGTCGCCGATTTCGTTGAAACCGACGTGGAGGAGGCGCGGCTCGCCGCCGGCAGGCCGCTCGATGTGATCGAAGGCCCGCTGATGGCGGGCATGAACGTGGTCGGCGACCTGTTCGGCGCAGGCAAAATGTTCCTGCCGCAGGTGGTGAAATCGGCCCGCGTCATGAAACAGGCCGTGGCCTATCTCATGCCCTATATGGCGCAGGATGCTGAGGGCGGCGCCGCCAAGGCCGGCAAGGTGCTGATGGCCACCGTCAAGGGCGACGTGCACGACATCGGCAAGAACATCGTGGGCGTCGTGCTCCAGTGCAACAATTACGAGGTGATCGACCTTGGCGTCATGACGCCGGCGAACAAGATCATCGAGACCGCGCGCAGGGAGAAGGTGGACGTGATCGGGCTTTCCGGCCTCATCACGCCTTCGCTCGACGAGATGTGCTTCGTGGCGGCGGAAATGGAGCGCGAGGGCTTCGACATTCCGCTCCTCATCGGCGGCGCGACGACGAGCCGCGTCCACACCGCCGTAAAGATCCATCCCAATTACCAGCGCGGACAGGCTGTCTATGTGACGGACGCGAGCCGCGCCGTGGGCGTGGTCTCCGCGCTTCTCTCGCCCGCCTCGCGCGACTCCTATGTGGAGACCGTGCGCGCGGAATATCGCCGCGTGGCCGACGCCCATGCGCGCGCGGAGGCCGACAAGCAGCGCGTCTCCATTGGCAAGGCGCGCGAGAACGCGCTGAAGATCGACTGGAGCGCCTATGATCCGCCGCGCCCGACCTTCACGGGCGTGCGCACCTTCGCGACCTATGACGTCGCCGAGCTTGTCGACTATATCGACTGGACGCCCTTCTTCCAGACATGGGAGCTCAAAGGCCGGTTCCCCGCGATCCTGCAGGACGAGAAACAGGGCGCGACCGCGCGTCAGCTCTTTGACGACGCGCGCGCCATGCTTCAGCGCGCCATCGCTGAACGCTGGTTCGACCCCAAAGCGGTGATCGGCTTCTGGCCGGCGAACGCGGTCGGCGACGACATCCACCTTTACACAGGCGAGTCGCGCACGCAGACGCTCGCCACGCTGCACACCTTGCGCCAGCAACTTTCGCGCCGCGATGGCCGCCCCCATCTCGCCATGTCTGATTTCGTCGCGCCTGAAAGTTCAGGCAAGGCCGATTACGTGGGCGGCTTCGTCGTCACCGCAGGCGCGAATGAGGAACGCATCGCTGATCGCTTCGCGCGCGCCAACGACGATTACGCCTCCATCATGGTGAAGGCCCTCGCCGACCGCATCGCAGAGGCCTTCGCAGAGCGCATGCACATGCGCGTGCGCCGCGAGTTCTGGGCCTACGCCGCCGATGAGGCGCTGACGACTGAGCAGATCATCAATGAGGAATTTCGCGGCGTTCGTCCGGCGCCGGGCTATCCGGCCCAGCCCGATCATACGGAAAAGGCGATCCTGTTCGATCTTCTCGGCGCCGAGCGGCGCGCGGGCGTGAAGCTCACCGAGAGTTTCGCCATGTGGCCGGGCTCCTCCGTCTCGGGCCTCTATTTCGCCCATCCGGAAGCGCATTACTTCGGCGTGGCGAAGGTGGAGCGCGATCAGGTGGAGGATTACGCGCGCCGCAAGGGAATGGAGATCGCGGAGGTTGAGCGCTGGCTCGCGCCGATCCTCAATTACGACCCCGCGGCCATCGCGCGCGACGCCGCCGAGTGAGCCTCACACGGATTGGCTCGACAAAGCGGCGATGAGGTCGCGCAACGTCGTGACGGTGGACACGTCCGCGCGCCCATCCACTTTCGCAGGCCGGAAATGGCGCTGGAAGGCGGCGACGACGTCCTGCGTGGTCTTGTCATAGACGCCGGTGAGCGCGAGCCCATAGCCATAGAGCGCGAACATCGCCTGCAAGGCGCGCACGGGCTGGCCCTCGTCGCCAGGCCCTAAAGTCGGCGCCAGCGCCGGCCCCTCTAGAAACGGCGCGGGCTCCACGTAATGGCCGACGCCCGCGCGCGCGAGTTCGTCCCATGGAAAGCGTTCGCCCGGATCGACCTTGCGCCCCGGCGACACATCGGAATGGGCGAGCACGCGGGCGGGCGGCACGCGCCGGCGCAAGGTCACGTCGCGGCACAGCGCGATCACCGCGTCGATCTGCGCGGGCGGAAACGCGGGCAGGCCGGCGGCGTGGCCCGCATTGACGATCTCGATCCCGATGGAAAGGGAGTTGACGTCGCTTTCGCCGAGCCATGAGGAGAGGCCCGCGTGCCAGGCGCGACGCGCCTCCGGCACGAGCTGCAGGATCCCTCCGTCCTCCAGCACGAGATAATGGGCGGAGACCTGCGCGCGCGGGTCGCACATCCATTTGAGGGCCTCCCCGCCGGGATCAGCGCGCCACGCCGCCTCCGCCTCTCCGGTCGGCAGGCCCGTGTAATGCAGCACGATCATATCGGCGCTGGCGCAGCCGATCCGCTCGCCGTGATTGGGCGAGGCGACGACGCCGGCGACGAGGCGGGAATCGGGGGCGAAATCCTGCATGAGGCAGGCCTAGCACGAAGCGCGCGCCCCCGCGACGCAGGGACGCGCGCCTCCGGCCCGCCAAAGCGGCTGAGGTCAGCGGTAGCCGCGTACGCAGACCGGATTGCCGTAATAGTCGTAGCCCCAGGCCGCGCAGCGCGGGGCGGTGGCGGCGCCCACTGCCGCGCCGCCCACAGCGCCGATGGCCGCGCCCGCAAGCGCTCCGCCGGGGCGGCCGGTGGCGGCCGCGCCGATGGCCGCGCCCGTCGCGCCGCCGACCAATGCGCCGCCTGCGGCGCGTTCGCTTGGCGTGTTGCAGGCGGCGAGCGGCAAGGCGGCTGCGAGAGCGGCTGCGAACAGAATGGGCTTCATGACGATCCTCCTCTTCGGGACGATGGCGACGACGCGAAGGACGAGCCATTCCGTCGAAGCGCAAACCGCGCGGGAGCCGAAAAGGTTCCGCCCGCGCACACGCTGGACGCCATGCGGGCCGGCCGCGCTTGACCCCGCGAGCCCAAGCGCTTAACCGGCGAGAGCCAGTCGGCCGGACGGCCGCCGTCGCAAGACGGAGGAAAGTCCGGGCTCCACGGAGAAACGGTGCCGGATAACGTCCGGCGGGGGCGACCCCAGGGATAGCGCCACAGAGATCGAACCGCCGGCGAAGGAGAGATCCTTCAGCCGGCAAGGGTGAAAAGGTGCGGTAAGAGCGCACCGCGCGGCCGGCGACGGACGCGGCATGGCAAGCCCCACCGGGAGCAAGACCGAATAGGGACGACGTGACGCCGCAAGGCGTCGGGCCCGCTCCGGGTCGTCGTCCGGGTTGGTTGCTTGAGGCGGTCGGCGACGACCGTCCCAGAGGAATGGTCGTCACGTCGCGTTCGCGCGGCCCTACAGAACCCGGCTTACAGGCCGGCTGGCGCTTTCATCCACGGGCGCGCTCACGCGCCGAAAAACCCCGCCGCGGCGAAGGCCGCGCGCCCCTGCGCGCTCGAAAGATGCGCGAGCAAGGCGCGCGCCTCTTCGCTCGCATTCGCAAGCGCGCAGGCTTCATAGCGCGTCTCAACCTGCAGGCCCGCGGGCAGGAAGGCCGCGACCTCCACACCCGGCGCCGCGGCGATCTCCGTCGATTGCGTGAGGCCGAAATCAGCCTCGCCCTCGGCGACCGCCGCCATGACCCTGTGGCCGCCCACGCGCAGAAGCGTTTTCGCGCGCGTCGGCTCCAGGAGGCCAAGACGCGCGAGCCCTTCCTCGATCAGCCGCCCGCCCGTGCCCCCGCCCGCCGGATCGCCGCGCGAAAAGGCGCGCGCGGCGAGCAGCGTCTGGCTGAAAGCCTCGAGCGTGGAGATGTCGGGCGCGCGCTCGCCTTCGCGCACGCCCAGAGCCAGCCGCGAGGCGCCCAGCGCCGCCCGCGCGCCGGACAGCGCGCCCCGGCCCGCGAGCTCATCCAGCGCGTCGCTGGCGGCGGCGATGAGATGAAACCGCTCGCCGCGCGCAAGCCGCGCCAGTGCTCCGCCCGACGTGTCCACCTGAATGACGAGGCGCGCATCCGCCTGCACGGCGCAGAAGGCGCGCGCGCAGTCGATCAGCGCCTCGCGCACGGCGCCCGCGCATAACACGCGCACAGGCGCCTGCTCCTGCGCGCCGAATTCCAGAAGATCGTTCACTGCGTCTCCCCCTCGCCTCGCAGTCTAGCGCGCGCGGGGACGGGCGCAAACGCCCCAGCGTGACTCAGGGCGCAAGCGACATCGAAGACGAGGACGCTTCAGCCGTCCGCGCGCGCGGCGGGGCGGCGCGCAGGCGGCGCGCGCGGGCGAAATGCACGAAGGCGAGCAGCAGCGCCATGCTCGCGACGAAGAAGGCCGTATCAAACGCCAACCCGTGCAGCCCCGCGCGATGGGCGATCTGCCCCAGCGCCGACAGGAGCGCGGCCGTGCAGAACGTGTGCAGCGAATAGCGCCCAAGCGTGGAGACGCTGGTCCACGTCCATGGCGCGCGCCGCGCGATCCAGTCGCTTGCAGGCCCGCTCAGACGCGCGAAGACAAGGGCGAGCGCGAGAAAATGCACGATGCGCATCGGTCCGAGATCGCCCTTGTCCCACAAGGCCGCTTCAAGCCCGCCGCGAACGGCCACGTCCTGATTGGGCACGCCCGCCAGCATGGCGAGCGCAGACACGACAAGCAGGCAGGCCGCCGCGCCGAACACGAAGCGCGAGCCGGCGAGCGCGGCGCCGGCGGCGCGCGCATGGCCGCAGACGAAGCCCAGCACGAACATGAATTGCCAGACGAAGGGATTGAAATACCACTGGCCGGACTGCGGCCAGTTCGGCGCGTCGAAGCCTGCGAGCCTCGCGCAGAAATACATGGCGAACGACGCAAGAAGAAGCGTGAAGACGCCATAGTCGCGCGCGAGCTTCAACGCGAGCGGCGAGACGAGCGCCATTGCGATATAGACAGGCAGAATGTCGAAATAACGCAATTGATGCGACAGAAGAAAGACGCCGGCGATGGTCGCGCCGTCGATCCTCTGCGTGCCGTTCTCCGCCAATATGCCCGGATCGCCCAGACGGCACGCGGTGAAATAAACGGCGATCAGCAGAAACGTGAACAGGACATGCCAGACATAGATATTACCGGCGCGCAGCCATTCCTCACGCAGGCTCGCGCGCGCGCTCTTCCGGGCGCCCCCGCGCAAGGCGAGCGCGAAACCGGCTAGGAAGATAAGCACTTCAGCGGCGTCCGACCAACCGTATTGACGATGGGTAAAGCGCGAGAGAGCGTTGCCCGGCACATGATTCACGAGAATTTCAAGCAGCGCGACGCCGCGCAGAAAATCAATCGTATTGGGAGGCCGCATCGTCCATGCCTGCGCGCACCGTGGAATGAGCGACAATAGCCGTCCAAAACTTGCACGCGCTTTAATGCCGTTGCGGCAAGAATCTCAAAAAAATCTTGCGGCCGAGCCATAGCCGCCGCCTCCGGTTGCGGAAGGCGCCGCAAGGGCGATATTCTCCCGACGGTCGCTCGCACCGGACGGGCGTCGGGAGGGAAGGCATGAATCGCTTCAACGCAATCGCCCTGTTCGTCGCCACATCGTGCGGACTTGGCGCGACGCCGGCCAGCGCGCAAAGCGCGGCCGACTTCTACAAAGGCAAGACCGTCAATATCGTCGTCGGCATCGAACAGGGAACGGGCTTCGACCTTTATGGTCGGGCGCTGGCGCGCCACATGGGCCGGCACATTCCCGGCAATCCCACGATGATCGTCAGCAACATGCCCGGCGCAAGCGGGCTGGTGGCGTTCAACTGGCTCGCCAATGTGGCGGCGAAGGATGGAACGGTCTTCGCCACCGCCTCCTTCTCCGTGCCCTTCGAGCCCATGTTCGGCAATGACGCCGCGCGCTTCAAAGGCCCGCAACTGGGCTGGGTCGGCAATATGGATTCCGGCGTCAGCGTCTGCCTTGCGCGCAAGGATTCCGGCGTCGAGACATGGGCCGACGCGCGCACGAAGCCACTGACGGTGGGCGCGGCCGGGCGTGGCGGCGCCATCAGCCAGGCGGCGCGCACACTGATCGAACTCGACGGCGCCAAGCTCAATCTGATCGAAGGCTATGTGGGCACGGCGAGCGTGAAACTCGCTATCGAGCGCAACGAAGTGCAGGGCATCTGCGGCATCTCGCTCTCCACCGTGCGCTCGCAATGGCAGGATCTGTACGACAGCGGGCTCGTGCGCAATCTGCTGCAGCTCGGCGCCAAGGCCGATCCGTCCCTGCCGGGCGTGCCCTTCATCTTCGATCTCGCCAAATCGGAAAGCGACCGGCAGCTCTACAACCTCATCTTCGGCCCGCAGGGTCTTGGCCGCTCCTTCGCGGCGCCGCAGGGCGTGCCGCCCGAACGCCTGCAGGCGCTGCGCGCGGCTTTCACCGCGACGATGAACGACAAGGCTTTTCTCGAAGACGCGCAGAAAGCGAAGCTCGACATCCAGCCGCAAACCGGCGAGGAAGTGCAGAAATTCGTCGAGGCGACCTACGCCTCTCCGCCTGAAGCCATCGAGCGCGCCAAGAAAGTGCTGGGGCGCTAGGCTTTTTACACCTACGCCAAAAGAAAAAAGCCGCCGGCGATCCTCTCGCCGGCGGCTTTGTTTTGGGAGGAACCAATCGCCTCAGCGCGAGAATTTCTTGTACTTGAGGCGGTGGGGAATGACGCTGTCGACGCCGAGCCGGCGCTTCTTGTCTTCCTCGTAATCGTGGAAATTGCCCTCGAACCATTCCACATGGCTGTCGCCTTCGAAGGCGAGCATATGGGTGGCGATGCGGTCGAGGAAGAAGCGATCGTGCGAGATGATGACGGCGCAGCCGGCGAAATCGGCGAGCGCTTCTTCCAGCGCGCGCAGCGTCTCCACGTCAAGGTCGTTGGTGGGCTCGTCGAGGAGGAGCACATTGGCGCCGCTCTTGAGCATTTTGGCGAGATGAACGCGGTTGCGCTCGCCGCCCGACAACATGCCGACTTTCTTCTGCTGGTCCGCGCCCTTGAAGTTGAAGGCGGAGCAATAGCCACGGGAATTGATCTCCCGCTTCCCGAGATAGATCACGTCATTGCCGCCTGAGATTTCCTCCCACACGGTCTTCTTGTCGTCGAGTGCGTCGCGCGACTGGTCGACGTAACCAAGCTGCACGCTTTCGCCGATGGAGATCTTGCCGGCGTCCGGCGTCTCCTGCCCGGTGATCATGCGGAAGAGCGTGGTCTTGCCCGCGCCGTTGGGGCCGATCACGCCGACAATGCCGCCGGGCGGCAGTTTGAAGGACAGGTTCTCGATGAGCAGCTTGTCTTGAAAGCCCTTCGAGAGGCCGTCGAATTCGATGACGTTCTGGCCGAGGCGCTCGGCCACGGGAATAATGATCTGCGCGGTCGTGGGCGCCTTGTCGTTCTGCTTGGCGAGCAATTCGTCGTAACGCTGGATACGCGCCTTGGATTTCGCCTGACGCGCCTTGGGCGAGGAGGCGATCCATTCGCTTTCGGCTTCCAGCGCGCGCTGGCGGGCCTTGTCTTCGCTGGCCTCCTGCGCGAGGCGCTTCTGCTTCTGGCTGAGCCAGGAGGTGTAATTGCCCTCGTAGGGAATGCCGCGGCCGCGATCGAGTTCGAGAATCCAGCCCGTCACATTGTCGAGGAAGTAGCGGTCGTGGGTGACGATAAGAATGGCGCCGGGATATTGGCGCAGATGGCCTTCAAGCCAGTTCACCGTTTCCGCGTCGAGATGGTTGGTGGGTTCGTCGAGCAGCAACAGCTCGGGTTTCTCCAGAAGCAGCTTGCACAGGGCGACGCGGCGACGCTCGCCGCCCGAGAGCCGATCCACCGCCCAGTCGTCGGGCGGACAGCCAAGCGCCTCCATGGCCTGATCGACCTGGCTGTCGAGATCCCACAGGCCCTGCGCCTCGATCTCGTCCTGCAATTGCGTCATCTCGTCGGCGGTCTCGTCGGAATAATTCATGGCGAGTTCGTTGTAGCGATCAAGGATCGCTTTCTTCGCCGCCACGCCGAGCATCACATTGCCGCGCACGTCGAGGCTGGAATCGAGCTGCGGCTCCTGCGGCAGATAGCCCACGCGCGCGCCCTCCGCGACCCAGGCCTCGCCCGCGAAATCCTGATCCATCCCCGCCATGATCTTCAGCAGGGTCGATTTGCCCGAGCCGTTGACGCCGAGCACGCCGATCTTGGCGTCGGGGTAGAAAGACAGATGCACGTTGTCGAGCACCGTCTTGCCGCCCGGCCATTTCTTGGTCAGGCCCTGCATGTGATAAATGAACTGGCGCGCCATCGGCGTTTTGCCTCACGTTTGCGATCTGGAATTGGGGCTCTTTTACCCGCGCCGCGCCGCACGGTCCAGCGCGCGCGCCGGCTCGCGCGCCCCGCCCGCTGCAAAGCATGGCCTTGGCAAAGGCCCGCGCGCGCTCACCCGCCCAGAAAGGCCCGCTTTCCGGCGGCCGCGTCGAGCTCGAGAGCCTGCGCGGCGAGGCGCACGGGCGTGTTGGCGGCGCCGAACAGGTCGTAATTCCGCCGCTCGACGATTTCGAAGAAGAAACGCTCGTCGAACATCGTGGTGTAGATGTGGAAGAACTCGCCGCTCTTGGAGCGGTCATAGAGTACGCCCAGCTCGCGCATGCGCTCGATCAGCTCGGGCGCGAGGCCGAAGCGGGCCTCAAGATCCTCGTAGTAATTGTCCGGGATCTTCAGAAAGGCGACGCCGGCGGCGCGCGCCTTCTCCACGAAGGCGAAGAGATCATCGGTGGAGAAAGCGATCTGCTGCACGCCGCCGCCGCCGAAGGTCTCAAGGAAGCGCGCGGCCGCGGTCGCTCCGCCGTCGCCAATGTTGATGGGAATGCGCACGCTCTTGTCGGGCGAACCGATCACGCGGCTGTAGAACGCGCCGTAAGGATCGGCCAGCTCCACCTGCGGCTCATCCACGAAGCCCAGAACCGCCTTGTAGAACGTGACCCATGAGAGGAATTCAGACCGGCGCACCACATTCGACAAATGGTCGATGGCGCCCAGCGGGCCTTTGGGCGCGCTCGCCTCCACGAAGACGAAATCGCGATCCCAATTGCTGGGCGCGCCGCCCCCGCTCGTGCGCTCGGGCATGAAATAAATCAGGCTGTTCTCAACGCCCGCCACAGCCGGAATGACCGCCTCGCCCGGCCCCACGCGGCCGTGATAGGTCGGCGCGGCGAGCGCGTTGGCGCGCTCCAGCGCCCGCTTTGGCTCATCGAAGCGCAGCGCCATGGCGCACACGGACGTGCCGTGCACGAGATAGAAGGAATGGGCGAAGCCCTCCTGCTCGCGGTTGACGACGATGTTGAGATCGTTCTGGCGAAAGAGGTCGACGTCCTTCGAGCGGTGACGCGCCACGCGGGCGAAGCCGAGCCCCTCAAGAAGCGCCACGAGGCGCGGGCTTTCCGCCGTGGACGTGACGAATTCGATGAATTCGATGCCGGAGATGGCCGCCGCCTTGGGCAAGGGCGCGCCGATCACCATGGGCGGCTCGCCACGGGCGAGCCGGCGCGCGTCCAGCCGCTCTCCCGCCGCCTGCAAGGCGCGCATGCCGTCGCGCGCGACATTATTGGCCGGCGCGCCGCGGAACTGATCGTTGAAGACCTCCAGCGACAGCGGCCCGCGATAGCCCGATCGAATGATCGCATCGAGGAAATCGTCGATAGGATAATCGCCCTGCCCCGGGAAGCAGCGATGGTGGCGCGAGAGCGCCATAGGATCCATGAGGATCGCCGGCGCATCGGCGATCTGCACCATAGCGATCTTGTCGGCGGGCAGATCGGCCAGCGGCGCGAGCGGATTGCCGCGCACGCAGATATGGTAGGAATCAAGCACGAGGCCGAGATTGGGCCGGTCGGCCGTGCGCACGATGTCCCAGGCCTGCATCCAGTCCTTAACGTGCCGCCCCCAGGCCATGGCCTCATAGCCGATGCGATAGCCTCGGCGCGCCGCAAGGTCGGCGAGTTCGGCGAGATCGGCGGCGGAGCGCTCGACCTCTCCCAGAGAATCCTCGTGGACGTTGGAGCAGATGCACAGGAGATCGGCGCCCAGCTCCTCCATGAGGTCGAGCTTCCGCTGGGCGCGGTCGAAATTGCGGGCGCGGAAGGGCTCGGGCATGCCCTCGAAGTCGCGCATGGGCTGCAGGGCGACGATGGCGAGGCCGAGATCCTCCGCCCGGGCCCGCACGTCGCGCGGCTTTCCGCTAAAGAAGGTCAGGTCGTTTTCGAAAATCTCCACGGCCCGGAAGCCGGCGCGCGCAGCGGCGGCGAGCTTGCTCTCAAGCGTGCCCCCCATCGTGACGGTCGCGATGGACCACCTCAGCATCCTGTCCTCCCAGACCCGCGAGATTCGACGCACCTTAGAGGAAAGCGACCCGCGTCGCGAGCGCTGAACGCAGCGCAACCCGCCCTTGCGGGCCCGCCTATGGCGCAGACCTGCGTTTTAGGTTTATCAAGGATGAGGACAAGCGAGCCGGGCGCTGGGCGGGGCGACCCGCCGGCCGCGCCCAGGCTCCCCGAAACGGCCAAGGGAGGCGCGCGATGCTCAAACCGGAAGACAATGAGAAGATCACCCGCGTGGGCCCGGGCACGCCGGGCGGCGCCTTGTTCCGCCGCTATTGGGTGCCCGCCTGCCTGTCGAGCGAAGTGCCTGAAAAGGACGGCGCGCCAGTGCGCGTGCGTCTGCTCGGCGAAGACCTGCTCGCCTTCCGCGACACCAACGGCGACGTCGGCCTGATCGACGCCTATTGCCCGCACCGTCGCGCGCCCATGTTCTTCGGCCGAAACGAAGAATGCGGCATGCGCTGCGTCTATCACGGCTGGAAGTTCGACCGCCATGGCGATTGCGTCGACATGCCCTCCGAGCCCGCCGGCACGCCTTTGCAGGCGCGCGTGAAGATCAAGGCCTATCCTTGCGTCGAGCGCGGCGGCGTCGTGTGGACCTATATGGGCCCGAAGGACAAGCAGCCTGAGCCGCCCGATTACGAATGGATGCGCGCGCCCGCGACCCATCGCCACGTCTCCAAGACCTTCGAGGACTGCAATTACCTGCAGGCTATGGAAGGCGGGCTCGACACCGCCCATTCGTCCTTCGCCCACAACAACAATCTGGGCGACAAGAACGAGATGCGCCTGCGCGACCGCTCGCCGCGCCTCGACGTGGAGCGCACCGATTACGGCTATTACTACACATCCCACCGCAATCTCGGCGACGGGCGCGTCTATATCCGCATCTATCACTTCGCCATGCCGTTCCAGCAATTCCGCGGCGGCATCCATATGTTCAGCGGCAAGAAGCGCGAATATCCCGAGCTCAACGGCCATATCTGGGCGCCGATCGACGATACGACGACCTATGTCTACAACTGGGCCTGCGCCTATGACGAGCACGCCAAATTCTCCGAAGAGAACGTGATCGAGCGCGAGACCTTCTATGGCCGCGGGCCCAACGACGTGATCCCCGGCACGTTTAAACTGAAGGCGAACAAGTCGAACGATTATTTCATCGACCGCGCCGTGCAGAAGACGAAGACCTACACCGGGATTCAAGGCATCAACACCCAGGACTTCGCGTTGCAGGAAGGCATGGGCCCCATCGTCGACCGCTCGCTCGAACATCTGGGCACGTCCGACAAAGCCATCGTCGCCATGCGCCGCATCATGCTGGAGGCCATTCAGGACGCGGTGGACGGCAAGACGCCGCGCGGGCTCGATCCGAAAACGCATCGCGGGATCCGTCCCTATGACGGGTTCATGAAGGTCGATGAGGACTGGCGCGACGTGTTCGGCAAGGAACTCGTCGCCAAATGGTGAGCTGAAGCTTGCATCATCCGCCCGGCGCGAGCGCGCCGGGCCAATCACGTCACGGCAAACACAGACAGGGAGGCATAATGTCCGCGCACGCGCTCGAATTCTCGATCGCGCTCTCCAACAACGAGCGCACACGACCCATCGTTGAAGGCCGCCACCAGCCGCAGGGCATCAAACTCATGCCCACCGTGGTGCACCCTTCGGAAATGTTCTGGCGACAGCTCAAATTCGCTGAGTTCGACGTGTCGGAAATGTCGATCTCCTCGCTGCTGATCGCCATCTCCAAGGGCGACACGCGCTTCGTCGCTCTGCCCATCTACACGGCGCGCATGTTCTTCCATACGCGCATCATGGTGCGACGCGATTCCGGCATCAATTCGCCCGCCGACCTCAAGGGAAAGCGCATCGGCGTGCCGGAATATCAGCAGACCTCCGCCATCTGGGGCCGCGGCGTGCTGCAGCACGAATTCGGCGTGCATCCGCGCGACATCCACTGGCACATGGAGCGCAACCCGGACAAGAGCCACGGCGGCTCAACCGGCTTCAAGGCGCCCGACGGCGTGCGCATCGAACAGATTCCGCTCTCCACCAACATCGGCGAAATGCTGCTGAAGGGCGAGCTCGACGGAACCCTGCTCTATCTCAACGAGCCCAATCTGGTGGATCGCTCCACGGCGGACATTTCCGAAGTCTGCCGCCCGCTCTTCCCCGATGCGGTCGCCGAATCCACGCGCTATTTCCGCAAGACGGGAATCTATCCCATCAATCACGCCATGGTGATCAAGCGGGAGCTGCACGAGAAATATCCGTGGGCGGGCGTCAACATCTATCACGCCTTCATGAACGCCAAGAAGGAAGTGGAGGCGTCAGCCGAGAAGACGCTGAAGGACTACGTGGCCTGCGGCCTCGTGGAGCCTGCGGCGGCGAAAATGTTCTCAGCCGACCCCAAATCCTACGGCCTGCGCTCGACCCGCAAGGTCATCGAGACCATCTCGCAATTCGTGCATGAACAAGGCCTGATGGATCGCCGCGTGACGCCGGAGGAATTGTTCGCGCCGGCGACTTGGGACCTGTGAGCGCCCGCATCACCGATTCCACGACGCGCCCCGGCCGGACGAAATCCGGCCGGGCCTTTTTCTGCGGCCCGTCCGCATGACGACGCCCGCCTCCGCCTCGAAACCGCCGATCCTGCGCTGCCTGTCGAATGGCAAATACGCGCTGATGGAAGGCGGTTTCTTCCCCAATTACGCGACGGGCTGGATGCAGCGCGTGGGCGCGGGCTGGCTTGCGTGGGAATTGTCGGAATCCCCCGTCTGGCTCGGCGTGATCGCCGCTGCGGATCTTGCGCCGACTCTGGTTCTCGCCCCCATTGCCGGCGCCTTCACGGATCGCGTCAATCCGCTGCGCGTCATACGCATCGCGCAACTGGGCCTGTGGCTTCAGGCCTGCGCCATGGCGTTCTTCGCCTTCATGGGCTGGATGACGATTGAGATTCTCTTCGCGCTCACCTTCATCGTCGGCCTCATCTATCCGTTTCATTCGAGCGCGCGCCAGTCGATCATTCCCGCCACCGTGCCGCGCGAGGATTTCCCTTCCGCCATCGCGCTGGATTCCGCCTCCTATCACTCCAATCGCTTCATCGGCCCCGCGCTCGCCGCCCTCGTCATCCCCACATGGGGCGTGTTCGGCTGTTTCCTCGCCCATGCTCTGGGCACGTTGCTCTGCCTCATCGCGCTTCTGCTGCTGCGCCTGCCGCCGCCCGACCGCAGCGGCGTGCGCCGCGGCGCGTTCTTCGCCGACGTGCTGGAGGGCCTGTCCTATGCGAAGAACCACGCGGGCCTTCTGCCGCTTCTGTGCATGCTCACCGCCGCCTCGCTTTTCGCGCGTCCCTTGCAGGACATGCTGCCGGGCTTCGCGGGCGCCGTGTTCGAAGGCGGCGCGCAAAGCCTCGCCTGGCTCACGTCGAGCATCGGAATCGGCGCCATGTGCGGAGCCGTCTTCATCGCCACGCGCGGGCGTCTCTCAGGCCTCACGACCGTCGCCTTCATGGGCTTTGGCGGGCTCAGCCTCGCCACCCTCGGCTTCACGGCGACGAACCATTTGTGGGTCGCGGTGATCTGCGGCGCGGCGAGCGGCTTCGCCATCAACGTGATGTCGACTTCGACGCAGACGCTCATGCAGCATGCGGTCGACGACCGCATGCGCGGGCGCGTGATGTCGCTCTATATGCTGATCTTCCGCGGCATGCCAGCGCTGGGCGCGCTCGCCGCAGGCCTCGCCGGCGACGCCTTCGGGCTGCGCCCGACCTTCGCGGCGGGCGCCTGCGTCTCGCTGGGCGTGCTCATCTTCCTGCTGCCGCGACGGCAGGTCATGATCGGCGAGCTCGAACACGCAGCGCAGGCGCGCGGCAGGTCCGGCGCATAAGACCCGCGCTCACGCGCCTGTCGGCCAGTCCTGCGGCACAAGGCCGGCCTTCGCGCCCTTGTTGACGTAATAAGCCCACAATTTGCCGACATGGAAATCGCGCATCTCATGCTTGTTGATCTGCTCGATTTCGGCGGCGTTGAGGGGAACCGGCGTCTTGCCCGCTTGCAGAACCTGCATGTGCGCGCGCGCGTTCTCGTCGAAATGCACTGCGTCCACCAGAAGCGCGGGCGTCGATTCGGCGACGAGGACGAGCCCGTGGGCGCGCATCAGCGCCGCGTGATGGGGCCCAAGGTCGCGCGCCAACGCTTCGCCCTGCGCCTTCAGCTTGATGTGGCTCGGATCAGGATGGACCGGCACGCCGCTCTCCCAGCGCACGGCCCGCGCGCGCATGAGCGAGAGGCTGACGCCCTCCATCAGCGTGAAGGCGATGGCGAGCTCCATATGCGAATGAAGCACCGACTGCACGTCAGGCCGCGCGCGATAGATTTCGCCGTGGATCGGCGTCTCCACCGGCGGGCGAAGGCCGGGCTTTCCCTCCAGAACCTTGCCGTCGAAATCAACGATGAGCAGGCGATCCGGATCCACGTCGGAGCGCGGATCGACGCCCGACTGGATCAGATAGGCGTCCATGCCCGGAACGCGCGCGCTCACATGGCCCGAATAATCGAGCAGATCCTCCATCACGAGCAGGCGCGAGGCGGCGGCGACCTGTGCGCGCAGGCGCGCCAGAACCGCCGTGCGGCTTTCCGTCGACGCGCCCGCCCCGACGTTCACGGACGCGCCCCGCCGGCGCTCGTGTTCTGCTCCACCTCGCCGATGATCTCGTTGAGCTTCTTGCGCACCGCTTCAGGCGCGTCGATGATGTCCGCGACGATCTTCTGCAATTCGGCGCCCGACACGGGGTCGATCTCGAAATTCTCCTTCTGCGCCTCGGCGAGGAATTTCGGATCAGCCACCATGCGGTCGAAGGCGTCGCGCAGAACCTTCACGCGGTCCGCCGGGGCGTCAGGCGTGGTGAACACAGGCCGGCCGATGGCGGTCGGCGAGGAGAGAAGCTGCAACACGGCGCGGTCTTCCTCGTTTTTGGCGAGGTCCATGAGCAGGGGCACATCCTTCAGGTCAGGCGATTTCTCAAGGCCGATCTGCACAAGGATGTTGATCTTCTTGTCGCGCAGCCAGTCAGGCCGCGTCGCCTTCCACGCGCCCCATGAGTTGGAGCCGCGCACGGCCACCTCGCCGCGCTCCATGGCGAGATTGATGTCGTTGCCGCCGGGATAGCCGAGGATGATCTTGAACCTCGTGCCGAGCAGCGCGTTCATCGCCTTGGGATATTGCGAGGAGGTGGAGCCGCCGGTCGCCCCCACCGTCACCTCCTGACGCATCGCGTCCTGAATGGTCTTCACGCCGGACGTGTGCCAGGCGGCGGTCGTGTTGTTCTCGCGCGCCGGATTGCCGATGTAGATGAACCGGCGCACGTCGAACCGCACCTGCGGATCGCCGAGCGCCTGCGCGATGGAGATCGACTGGTCGCCTGTGCCCAGCACGCTGCCGTCCTTCGGCGCGACGGAATAGATCCACGCCATCGCCGTGCGGCTGCCGCCGCCAGGCATGTTGCGCGGCACGATCACCGGAGATCCCGGCAGGTAATTACCCAGATTGCGCGCGACGAGGCGCGCATAGAGGTCGTAGGTGCCGCCGGCGGAATAGCCGATCACCATGTCCATCTTGCGGCCCTGATAAAAAGCCTCCGGCGTCTGCGCCTGCGCAGACGCGCCGAACGCACAAACGCCGAGCGCCGCAGCGCCAAGAACGGACCCGATACGTGCCGACGCCATTCGCATTCCCTCCTCGCCTGCGGTCGCTTTCTGCCCACGGTCTGGGTCGCGCCGCCAGTGTTCGCTTATACGGTTTGTAAGGGCGGCGCCCGGCGCTTTCAAGCCTCAGGCCGCCAGTTGGACAGATACGCCGGCGCGCGTACCATGCGCGAAGCGAGGGGCGCGTCTCACAAGAGCCCCGGAGGACAAGCGCCATGAAGGACTGGATGAAGATCGTTCCCGCCGAGGAGCGCAAGGCCTACGAGAAAAGCGGCTTCATGAACGCAGCCGAGATCGGCGAGCGCACGGCGCTCGTGGTCATCGACGTGACGATGGGTTTTTGCGGCAGCCCCGGCAAGACGCTGGAGGAGGCCATCGCCGAATTCGGCCCCGCCTGCGGCCCAGTGTCATGGGAGACGATGCCCCGCATCGCGCAGCTCATCGCGATGTTCCGCGAACTCGGCCGCCCGGTGATCTTCACCCGCAGCCATCCGCTCGACACGCAATATGCGGGCAAGGCCACCAAGAGCAAGCGCGTGAGCCCCGTTCTGCCGCCGCGGTTCAATGATTTTCCCGATTCCATCGCTCCGCGCGCGGATGAATGGGTGCTGGAGAAAACCAAGGCCAGCGCCTTCTTCCAGACCCCGCTCGCAAGCTATCTCGTCAAGAACCAGATCGATTCCCTCATCGTGTGCGGCGTGTCGACCTCAGGCTGCGTGCGCGCCTCCGTTGTGGACGCCTTCTCGAACGGCTTCAACACATTCGTGGTCGATGATTGCTGCTTCGACCGCTCGCATTTCGCCCATTGCGCGAACCTGTTCGACATGAACGCCAAATACGCGACCGTCGTCTCGCTCGACGAATTGTCCGGCATGGTTCTGGGCCCGCAGATGCGCCCTGCGCAGCAGGCCTGACGCAAAAAGGGGCGCAGACGAAAAGCCTGCGCCCCTTGCCTTTCAGCCCTGCGGCTGAGCGTCAGTCGATCTTCCAGTCTTCCGGCAGGAAGCCCTTCGTGCGGCCGCGGCCGACGTAGTATTCCCAGAGCTTGTCAATGTGGCGCTGGCGCTTGAAGGCGACGGCGAAGGCGTCCATGTCGGCGGCGCTGAGCGCGCGCACGCGCCCGAGCGCGGCGGCGTGATACATCGTGACCGCGTTTTCGACGAAATGAATCGCGTCGATCAGTACGGCGCGCACGGATTCCGCGACGATCACCTGCCCATGGGCGCGGATCTGAAGCGCGTGGTGCGGCCCCAGCGTCGCGGCGACGGCGGCGCCGAGTTTGGAGTCGCTCACGTGGGAGGGATCAGGATGCACGGGAATGCCGCTGCGCCAGCGGATCGCGTGGTTCTTGATCGGCGAAAATTCGACGCCCTCCACCAGCGTGAAGACATTGGTGAGGTCGTGATGGAAATGGGCGACGGAATTGACGTCCGGCCGCGCGCGCAAAATTTCGCCATGCAGGAAGACCTCTGCGGGCGGGCGCGACTTGCCGTTGCCGCGCAGCACGCGGCCATCATAGTCGCAGACCAGCAGGTCTTCAGGCTTCAGCCCCGCGCGGCTCGTGTCGATGGGCTGCACGAGATAGGCGTTTTCGCCCGGCAGACGCGCGCTGACATGGCCGCTGTAGCCCATCAGCCCTTCGTCGTTCAGGATCAGCGTGCAGGCGGCGACTTCCTGACGCAGCAGGGCTTCGGCCGCAGACGGCGTGTCGGACATGGTTTTCCTCCGGTCTGTTGTCGACGTCCTCCATCGCCCGTCGGCGCAGCCGTGTCCAGCGACTTGTAGGCCTCGCTTGTGCCTGACCATCCCCTGCCCGCCTTGCCCGGCCGGACGCGAGCGCCTACAAGCCGCGCTGATCTCGCGAGCCCGCCCCGTGCCTTTCGATCCCGCGCAAAAACACGCGTCCGCCGCAGCGCCGAAACCCGCGTCCCGCCCGCGCGACCCGCGGCTCGACGTCGCGCGCGGCCTTGGCATGTTCATCATCCTCATCGCGCATATTCCAGAAAACGGCTGGTCGAGCTTCATTCCCGCGCGCTTTGGCTACAGCGACGCGGCGGACCTGTTCGTCTTCTGCTCGGGCATGGCCTCCGCCCTCGCCTTCGGCGCGCTGTTTGAGGCGCGCGGCTGGTGGATGGGCGCCGCGCGCATCGCGCATCGCGTCTGGCAGGTCTATTGGGCGCATATCGGCTCCTTCGTCGTCACGCTCGCCCTTGCGGCAAGCGTGGATTCGCTGATCGGCGGTCGCTTCTATGTGGACGTGCGGCTTAATCTCGCCGGCTTCTTCGCGGATGGGGCGAACAATCTTGCGCGACTTGCGACCCTGCGCCTCGTGCCTGATTACTTCGACATCCTGCCCATGTATCTGGCCCTTCTGGCGGGCATTCCCCTTGTCATGGCTTTGCGCCGCCTGGCGCCCGTTCTGCCCTTCGTCGCCGTCCTCGCCACATGGGCGCTCGCTTACTTCGGCGGCGTCAATCTGTCCGGCAGGCTCGGCCCCGACCCGGCGTGGTATTTCAATCCGCTGGGCTGGCAGCTTGTTTTCTTCACGGGCTTCGCCTTCGCGCGCGGCTGGATCGCGCCGCCGCCGGTCAATCGCTGGCTTGTGATCGCCTGTGCGCTGTTCGCTCTTGCGCTCGCGCCGGTCGCCTGCGGCGCGGAGGCGGTCTGCACGGGGGCGACCGCGCTGTCCCCTGCGCTCGCCGCGCTGGACGCTCGCCTGCATGCGCTCGCCGACAAGACGAACTACGGCCCATTGCGCCTCGCGCATTTTCTCGCGACGGCCTATCTCGCCTATGCGGCGGCGGGCCCCTTGGGCGCGCGGCTGACAGGGCGCCTCTTCGCGTTGCTGCGCCGCGTGGGCCAGCAGACGCTCGCCGTTTTTCTCGCGAGCATTCCGCTCTCGCAAGCCGGCGGCATGGCGCTCGACCTGATCGGCCATGGCCCGGCGCAAACGGCCCTCGTCAATCTCGCGGGATTGAGCGGGCTCGTCGCCGTCGCGTTCGCGACCGCATGGTTCAAATCATCGCCCTGGCGCGCGCGCCCGCCCGCCCCGACTCAAGCCTCCGGCGCGTAATCGCTCGCCACGGCGAAAGCGGCGCGCCAGTCGGCCGCGGTCAGCGCGCCGCTCCCGTCCGCCGCCTCCATGATTTCGCGCACCCGCGCTGACGCGCCCTGCAACATGAAGGCCTGCGCTTGCGGGGCGCCCGCCAGAGCCTCAGCAAAGGCCGCGCGCTCGGGCGCGTCGCAGGAGAAGACGATGGCGAGCGCGCCGGCGAGCGCGGCGGGCGCGACGTTGCGCGGGCGCGCGAGACGATACGCGAAAGCGAGACGGCGCGCCTGCGCCGGCGTGCGCGCCGCAAGCGCGGCCAGACGGGCGATCAGCGCAAGCTCGCTCTCCGCAAGCGGCGCCTCATGCAGGGGCTGCGCCAGATCAAGCGGCGCGACGACGTTCTCATGGGGCGCCGCGATGCCCGCTGCGCGCGCGACCGCGCCAAGCGCCTCCGGCTCCAGCGCGCCAATGCGCAGCGCCGCATCGAACCGCGCGGCGAAGCGGCGACGTCCTTCAGCAGCGTCAAGACCCGCCGCGAACCCCGCGACGAGACGCTGCGCGTCGGCGGCGGCGACGAGAACGAACGGACCCTGCGCGCACAGACGCGCGGCCTCCTGCACGAAAGCGGCCGCCTCCTGCGGCGCGAGCGCGTCGAGTCCGTCGAGCGCGACGACCGCGCGCTGCGGCTCTTCGCCTTGCGCGGGCGCTGCGGCGAACGCGCGCCCAAGGCTTGCAAGGAAAGCCGACGCCTGACGCGCAGGCGCTTCGCGCGCGTCTTCGAAGGGAGCGCGGGCCTGCGCAGCGCGCTCGCCCTGACGCGCCGCGCGACGATCCGCCGCTTCGGCGCGGCGCGCCTGCGCCTCGCATTCAGCGGCGAGCGAATCCACAAGCCGCGTCTGCTGGCCGATGGCTGAATCGAGCTCGCGCTGGGCGGCGTGCACGTCGGCTTCGAGCATGGCGACCGCGCGCGTGATGGGCGCGACGAAGCGGATCGCGCGCCATAGGTTGAGGGCGAGGCAGGCGAGCGCGAGCCAGCCTGCGAGGGCGGCGAGCGCGCCCAGCCAGCTCACGTGGGGCGCCAGCGCATTGGCGACGAGCGCCGTCGCCTCCCCGGCCTCGCGCATCCACGCGAGCCAGACCTGCTCGCGCGCCTGCGCCTGTTCAAACGCCCATGCGGCCGCCCACGACAAAGCGGCGAAGACGAGCAGCCGCGTCTGTCCGCGAAAGCCCCAGAGCGCCCGCAGATAAACGCTCGCCCGGCCGAAAAGCCCGCGCCGGTCGGCGACGTCGCGCACGAGATCCTTGAAGACGGCGACCGGCTCATGGCTCTCGAAGCCGAAGGCGCGCAAGCGGCGGTCGATCATCGCGCGTCGGGCGCGCGCCCAGGAATCGACCCGAGATCCGCCCGATTGATAAAGCGCCGTCTCAGAGACACGCGCGAGCCGCCCGTTCAGATCGTTGAGCGCGCGGCGTTCGCCTTCCAGCCTGCGGCGCGCGTCGATCAGCCGCTCGCCAGCCGCCCGCGCCTCCTCGCGCGCGTCTCCCGCCGCCAGCGCGGCGTCGTGCGCCGCCTCCTCGGCGAGCGCGGCGAAGCCGCGGGGCGCCTGCGGATCCGTCATGGCCGCGTGGATCGCCTCCGCAAGGGCGCAGGCGGGCGCAAGCCCGGCCCGCGCTTCAACCTGCGCCACCGCGACGCGCCCTTCGCAGGCCGCCCGCAGGCCCGCGGCGACGCGGGCGAGCGCGACGCTCTTGCCCGAGCCCGCTTCGCCCGAAAGCAGAAGGCTGCGCGCGCCGCCAAGCGGACCCCGCAGCGCCCAGTCCGCAAGGCTGCGCAAGGCGCGCTCGCGGTCGCTCTGCGCTTCAGCGAGAGGCTGCGGCTCAGGACCGGCGACCGGCCCGCGCGGCTCGCGTCCGCGCGCCGGCTTTTTGCGCGGCGCCTCGGATGCAGGCGGGCGCACGCCCTCCATGTACGCTGCGAAGGGCGGGATTGCGGGCGCGTTTTGGTCCGCCAAGCTGGTCTCCTGATTCGAGATCGGAACGAGGCTCCAATCCTCGCCCTGAGACGAGCCGCGCGCAAGCATGAGCGAGAGCTTTCGCCCTCGCCGCTCCCCACGCCTTCAGGCGCGGCTTAATGCCCGCTATGGCCGCCATGGCCGCCATGGCCGCTGCGTCCGCCGCCGCCGGGTTGCGCGGCCCCCATGGGCGCTGCGACGAACTCCACCGCAAGTCGCCCCGCCTTCTCGAAGACGAGCGCGCCTGCGATGGCCTCGCCGGCCGACACGCCGCCCGTGAGCTCCATGAACATCATGTGCAGTCCGCCCGGGCGCAGCTCCACGCTGGCGCCGGGCGCGATCGTGAGGCCGTTGACGCGGCGCATGCGGGCGACGCCGCCCTCCTCCGTCGTCTCATGCACCTCCACGCGACCGGCGCGGGCGAATTCGCCGCCGATCAGGCGGTCGGCTTCGCGCCCTTCATTGACGATGCGCAGAAAGCCTGCCGCGACTGGCGCGGAGCGCGGCGTGGCGCGCGTCCACACCTGTTCGACGCGCAAGGCGCCAAGCCGATAAACGCCGGCGGCCGACGCTGGCGCAGCAGCGCCGGGCGCATGACCGGAATGGCCGGAATGACCAGCGCCTTGCGCGGCGGCGGGGGACAAAGGCGCGACGAGCGCGCAGGCGAACAAGGCGGCGAAAGCCGCGGAAAACATGCGGATCATGATGACAAGTCTCACATCGGCGCGGCGCAGGGCCGCAGGATCAGGCGAAATGGCTTTGACCGGCGTGAGGCGGTCCACGGGCGGGCGGGAGCGCCAGTGGATGGGGCGGCGGCGAAACGTCCGGCGCCCATGCGGCCAGAACCGCGCGGGTCGCATGAGGGCGCGCCAGCGCGGCGAGCGCGCCTGCGAGCGCCAGCCCGCCATGGCAGGCGGCGAGGCAAACGCATTCATGCGCGCCGGACCCGGCGGGCGCGCCGGGATCGCCCGCATCCGGCGCGGCGCCCGCTTCCGTCAGACACAGGGCGGCCGACGGCGCGGCGGCGAACGGCCGCTCGGCTGCGTTGAGCCCCGCGAAGAAGGCTTGCAGCAGCATGGCGTAAAGCGCCGCGACGGCGATCGCGGGAACAAGGGCGCGCGCGACGGCCACGCGCCAGCGCGGGCGCGAGTGAGCAGCGGAGACGGACGGAAGCGACGCCATGGCGACCATGGGCCACGCCGCGGGCAGGGCGTCAAGGGGGCGAAAAAAGCGGCCGTCCGCCCTCTGGCGCGCTCCCGCGCTTGGGAGTAAGCCCGGAACGCGGAAACGGCCCCGCCAAAAGGCCGCCATGACAAAAGGAAAGCCGCGCGCAAGCCGCTGCGGCGCGCAGGGCAGGATGGAGTTTTTCACGGCGCCGGGCGTCAGTCCGCTCATGTTCGCGGGTCTTACGACCGCGTCCCTTTTCACCGCCTTCATCGGCGTCTTCACCGGCACGGCGGGCGGGCTGATCCTGCTCGCCATCATGGCCACGGTCATGCCGCCCGCGGTGGTCATTCCCGTGCACACGGTCGTTCAGCTCGGCTCGGGCGTCACGCGCACGCTCATCATGTGGCGCTGGGTGATGCGCCAGACGCTCCTGCCCTTCATTCTGGGGGCGAGCGCCGGCGCGCTGGCGGGGGCGAAGGTCTTCGTCTCCCTGCCGACAAGCGCGCTCATGGGCATTCTGGCGGTCTTCATCCTCATCGTCACATGGCTGCCCAAACTGGGCCGGATGGGCGCGGAGCGCAGCCGCTTCGCCGCCATCGGCTTCGGCGCGACATTCCTGGGCGTGTTCGTGAGCGCCACGGGCACGCTCGTGGCGCCCTTCGTGGCGAGCGCGGCCGCCGACCGGCGCAACCACGCCGCGACGCTGGGCGCGCTGATGACCTTCGTCCACATCCTCAAATTGCTGGCCTTCGCGGCGCTGGGCTTCTCGATCTGGCCCTACGCCATGCTCATGGCGGCGATGATCTCCACCGGCGCCATCGGCAACTGGATCGGCGAATGGGCGCTCAACCGCACGAGCGAACAGCGCTTCCGCCTGATCTTTCAGGCGGGGCTGACGATCCTCGCCCTGCGCCTGCTGTGGCGCGCGCTTGAGGACGCGGGCTGGTTCTGAACGCCTGAGCGAAATGGGAAAAAGACGCGCCGCAAGGGCGAAATGGTCGGAGTGAGAGGATTCGAACCTCCGACCCCCTGCTCCCGAAGCAGGTGCGCTACCAGGCTGCGCTACACTCCGATCCGCCCGGACGCGTCGGCATGGCCAGAGGCCGCGACCGGGAAGGCCGCCTTATAACGAGGCGCAGGCGCCCCGACAAGCCGGAAAAGGCCCTTGGCGAGGCCCCCGCCCGGACCAAATTGCGCCCGCGGGCGCAGGGCCCGCGCAGACCCGCCCGGCGCGGCGCGCAGAAGTTGCGGGCGGCCCGCTCTGCCTCTATGGTCCGCGCCGCGTTGGGGCGTCGCCAAGCGGTAAGGCAGCGGATTTTGATTCCGCCATACGGAGGTTCGAATCCTCCCGCCCCAGCCAGTTTCAATTCGCTTCCTTCATGATCTTGCCCGCGCGGTCCACGATGTCGCGCGGCGTCTTGTAGGACTCCGCCAGAAACCGCTCGATCTGCGCGGCGGTCACGGGGCTCACGTCAAGCCTGTTGCGCGCGGCGTCCTGCAGAAAGTCCTCATCCTGCATCGTAGCGACGAAGGCTGCGCGCAGCGCCTGCGCGCGATCCGCCGGCACGCCCGGCGGCGCAAGGAAAGGCCGGCCCATGATGGTCCAGCCGATGAGAAGACGCAGCAGCGCGCGCTGATCCTCGCTCGCCGCAAAATCCATGATGGAGGGAATGTCGCCGAGCTTGGGATTGCGCTCGACCGCGACCTGCATCACGACATTGACGCGCTTCTTCTCCAGCCAGTCGGGCCGCTCCGCCTGCACCACGGCGTAGAGCATGCCGCACATACCCTCCACCTCGCCGCGCTCCAGCGCGAGCAGAAGATCCGACGTGCCCTTATAGCCCTTCACGATGCGCAGATTGGCCCCGAGAACCGCATTGAGCGTGGACGGCACGAGCAGGCTCGACGTGCCCGCCGAACCGATGATGACGGGCGCGCGCATCAGCTCCTGCGCGGTCTTCGTCTTGCTGTCGCCCCAGGTGAAACAGGCGCCGACTTCTTCGTTCGCGCTGCCGAGCCAGGTGAACTTCTGCCCATCGAACTGCGTCGCCGTGCCGCCGAACAAGGGCTCCAGCGCCGCCGTGCCGGCGATGAGGCCGATCTCGGATCCGTCGCGCGGCGAGCGGTTGTAGAGAAAATTCGCAGCAATCACGCTGCCCGCGCCCTGCATGTTCTTGACGACGAAGGCAGGCTTGCCCGGCAGATGCTTCGGCATGTGCCGGGCGACGACGCGCGCGTAAAGATCATAAGCGCCGCCGGTGTTGAACCCTACGACGAGCCCAAGCGTGCGGCCCTTGAAGAAGCCTTCCGCGCTCTCTTGCGCCAGCGCTGCACGCGATGCGCAAAGGCCTGAGCCAAGACCGAACGCCGCCGCCAGCGCGGCGCTGCACAGAAAGGATTTCATCATCATTTGAGCAGATGTCCGAATTTCTTCATGGCGGCGGAGACCGCCGCTGGATCGGCGATGACGAGCTTGGGATATTGGTTCTTCCAATGGAAGGGCTTGCACGCGTCGATGATCGCGCGGCTGTTGGTGTAATTGCCCTTGCGCTTCTCCTCCGGCGGAATGGAGGGATCAAGCGCCGTGCTCCACGCGTTGCGGATGAAGTCGATCGACGTCGCGGGATCGGAGCGAAACACCATGGCGCCGATCAGATCGTTCAGGTCGGACACATCCACGTCGTCGTCGACCACGACCACGTATTTGCCCGCATAGGCGCCGGCGGAGCATTGCGCCGCCACATGGCCCGCCTGTCTGGCGTGGCCGGGATAGCGCTGCTTGATCGACACGCCGACAAGCATGCGCGCGCCGCCCACTTCATGCGACCACACGCCCGTCACGTCCGGCACGCCGGCCTTCTCCAGGTCTTCGCGCAAGAGCGCCGAGCGCAGGATCGCGCGCGAACGCGAACTTTCGCCCGGCGGGCGCTGCGGCGGACAGCCAACGAGAATGGGATCATTGCGATGATAGATCGCCTTCACCTCCATCACCGGCGCGTCTTCGCCCGGGCTGCCATAATAACCGGTCCATTCGCCGAACGGACCTTCAGGACGCACCGCGCCGGGATGAACGAAACCTTCCAGCACGATCTCCGCGTCCGCGGGAATGGGCAGGCCCGTGTGCTTGCCGCGCACCACCTTCATCGGCCGATTGCGATAGGCGCCCACGATGTCGTATTCGCACGTGCCGCTGGGAATGGCGCTGCACGCGATAAGAAACGTCAGCGGGTCGCATCCCAGCACCATGCACACGGGCATGGGTTCGTTGCGCTCCATATACTTGTCGCGATGGATGCGCCCGTGCTTACCCGGCGAAATATAGAAACCGACCGACTTCTCATCCTGAATCATAATGCGGTAGGTGCCCGCATTGATCCAGCCTTCGTCAGGATCGCGCGTGACGTTGAAACAGCCCGTGCCGATGTAGCGCCCGCCGTCGCCGGGATGCCACATGGGGGTTGGAAAGCGCGTCACGTCCACGGCGTCGCCTTCGATCACGTTCTCGAATACGGGCCCCGACTCCACATATTCAAAAGGCACGCGTCTGGATTTGGCGTCGCGATATTCGCCGAGAAAGACCTGACTCAGCTCCACCTTTGACAAGGTCGGCGAGAAGCCGAGAATAACGTTTTGCCTCTTGCCGCCGAATGCGTTGGAGAGAACACGAAAGCCCTTGGGATAGCCGGGGATCTCATCGAACAAAACCGCGGGCGCCGTCTCGTCGTGTTGCACCACATCGGTGATGGCGCCGATCTCCTCCTCCCAGTTTGCGCCCTTGATGGTGCGCAATTCGCCGAGCGCGTCGATCTCTTTCAGCCAGTCGCGCAGGGAATCATAGCCGATCTCGCGTTTCATGTCAGAACCCTGTTCATTGTGCGCGAAGGCGCGTCACGGTGATTGATGCGCAGGCACAAGGGCGCGCACTTTGGCGACGACCGAGGCCGGCGTGTTCTCGATGGCTTTCACCCGGCGGTCGAGCTCTTCCGGCCCCATGTAATCCACGCTCACGCCGATCTTCTGCGAGTCCGCAAGGAACTGCTGATCTTCGACGGTCGCCTTCAGGGCCGTGCGCAAAACCTGCAAGCGTGCGGCGGGCACGCCGGCGGGCGCGGCGAAGGGGCGACCAAAGGCCCAATAGCCGTAAATGAATTCCAGCGCGAGGCGCTGTTCTTCGTTCTCGGCAAGGTCGATCGTGTTCACCACGCCCGGCAGATCGGGATGATTGCCCGGCGGCATCTGCAAAAGGATCTTGAAATCGCCGCGCTGGAACTGCTCCCAATATTGCGCGCGCAGAGCCGACATCAGCAAGATGCACGCGCCATCGATCTCCTTGCGCGCGCCGGCGAGCATAATGTCGGCGGAGCCCTGATAGCCGGAGATGATTTTCCATTTGAATCCGAAAATAGCGCGCAAAGCCTCCGCGCCGATGCCGGAGCTTCCCGCCGCGCCTGAACCGCCGATCACGAGTTCGCGCTTTTTCAAATCTTCAATGCTCTGCACGTTGACGTGAGGCCAGAACATGCAGGTGCTCACCTCCGAATTGGCGCTGCCGATCCATGCGAGCTTGTCGCTGCGGTGTTTCGCGAGATCAGGGGTCAGCAGGGGCGCCGCCGCAACGGAGGGATTGAGCAAACCAATCGTGGAACCATCCTTCGGCGCAACGGTGACGAGATGATCCATATGACGCAGACCGCTGGCGCCCGGCAAATTCTCGACCACGATGTTCGGCGATCCTGGAATGTGGCGCGGCATGTGTCTGGCGATGAGACGTGCGTAGATGGTGAAGCCGCTGCCGGCGGCCGAGCCGACGCTCAGCGTCATGGGCTTTGATTTGTAGAAATCCGCAATGGCGTCGGCCCGCGCGTCGCGCGCGGCGAACATGAACTGCGAAAACGCAACAGCGGCCGCAGCCGCCGCGATCAAGCGCCTCATGGCGATCCTCCCAGATTACCTTTTATTGGGGCGACGCGCCTGCGCGCGTACGCCCGATCCGTCATTCCGCGGCGGCGGCGCCCGGTCCATACTTGGCGCACAGCGTCTTCCAATAGGCGACGCGAGCCTTCTGGCCCTCCACTACGTCCGCAGGCACTTCAACGAAGGGCGGACGCAGCGGGCCGGGGTCCACATAGCCAGCGAAACGAATGCCGACCTTGGAGGCTGTTTCGCGCCAGGAAAGATTCTTTTTGGGCGAACCGGGCGGCGCAATGTCTGCGGTGATCGCCCTCGCGCGATCGTAATCGCCTTTGAGCACAGCATCGCGCAAAGCGAGCTGCGGCCATGGCCCCATCCACGCGTCGATAGACCAGAAGCCGCGCGCGCCGAGCTTGGCGTATTCGGCGATCTGAATCTGATTGATCATAACGGTCAGATGATCGCCGATCAGCTTCTGCAGCCGCTCGAATTCCTCCGGCGAGCGGTGGCTGTCCTTCATGGCGACCACACGCGGGTTCTGCGCGATCTGAGCGACGGCCTCGACGGGGATGGTCACATTGTGAAGCGCCGGGTTGTGATAGATCATGATGTTGAGGTTGGGGAAGGCTTCGCCGATATCCTTGTAGAAGCGGATGGCGTTCTCGATGCTCGAGGGGAAGTAATAGGGCGCGCCCACGAGAATCCCGTCGACCTTCGCGCCTTCCAGAAGCTTGCACTTGTCAGCGACTTCGCGCGTGTGCGTGGAGGTGACGCCGATGAAGAGCGGCACACGCTGCTTGTTCACCGCAGCCGTTTCGTGGGCGAGCGTGCGAAACTCATTCATGGTGAGCGTGTGGCACTCACCAAAACTGCCCGTTGTGGAAATAACGTTCGCGCCGTCGCGGATCATTCGGTCGACGCCCGCATGCAGCCGGCCCACGTCAACGGTGTCGCGGGCGCGAAAGTCACCGGCGTTATCGGTGGCGAACGCCGGCATCATGGCCATCAGACCGAAAATATCCTTTGCAGACAGCATAAATCCTCCCGCTAAATTTCATTGGTTAGCCGCGATTGGACGCGCAAAGCCATGAACTGTCAATCCGTTCCGCTGAACGGCGATTGATGCGGCGCTAGGGCGCGAGGTCGTGGGCGCGCAGGAAATCCAGCATGGCGGAATCGAACGCGTGCGGATCCTCGACGCAGCAGGCGTGGCCCGTATCGGCAATGACGACATGGCGGGCGCCGGCGATCCCGCGCGCCGTTTCGCGCCCCGCCTCCAGCGACAAGTCATGCGCGCCGTTCACCACAAGCGTGGGGATGCGGATTTCGCCGAGCCGCGGCGTCATGTTGCAGGCGGAGCGGGCGCGAAAAATCTGCGCGATGGACTCGCCGGACAGACTCGCGGAATTCTCGTTAAAGGTCTCCATGGCCCAGCGCCCGGCGCGCGTGTCGCAAAAGCCCGGCGCGAACAATTCGCGCATATGGCTTGCGCGATAGGCGGCGAGATCGGGCGATGTGTAGCCGTCGATGCGATGCTGGATGCGCCCGCCGCCGCGGCTTGCACCACCCACCAGCACAAGCGCTTGCGCCAGCGGGGCGTGATCGAGCCCAATGACGAGCGCCATGCCGGAGCCCACGCTGCAGCCGGCGAAAATCGCCCGCTCCACGGCCTCGCGCCGGCACACGCCCACGACGTCGGCGGCCATGTCCTCCAGCGTGAAGGGCGTCTCCGGCTTATCGGAAAAGCCATAGCCGCGAATGTCGACGTTGATCGTGCGGAACGTCTGCGAAAAGCGCGCGACCTGATGGGTCCATAAGCGCCGGTCGAAGGGATTGGCGTGGATGAAGACGATCACGGGCGCGTCGCCGCCCGGCGGGCCGCTTGTCTCGTAATGAATGCGGATCGCCGTTTCCTCGCTCCACGCCATGCGCGCCTCCCGTTTCGCGCGATGCTAGGGCGCGGGCGACGCAGCCACAAGCGCGCGCTTGAGCGAAACCTTGATGCGCGCGGGGCCGAATCGGATAAGATGAACGCTCCCCCCAACCGGACCGGCTCCATGCGCTTCATACACACGGCGGATTGGCAGATCGGCAAATCCTTCCGCCGCTATGGCGAAAACGAAAGTTTGCTGCGGCGCGCGCGGCTCGATTCCATCGAGCGCATCGGCGCGCTGGCGCTGAGCGAGAACGCGCCGCTCGTGCTCGTGGCGGGCGATGTGTTCGATCATTTCGCGCCCGCCGACCAGACCGCTGGCGAGCCGATAGAGCGCATGCGCGCTTTCCCCGATGTTCGCTGGCTGCTTCTGCCCGGCAATCACGATCCTCACCGGCCCGACGCCGTCTGGGACCGCCTGTTGCGCCGCGGCCTGCCCCTGAATGTCACGCCGCTCCTCACGCCGCAGCCATTCCCTTTAGGGCCGGCCGCGGTGATTTTGCCAGCGCCTCTCCTGCGCAACAGCGAGACGAGCGACCTCACGCGCTGGATGGAGGATGCGCCAAGTCCGCCGGGCGCCCTGCGCATCGGCCTCGCCCATGGCGCCGTGACGGGTTTCAGCGAACAGCAGGAAGCGGCCAACCGCATCGATCCCACGCGCGCCCGCTCGGCCGGCCTCGCCTATCTCGCTTTGGGCGACTGGCACCGCACGCTGCAAATCAACGAGCGCGTCTGGTACTCCGGCACGCATGAACCCGACCGCGCCGGCGGACAGAAAATCGGGCAGGCGCTGCTTGTCGAGATCGAGGGCGCGGACGCGCCGCCGCGCGTAAGCGCGCGCGAGGTCGGCGCTTATCGTTGGGAATCGCTGGAGCTCGATCTGGGAGGGCGCAGCGCGCAGGATGTGGAGACGAGCCTGCGCGCCCTGCCCGATCCCATGCGCACGCTCTTGCGGATCAGTTTTTCGGGCGCGGCCCCGCTCGCCCTGCGCGTACAGACGGAACGGCTCATAGACAATCTGCGCGCAGCTTTCTTTCACATCGAAGCGGATTTCGAATCCGTACGCCCCTACCCAAGCGAGGATGATCTCGACGCGCTCGACTTCGACGGCGTGCTGCGCCGGAGCGCGGAGCTCCTGCGCGCGGAAGCAGCCGACGAGACGCGCCCGGCGCAGGAGCGCCGCATCGCGGCTGACGCGCTCGTGGAGCTTTACGGCCTTGAGATGGGCCGTCGCGCCGCCGGGGGCGCGCCATGAAGCTCACGCACATCAGCGTCGAGGGCGTGGGCCGCTTCGCGCAGGCCGTCACAGTGCGCGACATCGCGCCTGGCCTCAACGTGCTGGCCGCCCCCAATGAGGCCGGAAAGTCCACCCTGTTCCAGGCCGTGCGCGCCTGCGTATTCGAGAAGCACACCGCGAAACATGATGAAATCCGCGCGCTCGCAGGCGGGCCCGCCGGCGCGCCTGTCACCATCGAGCTCGGGTTCGAACAGGGCGGCGCGCATTATGTGGCGCGCAAGTCTTTTCTGCATGCCCCGCGC